>Ga0206917_1120_pt1 | contig 20718 bp, 16 predicted proteins | sample Alteio_BWOrgHeat_68_FD_152931 | JGI IMG/M metagenome (GOLD analysis project Ga0206917, IMG submission 152931) | Enriched cells from forest soil in Barre Woods Harvard Forest LTER site, Petersham, Massachusetts, United States -... | ecosystem: Environmental > Terrestrial > Soil > Temperate forest >...
TCGCTCGAGCCGACGATTTCGCTTTGGACGCCGAGGCGTTCGCGGAGTTGAAGATTTTCGTCGCGGATTTGATTGAGGTTCTCGGCGAGCTCTTGCTGCTTGCTGAGATTTTCGAGCGCGACGGCGACGGTATCGGCGACGGCGAGCGTAAATTCGAGGTCGTCTGGGTCGGTGTTCTTGCCGGCGTCAGTGGAGTAGAGATGAATGACGCCTTGAATTTTGCCGTCGCGGCGAATGGGAGCACAGATCACGCTCGTGGCGAGGATTTCGCCTTTGCTGTCGCGGCTGCCGAGTTGGCTGTCGTCCATGACGTTGCGAGCGAGGACGGCCTGGCCATCGCGCATCACGGTTGTGGAGAGGAATTGCGAGACGCGGTGGTAGCGATGAGGTGAATCGCTGCGCGAGGCGATGACTTCGAGGTTATCGGATTTCGCTTTCGCGTTGGGTCGGCGGGCTTGCAGCAGGACAGCGCCGGCATCGACTTGGGTGCCTTCGAAAAGTCCATCGAGCGCGCAATTGGCGAGGGAGATGACGTCGGTGGCTTTCGCTAATTCGAATGCGAGCCGGCAGAGATTAGCGGCGGCGCGGCCGACTTTAGGCAGCGAGACGTCGACGTCTTCCTCTTCGGGCGGTTCGAGGAAGCGGCTTTGGCCACGGCGGTGCGTGATTGTGGTCGGCTCGTAGGTTTCTAGAACGCTTTCGTTGTCGGTTGGGCCGACGGTCGCTTCGCCGGTCATGTCGCCATCGACGACTTGCGCGGTGCGCAATACGGAATGCGAATCGGGAAACGCTTGCGAGAGATCGTTCACAAATGCGAGATGCGAGTTGCCGATGCGGATGATCTCGCCGGCCTGGAGCTGGTAGTCGTGCTGAATTCTCTGACCATCAACGAGCGTGCCGTTGCGGCTATCAAGGTCGCGGAGGGTCCAATTTCCTTGCGATTGAAATACCTCGGCGTGATTGCGGCTGCAGCGTTCGTCTTTGACGACGATGGCGTTGGTGGGTGCCCGGCCGACGGTTACGGATTCGCCCTCGACCAGACGAAAAACGTCGGTCCATTTCGAGCCTTCGCGAATAACCAGATAGGCGGTCATCGAATACTGTGGGCGAAAAGGGCCAATTGCGAATTCGAGGCGCAATTGGGGTGCGCGGTCGCTTCTCGGCAGGTGTGGGCGAGCCCCTCCCGAATCGGCCGCAACGGTGTGGGCACAGTGCTATTGTACCTACTTACAACTTATTCCCCGCGGGGGTATCTGTTCAAGTCGATTGGAGCAGAACCGCTGTTGAGGGCAGGATTTAGGGCGATTATTGGGAGATTGAGGCTGGGCCTGCGGATGGAGTTGCGACGGCGTAAAGGATCGCGGCGTGATGAGGGCAGTCGGTGGCGGCCGCCCACGGGTGGGCGCTGGGTGCGGGAATTCGTGCGAGAAGGCTGTCGGCGGTCCAAAAGTGTTGAAAGGACACAAGTTAGCGATTAGTGTGAAAGTAGAGAACATCATCAAACGGCTGGTCCACAGTGAGCGGTGGCGTAGTGCGCCATGCCGCGTGGCGGAGGCAATATTTCATGCTTGGCATTTTCAATAACAAACGTTACTCACTCGTGGACGCTTTTAGCGCAATGAGGGCAAGAATTTTTTGGGCAGTCTGCCTGACTGCCGCGCTGCCACTCGTTTCAAGCGCATCTTCTGATCTTCCTCAGCCGGTTGCCTGCGTGAAGACGATCCATCTCAATCTTTCCGATTTAAGGTCCGCCTATCTGGTTCGCGCCGGTGAGGTGCATTACGACGCAACTGCCAACACACCCGAGGGCGCGAAAGCACAACTTCAACGTCACTTCGATACGGTGATCGGTTTACTGCTGGTGACGACCGAGCGAAGCATTGATACCGCGCTTGCGCGTCTGGAGGCGGCCGATGATCATTCGTGGACCGATGCCGAGCGCGCTGAATGGAAAAAGCAGCTTCTATCGTCTCGCTATTTACAACTGCAGCGACTGGGGTTCTATCGCGATCGCGGACAATTTCCCCAGAACGAAGGGCAATCCGCCGAACCGGTGCCGATCTTTGTCGACAAGCACGATACCGCCTGCGCCGTGGGTCAGCTCATGCGTTGGAGTGGCTGGTCGAATCAAGTGGCAGACATCCATGCCGGCAACAATCTTATTTATGTTCCCGATGCTGCGAAGAGCGCTGTTGCGGAATGGGCGCTCACCAGCGGCCTGACATTGGAGGAAGCAGCGCTTATCCAACCCCCCTATGGCGGCGGCTTTGGTCGCAACCCGGGCGTCGGTGGCGTGAGCATCGACGCGAATGGCGTCGTTTCGAACCCGCAGCAAGGGCAGCTCAAGGAGCTGCAAACGACGTGGCAGAAGGGTCTGCAGCCGGTGCCGGAGGACCTGAACAAATGGACCGATTTGCGATTTCTGTCGCTGAAACAACTGGAAGCGGAGCTTGCAAACGCCCGCGCGATGAATAAGCCGATCCCGGATGCCGTTCGATATGTTGCCGGGTTGCAGCGTGTGAAGTATGTGCTGGTTTATCCAGAGCAGCACGACGTCGTGCTCGCCGGGCCAGCCGAAGGCTGGAAGATTGATGCTCGCGGCAGTGTGGTGGGTGCTACGAGCAACCGGCCGGTGCTGACGCTCGACGATCTGATGGTCGCGATGCGAGTGGCGGAGTCGGCGAACACGAGCGGTATTAGTTGCTCGATCGATCCGACGCCGGAAGGATTGCAGCGGATGCGGGAAATTACGGGTCAGCTGTCTGCAAAAAATGGTCCGCAGATGGCGGCGAAGCAGATGGAAGACGCCGTTGGTCAGCAGAAGATCACGGTCACAGGTATCCCGGCGACGAGCCATTTTGCCCGCACGATTGTCGCGGCCGATTTTCGGATGAAGCGATTGGCAATGAACTTCGAACCCGCGCCGGTCGACGGGCTGCCGAGTTTTTTGACTCTGCTAAAAGGGCGGCAGGCGAATTCGATGATGCCGCGTTGGTGGATGGCCCCGAATTACGAACCGCTGCAACGCGATGCTGATGGTCTGGCGTGGGAGATTAAAGGGCAGGGCGTAAAGTGCATGACGGAACAGGAATTCTTGAATAGCTCGGGGCAGAAAGAGCGATCGGCGAAGGTCGAGCCAGCGGCCCAAAAGTGGGCCGACACGTTTACGGACAAGTTCGACGATCTCGCGCGCGAAGATTCGAGCTTCGGACAACTACGGAACGTGATGGACCTGGCGGTGGTGGGCGCGCTGCTTGTGAAGGAGCGCCTGGCCGAGCGATGCGGCTTCGAAGCGCCGAATTTGATGAACGACCAGCCGCTGGAAGAATATCCGGCTCCGCGGAACGTGGCGTCGCAGGCGAGTTTTGTGAAGGCTGGGCACAACTGGGTGATCAGCGTTTCGGGTGGGATTCAGATTTTTCCCTGGCAAGTGGCCGACCGGACCGAAGTCTCGAAAAACCTGGCTCTTACGCGAAGCGACCAGCCGGCATCTAAAAGCTGGTACTGGCAACGGTAGTTCGGACGCTCGAACTCGGGCGGCTTGATTTTCTTCAAACGAGGGTCAATATTGGCCCTCGTACGACGAATCGATTCTGAAAGTCGTCGTGTTTTTCAACGCGCCTCGTTCGTAAGGCGTCTGTTGCTATGGCTACTGTTCCCAATCTGCTGCTCGAGAAAATCGAGTACGTGTATGAGGAAACCTCGTGGGGCCTGTGGCGGCGGTTCGTCTATCCGAGCGGCGCCAGATTCGCGGAATACAAAAGTAAGCGGATGTGGGGCACGCTGCCGCTTGTGCATTACACCTTCGGCCGATGCCCAGAAACGGGCAAGCGAATTACGGCTCGCGGCGTGATTGCCGTCGGGAAGTTCGCTCACGGCATGATTGCGATTGGGCAACTCTCGATGGGGCTCGTCGCGATCGGACAATTAAGCTTCGGCGTGGTGTTCTGCATGGCTCAAGCGGCCTTCGGACCTGTAGCCATCGGGCAAGCCGCGATTGGCCTGATACTTGGCATTGGACAGTTCGCAACAGGGCAAATTGCGATTGGTCAGTTCGCGTACGGCGCCTATGTGCTCGCGCAAGTGGGGTGGGGCGCGAACGTGATCGATTCGCGTGCCGTCGACCCCGTGGCGAAAGATTTCTTCTTAAAGCTGATTGGGAAGTAAGCGAGCTTGAGTTCTGAGGCGGTCAAGTATCGCTGCGATGCCGCGGCTACCAACTATCATTTGGTAATATCGCTCGAATCACTGGAGCTGGAGAATTCGTATCCGACGACTTTGCCGAGATCGGGTGGGGCTGCGATGCGATCTATCTGAAACCGGTAGAAGCCGGGGGTTATGTTGGGTCGGCCGTCAGATCCCTCGCGGCGCGGGCCGAGAGGCCGAAGAAACTGACAACCGCGAGGGCGAGCAATTGGTGAAAAAGAGGGCGGAGCCAAGAGTAATCGCCAATCGTCCACGGAGTGCAAGTTTTCCGCGAGTTTTGGTTCATAAATTAACAGGAAGGATTTTTGGCTATTTGTAACGTGGAAAATGGCGTGAGGAAATCAACGGTGCTAAGTCCTTAGGTCGAAGGGACTTGCCAATTTGTCGGCGGTCCGATATTCTTTAGGACTCGAATTGAAAGATAAAGGCAGGACGATCATGAAAGACGGCATTCACCCCGAATACTACGAAACGCAGGTATCCTGCGGCTGCGGCAACAAGTTCACGACCCGGAGCACCCGCAAGGAGCTGAAGGTCGATATCTGCAACGTGTGCCACCCGTTCTACACGGGCAAATTGAAGTTCGTCGATACGGCAGGCCGGATCGAGAAGTTCAAGAACAAGTTCGCGGCAGCTGGTTATGCCAGCCTGAAGCGCGGCAAGAAGTAGCTGAGGGAAGATGGTTTGAACGGTGCGGGAGCGTCGGCGTCCCGGATCGCTCATCATCGACCGTTTCGCGCCGGCCCCCCTCAGTCTGTGACTTCTCATGCGCGATCTACTTGAACAAAAGCTGGCCCGCTTCGAGCAGCTCGAAAAAGACCTCGTAGACCCCGAGGTGCTTTCGAATTCTGCGCGTATTACGGCCGTCGCAAGAGAGCACGGTTCGTTGGGCAAGTTGGCGAAGAAGTATCGCCGCTTCAAGCAGATAAATGGCCAGGTTGCCGAAGCGCAGCAAATGATCGACGGCGACGACGCCGAAATGCGCGAGCTGGCGGAAGCGGAATTGCCACAATTGCGCGAGGACCGCGAGCTTCTATGGGGCGAGCTGCTCGACATGACGATTGGCGGTGACGAAGCGAACCGCTCGCGCGTCATTATGGAAATTCGGGCCGGCACTGGTGGTGATGAGGCGGCTCTGTTCGCGCGCGATCTGTTTGAGATGTACCGTTACCATGCTGGGACGAAAGGTTGGAAGACGGAGATTCTTGGGCACAGTGCGACGGAATTAGGTGGGTTCAAAGATATTGTGCTGGGGATTGAGGGGGAGGGCGTCTATCGCGAGTTGCAGTACGAAAGCGGCGGACATCGCGTGCAACGGGTTCCCGATACCGAGACGCAGGGACGAATTCATACTTCTGCGGCGACTGTCGCCGTGTTGCCCGAGCCGGAAGAGGTGGAAGTCGACATCAAGCCGGCCGATTATCGGCTGGATACGTTTTGCGCGAGTGGGCCCGGGGGCCAGCACGTGAACAAGACGGAGTCGGCGGTTCGGCTTACGCACTATGAGACCGGTATCGTCGTGCAATGCCAGGACGAGAAGAGCCAGCTGAAGAACAAGAATAAAGCGCTGCGCGAATTGGCGGCTCGCGTCTACGATGCCAAAGTGAAGGCGGAGCAAGCGAAACGGGCGGCGGAGCGAAAAAGTTTGGTCGGATCCGGGGATCGCAGCGAGCGAATTCGCACGTACAATTTTCCGCAGAATCGCATTACGGATCACCGCATTGGTTTTACGGCGCACAACTTGGACCAAGTGATTGCCGGCAATATGCAGCCGATTACAGACGCACTGATGGACTATGACCGGCAGCAGTTGCGCGATCAAATGGGCGGGCTAGACTGATGATCGAAGATAGAAGATGCAAAATAGACGATGTTCAATCGTCATCTCTCTCGACCAACCGTCTTTTATCTTACATCTAAAATCGACTCTTATGGCCAACTCCGAAGAGCCCTGGACGGTTGGCCGATTGCTTTCGTGGACGATCGATTATTTGAGCAAGCACGGCGCGGAAAATGCGCGGCTTGATGCGGAGGTGTTGCTGGCCCATGCTCGAGGATGCCGGCGGATCGATCTCTATACTTCATTTGGCGAATCGGCGAATGAAGAAACGCGGACGGCGTATCGCGAGTTGGTGAGGCGGCGCGCGGGCGGCGAGCCGGTGGCGTATTTGGTGGGTCACCGCGAGTTTTACTCAATGGATTTCGAGGTGAATCCGGACGTCCTTATTCCGCGGCCGGAAACGGAGTTGTTGGTCGTGTCGCTGCTGGACTTCGTGAAGCAGCGTTCGCCCGGCGATGGCGCGATTGAAATTGCGGATGTGGGCACCGGCAGCGGCGTGATCGCGATTTGTGCGGCGAAGTACGTACCGACTGCGCGGGTGACTGCAATCGATATTAGTCCGGCGGCGCTCGCCGTCGCGCGGCGGAACGCCGAGAAGCATAACGTTGCCGACCGGGTCGCGTTCGTTGAGTCGAATCTGTTTTCGGCGGAAGATACCGACCGGCAATACGATTACATCGTGAGCAATCCGCCGTATGTATCGACGGCCGAAATGGCGCAACTTGCGCCGGACGTGCGCGATCACGAACCTGAATTGGCGCTATGCGCTGGCGAAGGTGGAACGGATGTCATCAATCCGCTGATCCAGGAAGCTGCGAAGCGACTGAGGCCCAAGGGCGCGTTGCTGATCGAAATTAGCCCGATGATTGTGGCGGCGGTCGAAGCGCTGGTTGCCGCCGAGCCGGCGCTAGAGCTTGGGCCAACGATTAAAGACCTCGCGGGGCATGCGCGGGTTGTGCAGGCTAAAAGTCGCAAAGAAGATTAGTCCTTTTTAGCCCCGCGATAGAACTGCTGATTCATTGGGTTGCGCTTGGATGTAAGCGGGCCGTTGGCGGACTCGGCTTCGAAGGCGCAGACTATCATTTGTAGCTTGGCGTCGAGGTCGTCGGCGTGGTGGACGATCATCGCTTCAATGATCATTGGCGGTTTGGGGGAGCCCCACTCGGGCAATCGCTGATGGGCGACAATGATGTGTTCGAGGCGGAGTAGCAAGTCGGGATCGATTTTTCGGCCGGCGGCGACTTCGCGGACGATGTCGCGGCCTTGGAGCACGTGGCCAATCAACATGCCGGAGACAGAATACTCGGTTCCGCCGGGGTTGGTTTCCAGCTCTCTGAGCTTGCCGATGTCGTGCAGCGTCGCGCCGGCGATGACCAAATCGATGCTCAGCGGCGGATCGAGATTGCAGTACAGCTCAGCGTACTTTTCAGCGAGGAACGCACTATTGCGGGCAACGTTAAGCGTGTGCTCGAGGAAGCCGCTCACGAAGGCGTGGTGATTGCGTTTGGCGGCCGGCCAGACGAGCAATTGCTCGCGATGTTGTTCGAGGATATCGGCGACCAATTTTCGCAGCGGTTTGTTGGCGATCTTCGATTCGACGAGGTTGATCAGCTCGGCGAACATTTCGACCGGGTCGAATCGCGAGGCCGGCTGGCACATCATTGGGTGGAAGCCGTCTTTTTTGTCGCCATCTTCGACGAGGCGGATTTTTTTGATCTCGAGCTGTGCGCCGTATGTGGTTTGACGCAATACGGCCCGCATTTTATAGAAGCTGCCAGGTGCCCATTCGGCACGGCAAGATTCGGCAAGTGGCGAATCGCACCAGATGGGGAAGCCGACTTCGCGGCGAGCGTCGCGAAAGGTGACGCGGTGATAGGGCTTGCCATCGCGAGTTTTCAGCTCTTGTTTTTCGGTGAGCAGGGCGAAGAAGTCGGCTTCCTGACCTTCCGAAAGCTCACAAAGCGCCAGAATTGGTGCGCCTATTGGTAGGGATTTTTGAGTCATACGGCCCCTCGAATGCATTCGTATTAGCTAGGCGCATTTTAGTAGGAGGGGCGCCCGGTTCGCTAGAAGCAGGAACGAAACTGCTGCCAGATTCGCCAGAAGTCAACGTAGGCCTCTCGCTCCGCGGGACGCCTACACTGGCGTGCGTTCCGCGGCGAGTTCGTCGATCATCGATTGGAGCTGGCGGCGGACTTCGGCCATGATCGGGTCGCCCAAGTCGCTGCGCTCGCGTTGCGGACCGACAGGAATTGCCTCGCCTACCTGAATTACGGCATGCAGCGGTCGGTGAACCGCGTAAGTATCGGTAAAGTCTTCCTGCAGCCGCTCGACCGTTTCAACGACGCGTTCGGGTAGGTTTTTCTCGCGAAGGATGTAGTCGCGGGGATAGTGCGAAATCTGTTGCACGTAGTACGCGGCGGCCAAGTCGCGCCAGCAGCGATCTCGCTCCGCGGGCGGGAGTTTGCCCTCGACCAACTCGGGCAAGATGGCGGTCCGAAGACGCTTCACGCGGGCCGTCACGTTGCCGGAAGTGTCGGCGATGTGCCACTGGGCTTCGAGCCGCGAGAGGACCTCTTCTACCAGCTTTTCCGCACGTTCGTAAATGTTGCCATTGCCCGGAGCGCCCAAAAACTCGATTTCCTTGAGCGACAGAAACGCGCGGCCGAGATTCGTGATGCGTTCCACCATGGCGAGGTGCCGCTGCGGTTGCCAGGAGAGTCTTTTTTCGAGCGCTTCGAGGTCGGGAGTGACTGCGTCTGGCAGGTCGCCGTTGAACGCGTAGCGAGTGGCGATCGGATGGATCACGATACCGCCCGGTTTATTTTCCTTTTTCAATCGTTTCGCGACTTGCCGCGCGATGAAGGAAGGGCCTTCCATCATTTCTTCGACGAGGTCGTTGTGTCGGGTCATCACGCCTTCGGGAAAAACGATGAGGGGGCGACGACGCGAGACCAAGATGTCGATTGCGGTTTCGATTGCCTGTCGATCGTTGCCCTCTCGGAGAATGCTGAAGGCGCCCATGCGGCGGGTCATGAAGGTTTGGAAGGCACTTTGTTTGAAGACGTGCCAACTGGCCATCGCGAAGAGGTGGCAGCCGGCCTCCATGCCCAGGACGCCGAGGACCATGGGGTCGGCGAGGTGGCTGTGGTTGGGCGCGAGTAGAATGCTGTGGCCGGCGGACAGCGACGCTTTCAGTCGCTCGACGTGACGGCATTCTACCGATTCGACGCCGTACATTTTTCGAAGATTCGGCCGCAGAATGAAGCGCAGTAGCGTGGGCCACCACTCGGAATAAACCGGTGGGACGAATTTGTACGGTTCGTCGATGACGACGCGTTGCATGCTTCTTAGTTCGCTAGGGGCGGCCGCGCGGTTTCGCGGTGCGCCGGCGATAGGCTTTGCGCAATCGGCACAGTCGCCAATTGAGGCGATAGCATACCCAATGCAAGCCGATCATGGCCAGCCTAGAGCCACGGGCGGGAGCTTGGCGGTCGATATGTTGGTTAGTGCGAAGTCAAATGCTCGCTGGACCGACGTCTTATGGCACAGAATCGCAAAGAGATTAGGCCGCGGCGATTGGCGGCCGCCGAGGACGCGGCCCGTTGGCGCGAAGCGTTCGTGCGGTACTTGCGGAGCGAATGCCACCTGGCGGAGAACAGCGTTGCGGCTTACGAGCGCGATCTTGGCCATTTTTTCGATTGGTTGCGAGGCCGGCGGATCGCCGGGATGACGGTATCCGAGCTGGCGGACTATCCGGCGTGGCTGACGGCACGCGAAATGGCGCCGGCGTCCATCAGCCGACATGTTGTTTCGCTCAAGGTGTTTTTCCGCTATTTGCAGCTGGAGAATGTTCTCACGGACAACCAAGCGGAGCTGCTCGGCACCCAAAAGTTGTGGCAGCGGGTGCCGACGGTGCTCTCGCATAGCGAGATTGATACGCTGCTTGCGGCGCCGCGTCCGCCGCGGCCTTGGTGGCGTCGCGATCGAGCGATGCTCGAGTTGCTGTACGCCACGGGGTGCCGGGTGTCGGAGCTATCGATCATGCGGCCGCGGGATGTGCATTTGGCCGAGCGGTTTTGTTTGTGTCACGGTAAGGGTGACAAACAGCGGATGGTGCCGTTAGGCGCTAAGGCGGTGGCGGCGGTCGAGGAGTATCTCGCGCATGAGCGGCCGAAGCTCGTGGAGCGCGGAGGCGCGAACTCGCAGTTCTTGCTGCTCTCGTCGCGCGGCGGGCGTCTTCGCCGGGAACGGATTTGGGAATTGATAAAGGTTTATGCGAAGCTTTCCGGTTGCTCAATGGAGCTGAGTCCGCACTCGATGCGGCATAGTTTCGCCACGCACCTGCTCGCCGGCGGAGCGGATTTGCGGCAAGTGCAGGAAATGCTTGGGCATGCGAGCATTGCGACGACGCAGATTTATACGCATGTCGATCACTCGCGGCTGAAGAAGGTGCACGACGCGTTTCATCCGCGGGCATAGTGCGCGTTGCCAGATAGGTCGCGCTACTTCAACTGCTTCGCCCAGCGGCTGGCGGCGTATTTTTGTTGAAGCGTGTCCCGCGCTTCGCGGGCGCGATCGTCCTGGCCGATGGTTTTCCAGAGCGACACTAAGTGGTAAAGCGCTTCAGCGTGGGCGTCGGGCACGTTGCCGTACAGCACGTCGACGTGCAGGTAGGCGAAGAGAGCATCCTTCGTTTTGTTGGCCTTTTCATAGCAACTGCCGAGGGCGTTGTATGCGCGAGCGTTGAGTTCTTTTTGCTGCGGGTCAGCCTCTAGAATGATCTTTTCGATGATCGCCGTGGCGTCGTCGCCCTTGCCGGTTTCGGCGAGGCTGGTGGCTTTGCCGAGCGAAGCGGCCAGCTTTTGCGGTTGAGCGTCCGCGCCGTCGTCGGGCAATGCTAGCGCTGAGTCGAACTGCTGAATAGCTTCGGCATGCTTATTTTGCGCTTGGAGCGAGCGGCCGATCGCGACGGCGGCACGCATTTTGTAATCGGGCCACGGCGCTTTCGCGAGCTCGGCGTATTGCTTCCCGGCGATTTCGTATCGACCGCTGATTGTGAGCAGATCCCCCATCAACTCGGAGGCTTCGAGATAGTGGAAGCTGCTCGGATAGCTCTTGGCGAAGGCATTTAGTTTTTTTCCAGCGGCGTCTATTTCACCTTCACCGGTTTCCGCCAGCTTGGCGGCGACATACGCCTGGTAGAACTCAAAGTCTTGCTTGATGAAATCGCGGTTGAGTTTGCTCGCGTCGACTTTGTCCAGCAGTTGTTGGGATTTCGCGAAGGCGCCGCTGAGCGCATTCAGGCGGGCTTGAGCGAGCTCGGAAGGTTCTCCCTCGAAGGCGATCGATTTGATTGTGTTGACGGGCACTGCGTGACTATTCGACTGGCCTTTGTTGAGCGTGATCTCGGTCGGCGTCATATCCGAGACCTCACCGGTTTCGCCGCCATGGGCGAGGCGAATTTTGTCAGCGTTGGCTGCGGTAGCTGACTTCGCAGCACTAACGCCAACCACTGCCATTGCGGCTAAGAGAGCAAGAGCTTTGAATCGCATCTCGGTAACAACCTCATCGTGAATTCGAACGCAACTAACTCTTTTTGTCGGCAGGTGCGTTCTGCTCTTCGTGTTCGATGTCTTTTAGCAATTGATCGAATTGCGGTTTCCATTTGTCGCCGCCCAGGTCGGGGTAGAGCTGGGCGACGGATTGGATTGTTTGCTTGGCTTTCGTCAGATCTTGCTGGCGTGCGTTGCCGGTTTGCTTCATTGCCGCGAAGTAGCGGCAACGGGAAATGTTTAGGCGAGCTTCGTAGAAGGCATCTTTAAACTTGTCATCTTGCTTGGCGGCTTGGGAAGCGACTTGTGAGATTTTCAGCCAACCCCAGATGCGATTCTGGCCGTTAGATTTCACGACGTACCCGCCGTGGATCGCGTTTTCGAAGTACTTAGCGTCGTCGTGCTGGCCGCGGTCCTGGTAGGCGAGGGCGGCCGCGCGTTGGACTGCGAGCGACGTCTCTTTCTCTTTCAAAATGTCATAGAACGTGTCGAGTGACTTGTCGTATTCACCGAGCGCTCGATAGCACTCGGCCAATTGCATTTTGATTGCGAGAGCGGCGGTGTCGCTCGGCGCCAACTGTGGATTCTTTGAGACGTCGGTGAGCAGTTGCTGGTAGGCATCGCGAGCTTTTGTGACGTAGTCGCGGCCGGCTTTGCTCAGGGCTTCGGCAGTTGGGGCGGCGGCGCCGGCGGGGTGCGACGTGCCAAGCTGTTCGCTGCCCATGCTGTAATAGGTTTGGGCGAGCCACACTCGGGTAGGCCAGCTGGGTTCGCCTTCTTGGTCGCGGATCTTGTCTAGAAACTTCGCGAACGCAGCGGCGACGCGATTAGCTTCGTAGGGCTTTCCTGCCGCACGCAGGTCCTCCATTTGCTTTTGCAGCGCGGTGCCGATGCCGATGTAGACGCGCGTGAGCTGTTCCGCCGCCTTTTCTTTGTCGACATTCGCCCGAACTACTTTTTCGAGAGACTGCGTGACGTTCATCGCGTGCTTTTCTTGCGGCGGCGATACGGAAACGTATGCGCGGAGAGCGGCTTTGTAGGCTTCGATTTCATAGGCGGGCTTGGTTGCGGTCGGGTCTTCCTTTTCGATGAGCGTCAATGGCCCGTTCTTTTCGTCTTCGAGTAGGGCGATCGCCGTGGCGTAGTCGCCGTCGCTCAAGGCGGCTTGAGCAAGGTAAAGCGCGGCGGTGGCGGCGGCCTCGCTGAGCGGGGATTCTTGTTTGGCGGCGTCGAAGCCGCTCTTCAGATATTTGACGGCGGTGGCTTTGAGTTGCGTGAGCTGCTCGTTCTCGGGCTGATCGGATTGGCTGGTCTGCGATACATCGAGATAGCGCGCCCACAGGGCGTTGCCGAGCATAAGCTCCAGCCTAGGTCGGGCTGGGCCGGAGACTTGCTTTAGGAGTTTTTCTGCGTCGTCTGGTTTATTGGCGTGGATGGCGAAAGTGACGAGGACGCCGAAGGCGGCATCGGCGCTTTCGGTTCCCGGCCAGCGACGGGTGATGAATTCGGCGATTTGAGCCATTCGCTGCGCTTCGAAATCGCCATCGTCCTGTTTTGTGCGTCTTGAGACTGCTTCGTTGTACAGGCGCTCATAGGAAGCCATTGCGATTTTGGCCGCCGAGCTTGCTGAAGGGAGGTCGGGATAGCGGCGAGCGAGAAAATCGCCGAGCACGGCAGCGCGGTAATAATCTTCGGCTTCCCAATCGAGCCAGCAAAGGAAATAGCGGATTTCGTTTACAACTTTGGGATCGGTGTCCGGTCCAACGAGCGACGCAGCAACTTCAAAGTAATGGCGGGCGTCGCCCTTGCCGTGCTCGACTTGGGATTTCAGCTCGGGCACGGCCTCTGGATTGTTGCGCTCGGCGCTCGAGATCGCCAGTTTGGCGGAGTTGTACGAGGTGAGCGCTTCTTTGCCCGCATCGTAAGCGGCTTGAAAAGTTCGCGGGTCCGGTTTATCCGGTTTGGGTCGCTCAGCGTGCTCGGTGGGTTCGGCCGCAGTCGTAGCCGCTGCTGCGGTTGATTCGGCGGCGTTCGCTGCTGTGCGGGCTGCGGTCTGAAATTCACCTGGTAGTTTTGCGACGATGCGATACGAATCGCGCGCTTCGGCTTGAAGTCTGCGCTGCTCTGCTGAGCCGGCCGTCGACTTATCCGCTTTTTTGGAGAGCGCTTCGGCGAGTTGGAAGCGGACGCCGATCCACTCGGGTTGCCTCTCCTCATCTTTGTGGACGTCTTTGAGAAGCGCGTTGCAAGCGGCGATGGCGGGATCGAATTTGTCTTGGGCGATCAGCACCGCAGCCTTTTGTTGCATGGCCGCCGCGGCAAGCTTGCGGAACGGCCCGAGCAGGTTGTCCTTGCCGATGAGTTCGTCGTAGCAGCCGAGGGCGAGCGCGTAATTGCCGACGGCCTGATAACAACGGCCCTCGTACAATCGAGCGTACAGGCCGACGAGCAGCGTCCGGCCGAACTCGTCGTAAACGGCGGAAAGCTCCTCGGCGGCGGTTGCGTGCAGCTTGCGAAACTCGTCGGCCTCGGGCGGAAATGTTTCGGCGGATTCGAATTGGGTTTGCGCACCCAAGAATTTCAGCTGGGCGACACGGCTGCGCAGGTCCTGGCGTTTGCTGCCCGAGTCCTCGCGAGCTTCGGCGCTCGTCGTTGGGGGAAGCTTATCAAGCTCCGTGCTGAACGCGCTTTCCGCGCGAGCGAATGTTTCGTGCGCTTCGGCAAATCGAAGGCGCGCTTGGCGGCTCAAGTCTCTGCGTTGCGCGTCGTATATTTTTTCTTTCGGAAGCTGTGCGGCTTGCGCGGCCAACTCCTGGCCGCGTGTCATCTGAACCATCGCCAATTGCAACTGGGCTTCGGCGCCTTGAACGCTGTTGGGGTTCGTCTCGGCAAATTGTTCGAGCTCCTGTCGGGCCGCATCCAACAGTTTGTTGCGTTCGACGGGATCGGTTGAACGTTTCGCTTGGTCGAGCAGGGCAACGCCGCGTAGATATGGCACACGCTTTTTCGTGGCATCGTCTGCCAGCGGGCTGGTTTTCAGTTTATCGAGGTAATCGATCGCGAGCTCATCCAGGCCGCGCTCTTGCAGGCCTTTGACGAAATCTTCGGCCGGCTCAACCGCGGCTGCCGGCGGCGGGCCGAGCAGGGCGACCGCAAAGACGAGTGGAAAGCATAAATGCGCGAAGCGCCAGCACGCGTGAACGTGTCGTGTGAATTGGTTGCTGGCGACAACGAAATTCATGCTGAAATGGCCGCTGTTCCCGGCTTTCGACGACTTCAATATTCGCCGAAAAAGAAGCGAAGAGTGCGCAACAATTGCGCTACTTTCAATTCTAACGGAACAGCGCCTCGATGCCAGCATCGTGGCCGCTCACGTGTCGCTTGAAACGCCGCGGTGGCGGCGATTTAGCAGGCACAGCGCTACGACAGAGACAAACGGCCCGCTGGACTCCTAACAACCGAGATAATCCATCTGACCGGCTGTTTCATCGGGCATGGTAAACGCCATTCTTTTGAGGCGGTTCAGCATGCCATCCGGCAGCGGTACGCTGCGGAGCGCCGCATCGACGGCGGTGTCGAGCGATTGCACGAACGGAAGTAATTGGTCTGAGGCGCCAGACGATTCGGCTGGAATCGAATAGGCGTCGCCGAGTGAGTTCGGCTTCGAGTGTGAATACGACATGATCGCAAACCTTGAACAGTCGGTCCTGGTGCCGCCCACCTGGCGACCACGGACTCGAAGGCGAGGCACGCGCGGTTCTTGCTGCGTGTGTTATCGGTTTCTAAGCGTGGCTTACTTCAAGCAAGTGCTTTCGTAACCGTTGGCGGGCCCGGCTTACGCGCGACAGAACAGTGCCGAGCGGTACACCGAGTGCGTTGGCCGTTTCTTGGTGCGTTAGTTCACCCACGACAACCAACAGGAGGGACTCGCGCAATTCCGGGGGAAGTTGAGAGAGAGCCTGTTGCATTTCGTCTGTGAACTCGTTCGCGGTGGGGTCCGCTGCCGTCACCGGCACCTCCAAAGGACCATCACCAACGAGCACCGTTCGCCGGCCAGCACGACGCCAACGATCGATTACTCTACGCCGCAGGATAGCAGCCAGCCACGCTCGTTGGCCGCGCCCGCTCGTAAAGTTTTCGCGACTCTTCCACGCACTGCGCAATGTCTCCTGCACGACATCCTCCGCATCGTGGGGATCGCCGACCAGCCGATAGGCGATCCGGTACAATGCCGGAGCATGTTCGTGGATCAAGACGACAAAGTCTGTCCGCGAAAGTGCCACCTGTTGCCTCTCTCCGTTAGCCAATTCCGCTGATAGCCGGTGGCATTGGCCGTGGTCGATTGTACCACGTCCCGACTATCGCTATATCATTCGAGGGGCTATTTCGGAGTTATTCCCAAGGGCGGGAAGATTTCTGAAGAATTCTTACGGACAGTCGCTCGATGCTAGTACGGCATTCATTTTGTCGTCCCAAGTTCAGGCGGCATCGAGAATTAGGGCAGGGCGGGGTAGAGAATTACCGCGACAATCCGACTTGTAGGACGGGAGACGCGAGAATTCGAGCAATTTGGAAGGATTGTATTCGTCGTGTCCGTCGTGCCGTCGTGGTTAAAACTGGGCGAAATCGAACTACAATGAAGGACTTCATTCCATCCGCTGCCGCCTGCGTTCCGATTGATTTTGCATGATAGAGCCATCGTCCGAGCCTAAGCAGCGGTCTTATTCTAACAAGCCGCTTCATTATTATCCGTGGTGGGCGCTGCGGTTTTGGCACGGGATGGACGTTTTTACGCTCACGAAGCTGCTCGCGCGCAATCGGTTTGCGGTCTCGCCGGGGCGGTGGCCGATGGTGGTGTCGGTCGCGGCCGCGAGTCTTCTCAATACATTTTGCGGCGTATTCGAGTGGTTCTTGTTCAGCGCTCAGGTGCGTGAGGTGAAGCTAAAGGAGCCGCCGCTGTTTGTGCTGGGGCACTGGCGGAGCGGTACCACGCTGCTGCACGAGCTGCTCATGCTGGATGAGCGGCACAATTGCCCCACCACGTACCAGTGTTTGGCGCCGCACGATTTCTTATGGACTTCGTGGTTCATTCCGAGAATCGCGAGCGCGCTGATGCCCGCGAAGCGCCCGATGGACGACATGGCGGCCGGCTTCGATCGGCCGCAGGAGGACGAATTCGCGCTCGTAAATTTGGGCGTGCCATCGCCGTATTTGGTGTGGGCATTTCCGAATCACGGGCCGGTGGCCGATGAGTACTTGGATCTCCGATCGTTGTCGCCGGCGGAGCGTGAAGCGTGGAAGCGGAAATGGAAGGAGTTCGTGCAACGGGTGGCGCTCTCGAATAATCGCCGGTTGGTGCTGAAATCACCGACGCACACGGCGCGGGTGCGAACCATTTTGGAAGTCTTCCCCGATGCCCGGTTCATTCACATTGTGCGTGATCCGCTGGTGATTTACCCGTCGACGGTGCGATTGTGGAAATCGCTAAGCGAAGTCGAAGGTTTTCAAGTGCCGCACGATGACGGCGGCTGGATAGAAAACAGCGTGCTCAACAATTTCGTGCGAATGTACGAATGCTTCGAGCAGGATCGCGAGCTGATTCCGCCGGGGCGGTTGGTGGATATTCGGTACGAAGACCTCGTAAAAAACCCTGTAGACAAGATGCGGCAGGTTTATCAATCGCTGAATTTAGGCGACTTCGGGGTGGTGGAGCCGGCGATTCTGCAACACATGATGAAGACCCGCGACTACAAAACCAACAAGTACAAGCTGCCGCCGGACGTGGCCGATCGGGTCCGAGGGCGCTGGGCGCCGTACTTTCAGCGGTACGGATATGACGGGCAAGATGTAGCCACCGCGACGGCGTGATTGCTCTTTTCTAGCGCTGATTCCATAATGGCGGCATGGGGGTAGCCTTTTCTTATCATCGCGGTGGCGATTCTCACGACGATGCGCCGGAGTTGCGCCGCGCTGTGTCGTTGCTTGAAACGATTATCGTATTGTTCATCATCTCGCTGATGATGGCGCTTTTGTTTCCAGCTGTGATGGCCGCTCGCCACCGCGCGCTCGCCGTTCAGTGCCAAAACAACTTGCGGCAGTTGAGTGTCGCACTTAGTAATTCGATTACGAGCTCAAAGCAATTCCCCCCGCCAAACCGATGGACGGTCGACTTGCTGAAGTGGATGGAGGAGCAGCCGCTGGCCGACGCCATGGCTCACGGCATTCCGAAGGATGCGGTATTCGGTCGACCGAAACCTATGCAGTGTCCTAATCAGACTGATGAGCACAGCACGGTTACCAATGTGGAAACATGCGACTACGTCTTGGTAGTCGACCGCGTGGTTCCGTATAACCGGCCGGAGCGAGTGGGCTGGGTGATCGTGGATCGGCCACAGATCGCAGACAAAGACTCTCACGATCCTTGGTATATCGGTCCCGAGATTACACCGGACCAAGAGCTGCTAATGTTCGCCAACCGCCAAGGCCCACACCAGAGCGGGATCTACTATGATTCTAACGGTCAAACGCATCCAGACAAATGAGCTGGTTAGAATATTGAAGTTCGACACCCTTCAACTTGCTCGATGAATTAGCAGCGCTTCGAGTTCTTTTTGCGTGCCGCGAAAAACGTCTTTATCGCAATCGTGATGTTTGCCGCTGCCGGGGACGCCATCCACGCTGCCCGTGGCAGACCATTGCCAAAAGAGCCAAGGCTTCCAGCCGGGAGTGTCATCTTGCGTGGGCGGTGATTCGGTGCCAGATTTCTTCCAATAAGCGAGCCAGAGTTCGTGAGAATCGGCGATTTCGGGCGTATAGCGTGTCTTTGCCCCCGACTTGCTCGTGTAAATAATTGGCCGGGCGCCCAACCCTTTTTGCATCTCGTCAGAAAACACCTGCATCCAATTGGAGATGAACTCTCGTTCCAGTTTCGCGTCGCCGAATTTGGGAAGGCCTTCGACGTCTGCGACGGGTGGCAGGTAGTTGCCCGATTGATAGTAAGGCATGATCACTTTAAGAAACGCTTTTGCCTCGGCGACGGCGTCATCGTATCGATCCGAGCCTGGCGCGAACGGGCTTCCGTCGTAGTTCTCGAATTTCTTGCCGTCTTTATCGTTGTCGATTCGGCAGAAGTGATACGGGCCGATCAACACCTCGGCCGCGCTGGCGCCTTTCATGTTGGCTTCGAATCGCTTGTCGACGAAGTTAGTGCCTTCAGTTGTTTTGACGAATGCGAACTCGATTCCGTTCTTCTTCACCGTCTTCCAGTCGACTTCGCCGTCGCCGTGGTAGACGTCGATGCCTTGGATGAAGTCGATCGCGTATCCGAAGCTTGGTGCTACAAGAACTATCGCAGTAGCCGCGACGATGATTAAAACTTGCCCGGATGCACAGCCGAGAGTGGTCTTACGGGACATACGCATAAACAGGTTGTGTAGGTAGGTTTTGGTTTTCAAAAAAGCATTATGGCAGCGCGGTCGAAAGCGTGCGAGCGAATACCGTACGCCAGCAATTTAAGCCGCGGTGTGATTGCTCTTTTTATTGGGGGTTTCCATAATGACGCCATGGGGGTCACTTTTTCTTACGATCGCGTTCGCGGTTCGCAGGATGATGCGCTTAAGATTCGCCGGGCTGTGTCGTTACTTGAAACGATCATTGTGTTGTTCATCATTGGGCTCATGATGGCACTATTGTTTCCCGCGATGCAGGCCGCGCGCCATCGTGCGTTGGCCTTTCAATGCGAAAACAATTTGAATCAACTTAGCCTTGCCCTCAGCCAATCGATCGCCACTACGAAGCGATTTCCGCAGCCGAACCGATGGACAGTCGACTTGCTGAGGTGGATGGAGGAAGTCCCCTTGGCCGACTCGATTCCCCCCGTTATTCCCAAAGGCGCAGTCTTCAGCCGCCCAAAACCGATGCAATGCCCAAATCAATATGACGAGCACAGTACGGTTCCAAACGTCGAGACCTGCGACTACGTGCTGATGGTTGATCGACCGATCACGTACGAATCGCAAAATCGAGTGGGCTGGAGAATCGTCGATCGGCCCGTGATTGAAGCGAAAGACGCTCACGATCCATGGTACATAGGGCCGGAGATTACCTCTGCGCAGGAGCAAGTGATGTTTACTTCGCGCCAAGGTCCGCATCAGAGCGGCCTTTACTACGACTCATTGGGCCAAACGCATCCCGACAAATAACCGGGTCGCTACGCGGCTCGCGGCGGCATCTGGAGCTTCTTGCCCTGCAGTTGATAGACGTACGCCAGTACCTCGGCGACGGCTGCGTATGACTCTGTCGGCACCGGCTTTCCTATATCAACTTCTTTGTAGAGCAATTGTGCTAACGGCTTACGTTCGACAACGGGGATATTGTTTTCCAACGCCAATCGACGGATGCGCTGAGCCAGAACGCCGGCGCCCTTCGCAACGACGACCGGCGCTGCCATTTCTTGCGGGTCGTATTGAATGGCGATCGACAGCTCGGTCGGGTTCGTCACGATCACGTCGGCCTTGGGCACGCTGGTTGACATGCGGTGCATGACCATTTGACGCTGAATGGCGCGGCGGCGAGCGATGAGCTGCGGATCGCCTTGCACGTTTTTCATTTCCTCGCGAATTTCCTGGTGGGTCATCCGCAAGTCTTGCTCGTGCTTCCAGCGTTGCACGCCGTACTCGAGGATTGCAAGCAGCAGCAGCACGAAGCCGATCCATAAAACAATGTTCAGCGAAAGGCTCACTAAAAACTTGGCAAACTGTGGCGTGTCGAGTCCGGTGGATCGCAAAACGGCGTCCCAACGCATCCACAGGATGCTCACGGCGACGACGCTCACCAGCAGCACTTTCACGAGACCGAAGCCAAGCCGGGCGGTGCCGGAAAGTGAGAAAATTCGCTTCAAACCCGATGCGGGGCTGATGCGGCTGAGGTCGGGGGCGAGGCGGTCCGGAATCCACAAGATGCCGATTTGCAGCACGCTGCTCAGTATGCCGCCGAGCATCATCAGGCCGAGAATGGGCAATAGCACCGCCCCGAGTGTGATTCCGACGTGTATTGCGTCGCGGACGATGTTTTCTTGAGCGGCTTTTACGTCTGAGACGTCGGCCAGTTGGTGCCGCA
>Ga0206917_1122_pt1 | contig 20712 bp, 25 predicted proteins | sample Alteio_BWOrgHeat_68_FD_152931 | JGI IMG/M metagenome (GOLD analysis project Ga0206917, IMG submission 152931) | Enriched cells from forest soil in Barre Woods Harvard Forest LTER site, Petersham, Massachusetts, United States -... | ecosystem: Environmental > Terrestrial > Soil > Temperate forest >...
CAGCAAGTTGACGCGTGACACTATCCAACAAACGACCCCTTTTCTAACACATATATTTAGTGCCAAGAAGTCATCCGTTTTCCGAGACTGCGGGTGCCTGGCTGTTCAGTGCCCCGGGCTGCCCCATCAACCGAACTATTTTCCGGAACGATATTCGCAATTCAGCGACCGAGGCAACGAAGATTTTTTTCCACCTGATGGGATGTTATACTGGTGGTGCTCGTCTTAGCTCGGGGAGCATTAGTTGGGTTCGTTCTTTACCACGACAAGCCCACCGTCAACGGGGCGTGGTCCAAGGTGGGATACATCGGTGCTCGCCGGCAAAGAAGTGTTTGGCGGCATCTTTCACTCCAGAAATCCTGGCAATGGTGAAGAAATACCGCGGTTCAAATTGGCTTGGTGGCATGATCGATCGGCAACGGTGCGCCTGCGCGATGTTGGTGTTTGAGTTGCTTGCATCGAGCGCGATGGGTGAAGGGTTCGATCTTCGCGTGATTGCCGCGACGGGCGATCCGGCGCCGCTGGCTGGCGCGAACGCAAAATATCTGTATCTCAGGTCGACGGCCGCCGACGCCGCGGGGGATGTCGCATTCGTGGGCGGGATCGATGCGCCGGGAGTGACCGATTCCAATCGCGACATGCTCTTGGTCGCGAATAGCGATGGCACGAGCCACGTGGTTGCGCGGCAAGGCGCGAGTCCCTTGGGCGCGCCAGCCAATACCACGTTCGGGAATTTTAACCGTGAACTGCTGATGAACGATTCTGGCAATTTAGCGTTCGCTAACCAGATGATTTCGCCTGGGGGAGGCGGCAACGCATACCAGACGATTTGGTCGGACGTCGGCGGGCTGCATCTGGCCGATTCGGCGGTAAAGACCGCGAGTAGTTTTGACAGTGGCGACTTCACGTTTTTGGGCATCGTCCAGTTTGATTCGGTCGGCCGTATCTTGTACAGGAAGGACAGTCAGAGTAGCAGCGGCCAGGTAATTAATGACGGACCGCATAGTTTTTGGATTTCCCCAGGCAAGGGTGTGGCACACGCCGTCGTGACGACCGGTGATATGATTACTCTCGGCAATGGTACGCAGCCGCCAATCACGTTCAGCTTCTTCAGTTATCAGGCGTCGCTAAAAAGTGGTGGACAAGTCGTGTTTGGAGCGCAAATGACCGGGAGCGGCATCAACACGCTGAACGACGACACAATCTGGGCCGACGACAACGGTTACAAGCAGATTTTGATGCGCGACGGGCAATCAGCGCCTGGTCTGCCTAATGGCACGATTATGACTCACATCGAATTCCCGTATGCGGATGCCGCGGGACATTTGGCATTTTCGTCGCCGCTATCTGGCCCGGACGTCAACTTAACAAACTCAGAGGCGGTTTTCAGTACGACTGGTGGCGCACTGCATCTCGTGGCTCGCGACGGCCAGACGGTGCCCGGCATTGGATTTAGCGCAAAATTCGGCTCTGTGACGAACGTATTTGGGGTGGCAGGGGATGCGACGCTGTTTCGGAGTGAGTGGGACGATCTGAGTGGACACGCGAATGAAGGGTATTTTGCGGAGCGGGGGAATAAGCTGTCGGCAGTCGTGTATGAGAATCAGCCGGCACCAGGAATGGATGCCGGCTACACCATGGGGTTGATGGCTTGCTCAATCCAATTCCGAACACGGACGATATGTAGTTCAATGGGACGTGAAATCTGGCAATAGTGGCGTGGTGGGCGATGGAGTTTGGGTCGAAGATCAGAATTATCGTCTACAGCCGCTGTTGCATGTGGGATCGGAGGTCTTGATTGGCAGTGGGCTTAAAGAGGTGCACTACGTTGAGGCGGCGCCGCCCACAAGCAATGGGCAAGTATCGCTGACCGTGACGTTCCAGGACGGCAGCGAAGCGATATTGCTTTGGAACGGCGTGCTACAGACGGCCGCGCCGGCAGGAGATTACAACGGCGATGGTATCGTGGACGCGGCGGACTACACAGTGTGGCGCGATTCGTTGGGTACAAGCGGCTCGAGTCTGGCGGCTGACGGGAACAACAACGGCAAGATCGATTCCGGCGACTACGATGTGTGGAGAACGAATTTCGGCCGCACGAAGGGCGCGGGTGGCGGCGCGAATGCCGCTGTGCCCGAACCAGCGACTCTGTGGATGCTCCTCGCCGGAATCCTGACGATCTGCTGTCGCCGACGCTCAAAGGTGTCGTAAATTCGTGCCTCGTGGGACATCCCAATAACCCACCGTCGCGACGCACGTTTTTCTGGACACGAATTCTCTATGGGAAAACGTTGGGTCGGAGCTTTTGAGACGGATGGGTCTGAATACCATTTCCACAGGGTCATCAATCCAACGTTTGCCGGCACGGCCGGATAATGGTCGTGCCGATGCGACCGACACACTGGCATAAGGCCCGAAACCTGGTGTTCGCGCGTTTGTAGATGTTGCGCGTCAGGCAGTATGAATTGACAGTCTTAGTGCTTGTTTAACATGAACCGGCGAACGAGATCCGCAATTTCATCGGCGGCAGTGTCCAGAGCGAAGTGTCCGGCATCAAGGACGTGAACCTGAGCCGTCGGAATGTCACGGCGGTACGCTTCGGGCTCTGGCAGCTCAAACGATAAGTCGTATTTCCCCCATAGCACAAGCAATCGCGGCTGATTCTTCTGCATCCATGCTTGCCACTTTGGGTACGCGTCTACGTTAGTGCGGTAGTCATAAAACAGATCGCTCTGGATGTCGACCTCACCGGGCTTGTTCAGGAACGCGTATTCATCGGTCCAAAGATCCGGGTCGTACTTCTCGGGGTTCGGGTCGTTGCCGACATGACGTGTCCGCGTGGTCTCCAGAGAGAGCAAGTTGGTCCGCAGCGCTGACTCGTGCGCGGCGCGGTCTGCCCAGAACGCGCGCCTGGTCTTCCAATTCGCGCCGAGGCCTTCGTTATGGGCGACGGCATCTTGAACGATCAAGGCTTCGATGCGATCCGGATGAGCGACTGCCATCCGAAAGCCGACCGGCCCGCCGTAGTCCTGCATGTAAAGTGTGTACCTCGTCACGTTCAACGCTTCGGTAAAATGATTCATCACGGTGGCGATGTTATCGAACGTGTACGAGAACTCCTTGGGTGTCGGCGCATCGCTGTGACCGAAACCCGGATAGTCGGGAGCGATCATATGAAACTGCTCCCCCAGCCGCGAAAGTAGCGGCTCGAACATGCGCGACGACGAGGGAAGGCCGTGAAGCAACAGAATGGTCGGTGCGCCCTTCGGCCCGAACTCGCGGTAGAAGGTCGAGAGCCCGTCGATTTTCGCTGTGAGATACGAGATATGCTGGGCGATGGCAGGCTCCTTCGATTGAGCAAGTACGGTGCTGGCCAAAACGAGTACGGGGAATGCGGCGAGCCAAATCATTCTCTGAAAGAACATGCCATCTACTCTCGCACTTCCAGGATGACTTCGAGTTCGACCGGTGAGCCGAGTGGAAGGCTCGCGACGCCAAAAACGAGGCGTGACGAGACGGTTTCTTCACCGAAGACATCGCGAAGCAACTCCGACGCGGCATCGGCGACCTTGGGATGATCAGTGAACTCGGGCGTTGCGGCGACGTAAACGCCGAGTCTGACCACGTGGCTCACGCGGTTTAATGAGCCCAGCTGCTTTTTCGTAAGGGCAAGCACATTCATTGCGGCGATGTATGCCGCTTCGCGCCCCGCTTTCATGTCGAGGTTTTTGCCCACGACGCCAACGACCGTAGCTGTATGGCCCGACGTAGCGAGCATGCCGCTTAGGAACAAGAGGTTGCCAGTTTGAACAGCCGGCACGTAGGCGCCGAATGGCGTCGGCGCATCCGGCAGATGAACGCCGAGTTTTGCAAGGCGAACCTCAGCGGTTGTTGAGTTTGGGGTCATAACAAAAAGTTCCCTTGTGACGCCGATCAAATACGATCAACCTCGACGACCGCTTGAACAAAGGCCTGCGACGTATCGCCCACCGGCTAGTCATGTATTTTGCTCACGTAGTATCCGAGGCGTTTTTCGACATCGCCGGGCTTGTGGAATCCGTGCTCCATTAGCGCTTTGATTCCATCTTGGGCGGCGGGTCGCCCGAGAGAAGCGATACACGCGTCCCACCCGGCGCCCAGCTCAACGTCCGGCGGCAAGCTCGTGTTCACGAGACGCTTGGTATTGGCGATCGCCCATTTATCGAACTTGGCGATCCGGGTTGCGAGCGCTTCGACGAACGCGTCTAGATCGGTGTCTGGCAGGGCGCGATTCACATAACCGTAGGCCTCGGCCTGATCTCCCCGGATGTCTTCCGAGCTCAAGAGCACCTCCAGGGCGCGGTTTCGGCCGATGAGTTGGGGCAGCCGCGCCATCGGACCACCACCGGCGACCATCCCTACACCCACTTCCCATTGTGAGAGAATGGCTTTTTCGCGGCTCGCGAAACTCATGTCGCAGGCGAGCGTGATCTCACTGCCGTTGCCGGTCGCGCGGCCGCGGATGAGCGCGATGGAGACGACTGGCGCGCGGGTCAGACGCACGAGAAAGTCTGGCCAAGGCGGCAAGCCTGTTGGGCCAGCCGGCATTGCGGTTAGGTCTTCCAGCTTAGCGAGGAAATCAGAGTGATTCAGAAAGTAGTCTTCGACCGCGCTGTCGAAGACCACCACCCGGACCTGCTCGTCGGCCTCTAAATCGTTGATGACTTCCTGAAACTGCCGGACCATTTCCGGGCCCATCACGTTGATCGGCGGGTTGTCGATCGTGACGCGCCAATAGTTGGGCGACCGCCGGGTCAGGCGAATCTGTGCAGGCTCCGTAGATGGGTTTGATGTTGTCATTCGATTCTCGTTTACAAGTGTGGGCATGGGATCCTCCTTTGAATCGCTTGTCTCCGAAAGCGGTTAATTACCCTTAACGCTTTCTTTAGGACTGGATTATTTGCTCGCCCCTGTAGTTCATTAATTACTGCGCCTGCGTGGCATACTTTGCGACCACTTCCAGCAGTGTATGAGCCGCAGTCGTCGACGATGCTGGGTTCTGCCCCGTCACTACACGCCCGTCGGCAATTGCACAAACGCCCCAGTCCGCAACCTTCTCATAGCGGGCGCCGACTCTCTTCAACTCGTCCTCCACAAGGAACGGCACCACATGCGTAAGCTGGACCGCCTCTTCCTCTCCATTGGTAAACCCCGTTACCCGCTTCCCCTTCACCAATACTTCCCCCTTGTGCATCACCCGATGGAACACTGCCGACGAATGACACACCGCCGCCACCGGCTTGCCCGCATTGTAGAAAGACTCAAGCAGCCCAGTGGCATCCGGATTGTCCACGATGTCCCACATCGGCCCATGCCCTCCCACGACAAACACCGTATCGAAATCTTCCTCTTTCATATCCGCAAGCCGAACCGTTTGCGAAAGCGCCTTCTGCGCCGCCGCATCCGTCTTGAACCGCGCCTGCGCTCCGGTCTGGTTCTCAGGCAAATCGCTTTTAGGATCAACCGGCGGTTGCCCACCCTTCGGTGACGCCAGTGTCAACTTCACGCCTGCGTCCCGAAATACAAAATAAGGCGCCGCGAATTCTTCAAGCCAGAAGCCAGTTTTTCGGCCAGTGTTTCCGAGTTGATCGTGGGACGTCAGCACCATAAGTATTTTCATGTTTTATTCCTTTCTTTGGAGCGGGATTCGGCCGCCTACACGGCGTTCTCGCAAACGTTCTGGCTGTCGTTGAGACACATCTCGACACGAACGTGCGCGCCACGTTCGAGTGGAGTTTCTCTCCATGCCGTTCCAAGGTGAACTGCTGGCGCTTCTTGGTGAAACCCAGTAGCTCCAAAAAAGCTAGATCAGCATCGCGCGATTCCAGATTGGATCGAAACAAGTAGGACTCACTAAGTCTCCTACTGTGCGACGCCGGAAGGATGGAAGCCAAAAGAACGGCCTCGCTACTACCAGTTATTAGACGCTTGTCTCGATCGAAGTCAAGCAAGGTCGGAAAAAGAATTTGAGAAAGGAGCGAAGAGCACGTCAACACTTTTGCGAACTTGAAATTACTATTTCGGGCCCACTTGCGACAGTCTTTCATTGACGGCTTCATCACAACGCCGCAAGTCCGTGAAAAGTGTCGAAAAACCACCTCGCGTGACGCACGTTTTCTGCGGCACGAAGTCGTGTGTCAACAAACGTCTGCTCGGAGTTTTTGAGACCGATCTGGAGTGACGACGTCGCAGCTGCGTCATCTAACCAAGGCGAATCCGAAACCGATAAAGTGCTCTTTTTCAACAGGCCCGTTCGTTTGTGACACTAATCTATTGAATCTCTGTCACAGGTTACGGCTCGACGAGACAGCCTCCCTTGATTGACGGATCGGACGGATACCGACCGGGATGCTAATTCAATGCTGCGCGACGCCGCTGTTGAGAGTTTTGGAGGCGACTCAGACTCAAAAACATCTCTGGTCACCGCTGCCGCATCTGCAACGCACGCGATGAGTAGGGCGGAGAGTGACGCCATTGGCGCGATTCGTGAGAGAATGAAGCCGCTTGCCATTAGCGATTTCATGGATCGCGAGGATGCGCTTTTGGCTTGGGTCGATTCCCTGCCGTGCGCAAACTCTGTCCGTGTTATCGAGCTCGACGGGACGAACAACGGGTGCGGCGTGTATTCATCTGATAACGCGCCGACTGTGTGTGATGTTGAACTCTTTGACGTGGAAGTGCTGACGTTGTTATAGCTGCCGTGACTCGTTGTAATACCTTTAATTTTTGCCGATGTGCGATTGAAGCCCGGATTCCGATCTATTGGAAGGATCACGGCGGCTAGTAAACGGAGACCTGCTAGGCCGAGTGGTTTGCCGTAATTGGACGATCCTGCCCTCCGATTCATCTCAGCGAGCGTTTGGACATACCAGTGTTGCAAGGTACATTTGTAACGTTTCATAAACTAGCGGCGGGTTTCGTGCGTCAGTCCCGCACCGGATTCGTTACCGGTTTGACAATATATTTTTAATGTGCTGCCTGCTCTCCGATTGGTGCGCCTTGAAGAACATTGTGATTTACCAACCGATTCGACAAGGCGCTACTTCTCATCGCTATTAGTGTTACCTGGGATTGACGACGCCCGGAGCACCCTCGTTGTCAGAGACAATCGACTTTTCGTAAAAGTGTTTTCGGCGCCGATCGCTGGGCCCGGACGTTTTCGGATTGCCTCGTCAAGTGACACTTTTCAGACTCCTCTCGGTACGACGGTTCAGGCTTATAGAGCTAAGTAGGGTCGCACCGCCCAGGAGCGCTAGCGCGAGTGCCAACATACGCTGTACCTGAGTCGCCAACCCTCGCGCTGATGGTGACTGCGATCGCTGGTTTCGGTGCTCGGACGCGGCACACTGCGATACTAGTTTCAAAAAGTCGATTCTATTTGGCACGTACCATCAAACCACCCCTTTTCTGACACATATATATAGCGTCCAGAACTCGTCCCTTTTCTGAGATTACGGTTCCTGGCCGTTCACTACCCCGGGTTGCTCGATCAACCAAACGAATTCCCGGACCGGTGTGTCTTCGGTAGTGCGCTCAGTTCGATGCGACCGGAGCAGGACGATTGCGTTTTCCTGCCTCAGGCGGTCAGGAAGGTGCGCTCGACAGTCGCGAGCACCATGAAAGAGATTGGCTCCGACGACGCGCTGCGTCAGGGAAAGGCCACAAATCGTTTGCAGCCAAGATCAGCCCGAGCCCAACGGCAATGACCGTTGTGGCTATTACGGGGCGCGCCTTTCAGCCTTTGTGAAGAACGCCGGACTCGAATAGGCAAGGCTGTAAAGGCGCACGACACTGACCGTGTCCGATGCCGCATTTGACGCTCGCGGCGGCGCTGGTGGATTCACCGTTACCAATGCGAATGTTTACGAAGGCTCGAAGTTCCTAGACCCGGCCCCTCGCTGCACGACGAGTAACGCTTTTAAGGTGTACTTTGATCTAGCCGATTTGCAATTCGGCGCGGGCGCGGCTTCGTATTTAAGCGTGCATAACTAACTACTTAGTAGTCAGCTTAGAAATTACAAAAGGCCTCTTTAGTTAATTCTGACGAGGGCTTTTTTGTTGCGCCGACCAACGGTTGCGTATCCAAAAAAGATACAGGCAGCGAATAGATGAAGGCAGCATGGCTCTGGAATGGCGCTGACGGTGATAAGTAATTCGTAATTAGGTTCCGTATGCCAATCATTCCAATTCGGGGCTACTGACGCATAACTTCCCAAGCTAGGAGGCGGGAAGGGAATCGATAGCGATTGTTTTACTCCAACAAGATACGGCGACCAAATCTCAACAAAACCTGGAACTCCAACTGGCGTTTGGAACGCAATGAAATACTGCTCGCCAGCAATTAGCGGAATTTGAAGTTGCGAGAAATCGATTGCATAACGGTGGCTAACGTCTACGCTCCAACTTCGGAAATCACTGGGTTGCTCTTCCAGAGTTCCCAGAAGAACGGTCGGAGTGCAGTTTACCGCCTTAAACAACGAAACCTCCAACGGTGGCGGAGTTGATGGCATCAATACTTCAACGGCGCCGGCGATGTGCGCTTCAACAGTTGTAAGGATTCCGTTGGCTGTCGGAGTGAATGACTGTCCAGCCGCCAAGTTGTTGTAGTTCTCAATCTGCGAAATAACTCCAACACCGTCCGTTACGTTGGAGTCTGCGTCGGAAGCCGGAAAGTTGCTTGCAACAATGTAATCTGCTCTAGCAGTTCCGTAATTCAAAAGCAGCATGCCAAAGGCTGCTATGACGAGAATTTTGATTTGCATTAGTCGTCGTCAGAAAAGGGCGGAAGTAATATTCGCTGGGAAGTGTAATTGTCCTCCCCAAAAGGGGCAATCTCACAACTTACGCAGCTAAGTGGCGAGCCACACGATCAACCCCAGCCCAACGGCAATGAGCGTCGTGGCGATTAGTAGACTTCGGAGGCTGAATCGCCAGCGGCGTTCGAGTAACCACGGCATACCTGCAAACGTCGCAAAGAAGAATACCGGAACCCAATGAGGGAAGCCAATAATTACTGCATCGTCAATAAAGGTTGTGAAAAACTGACGCTGCACGTCCCCATTTTGAGCGGGCGAAGCCGTTAAGTTCCAACCATGAGCAGCTTCATACGGACACCAGTCACCCCATAGACATCCTGTCTCTGAGTCGATCGAAAACTGCCTGGGATAGGCGGGACTAACGTCATCTAGCCACCAATAACTCCGTACCCAAAGCGCAACCAGCAGCACCGCCACGATTCCCCACGCCACTGACCACGCGATTCGTCGCTTGCGGTGTTTCATCGTGGCTAATGCGCTGATGGGGAATTAGTTTTAGGCTTCGTTTCCAAAGCTTCATCGAGAACTTTTACCAGATTGAGGCCGCCACTGCCTGACCACCTGGCATCGTACTCAATGAATCGTTCGCGCATTCTTTCGGGCGTAAACCAGTGATGATCCCTTTCAGCTAGAAAAGTAGGGATGTTGTGAATTGCGTCCATGAGATCGAAGAGATTCTCGTCGCTTAAGCGATTGTCTCCGCGTGATCGCAACCGCGTAAGAAGCACGACATTGCGAACAACCTTCAAATATGCGCGGACTGTCTGTTCGTCCCTCATCCCCTCATCCTTGTATCTTCTTCGTAGCGGTGATCTGCTGAGGATCGCTGTGTTCTGCGGAGTGAGCGCAAGCGAACGGAGCAGAACACAGCGGCCGGCCGGCAGATCGTCTCATCCTTGGTCCTGCCAGACCGATCGGTAGCTGGATCGCCGGCTGGCCGCCTGTCGTAGAGTCCGAACAGTCGTCGGAGCCGCGCGTTGGCGTGAGCTCGCATACGCAAGGAAGGATGGCACGATGGAAGCTGAATTACAAGGACCGTGTGTGGGGATTGATGTCTCGAAAGCGCATTGGGATGTAGCCGTCGAGGGAGGTCGGGGTGTGCGTCGGTTCTCAGCTGATGCCACTGGGGTTGCCGAGCTTCTTAGCTGGTTAGAGAAGCTCGGGCCCAAGCTTGTCTGCCTAGAGGCAACGGGTGGATATGAGCGCTCACTGAAGAGTGCGCTCCACCGGCGAGGCTTACCCGTGAGCGTTGTGAATCCTCGGCAAGTTCGAGACTTCGCTCGTGCGCGGGGAGAACTAGCCAAGACAGATGCCCTCGATGCGGCGATGATCTGCCGCTTCGCGGTCGCCTTCCAGCCGGAGCGGGATGATCCTCCTACACCGGCTCAGGAGCGGCTGCGAGCGCTGCGTGCACGGCGGCAGCAAGTGGTCCACTCGCTCACGCAAGAGAAGAACCGCTTGGCAATAGCGCCCGACGCCGAAGCGCGGCAGTCGATCGAAGAAGCAATCGGCTTCTACGACCGACAGCTGCGTGAACTCGATCGTCGGATCGCCGAGCTCACAAGCGCGGATCCAGGCTTTCGACAGCGCCTCGCGCTGCTTGTGACCGTGCCGGGTGTCGGTGCGGTAACAGCGGCCGGCCTACTGGCCGAGCTTCCCGAACTGGGCACCATGAACCGCGGTGAGGCGGCTAAGCTGGTGGGCCTCGCCCCGATCAATCGGGACAGTGGCTCACTGCGCGGCAAACGCATGATCGGCGGCGGTCGCGCTCAAGTGCGCTGCTCACTTTACATGGCGACGCTGGTAGCCATCCGCTACAACGAAACCATTCGCCGCCATTACCAACAACTGGTCGACCGTAGTAAATCCAAAATGGCCGCCATCGTCGCATGCATGCGCAAGCTGCTTCTGATCCTCAACGCCATCCTAAAAAACAACTCACCCTGGAAAGAAAACTTAACCACTTGAAATTCACGACAGTCGCTACCGCGCGCCAGCGAACTAGCCGACAATCTCAATCGGCGCGTCGGGTGGCAGCTTCATACCTGCACGAAAGGCAAGCACGGCGGCAACCACGGGCAAAACCACAGCACACACTCTCAGGGCAAGCGAATGATGGCCCCAGCCTGCCATGTCGGTTATTATCATCACCCCAACAATCAGGGGTAACACGGCGTTGGTGTAAGCGTCAGCCTTCGGCGCACCGCAAGCTTCCACCATTTTACTTTCTTCGGCTCTGGGGCGGATTCCGTGCTCATACCCCCAACTCTACCGCGCACAAAAAAGCCCACCACAGGAGAAGGTAAGTTAGCGTGTGGGATTTAAATATTCCGGTCGCAATTTTTGTTGCGAATCAAGTAAACGGCAACGGCGATTGCAAATAGGGCGCAGAAAGTCGCAACGTATATAAACTCGGGTGCGTGCAAATGATAGGCGTCGAACACTGCAGCGCAAGCCAAAGCGCAGCCGGCAACGACGCTGAGCCGCGACGGACATCGCCACCATGACAGCTTTACGCCGCCTTCTCGATCAGTTCTTTGATCGTCCATAGCCGCATCCTAGCAGCGAACGGCCAAAGTATCGAGCAGCACCAACGGCGCTCGTTAGACGCGTTTGTGTGAGGTCGGTCTGCGGCGGATGGCGCCCGCAGCAAATGCCAACGGAGCGAACACGCAAGAAGATGACGGCTCTGAAATCGCGGCGAACGTTACATGCAATTGGGACGCGTGCCCGGCATTATAAAAAATCGAGCTAAAGCCACCGAGGCCTGCCGTGCGCAGGTTGAACCCGACATAGGGATTACGAATCTGTGAAAGGAAAGATGTTACGTCGAAGGTCGCATCATCGCGGCCGGTATCAAAATCTGACGGTAAATGCATGTAGCCGAGAAAAACACCCGCATTGCCATCGTCATGCGTTACTGAGGCGCCCCCGGTAGCGATCCCATAAATACCAACGTCTCGATCGCCAGACTCCGTATGATCCGCGACAGTTAAAAACGCCTTATCAATTGGGCCTGTTATTGCGGATGTCGGAAATCTTATCGCAGCTTGGATGTAACCAGCCGTAATCAATGCCTCATGCACCGGATTTGGATTGCATCCGTTGCAAGTATATAGCACTGCATCGTCCGATGGAGTGACAATGATTGGCGAGCCCGCAGGCGCGCTCGCGAACGAAACCAAGGGGCAACTAAAAAGGGCTGCCGCAGACAAAATGGCGACAATACGGCGCATTAGTGTTCCTCCTGCCATTCTAACCGCCCCACTCAAGATCGCAATCAGCGGCGCCCCCTGCATCCGCAACCCAGCATCCCGAGCAGTAGAAGCGTGGCGGTGGTGGGCTCGGGGACGTTTGTGATCGGAAGATCCGAATTAAACCGAATGCCGCCTTCGTTCCACCAGTTCGGGTTTCCCTCGTCAAGCTGGGTGAAGTCGGCGGCAAACTTTTGGACAGCACCCGCGCCGTCGAGGACAAGTTCTAACACGGTAAAATATCCGGTTAACGTGTTATCGCCCCTTCCATTGCCCGAAATGTCTAGCCCCGGATGGCTTGACCCACCATTTAAAAACTGAACTGCATCTGGATAGTAGCCAGGAACAGGGAGAGTAAAATTTGGACCAATAAACTCCGCAGTCCACAGGTCGGAGTTAGGCCCACCAGGCGGGTTTCGCATCGTTATCTCGACGCCCCCGAACGGTCGCGAAGCCGTGAATTTAAAGCCGTCGACGCCTTCTACAATTTTCCGCCCACCAATAAACGCGGACGGTGAGCTGTGGAAGTAAAGAATATTGGCCGCGTGGCCCGGCGTCGGCGCTGCGCATGCAAGTAAGCAGCTAAAGATTGCGAGTCGTGTCATTGGCTCCCCCTTCGCGAATGAGACTTCGCCACCATGCCTACTGGCGGATGTCCCCATCGTCTCATCACGTCGCGAAAACTGCAATCATCCGCCCCAGCATCTCGTGCCGAGATTGACCTTTTTCGCCGGGCTGAGGCAGAATGGCGGGCGTTGAATTCAAGTTTTCATCATGCGACCTTGAAATCGACCGGGCTTTACCACCCGCAGCGAGGACAATCTGGTGTTACCCATCAGGGCCAGTAGGCCCAGCAGCTTGTGTGCACGTTTTAGCCGTGATCCGCTGAGGCGGGGAGCTGCGATGACGCCCGCGTTGACACCCCGGATTTCATCTCCGTCAGCATCGCTTCTTACCACACTTTTCGCCGGAAGCGCTTCGGTCCCTTCGCTGCCCCACCTCCTCGCCTCGCTTTTTCTACCACCCCAACGCCGCCACCCGCTCTCTGCACCCTTCAACGCGAAGAAGACAGCGTGGTGAGATCAATTATTCGGTCCGCATAGCAGAGAAAATGTCCTCGTAGCGTCCGCGCTGAATTAAGATCCTTCGGGTAACAAATATCGGATTTTATGATCGGTCCGCATAGGTCCGCGTAGAAACAAGAGATAAAAGTTTAAGATTCGGGAGTAAGGGGCAGCTATGTATAGGAAGTGCATAGTGTGAACTTGTGCGGACCTACGCGGACGCGGGTAGCGATGCACCGGGACGAATCTAATCCTTCTTCCGCTTGTATTCACAGTACAGAAAGCCAGTACCAGACTTGGTAGTGAATTCTTTGGGGCGTTTGTGTCCAGGCTTCGCGAAGCAAACCTTGCACGTATCCCCATCGATCTCATAGATCCCAGGTACAGTTTCGTCGGCAGCTGGCCCGTCGAGATCCCAACTATTCATTGCTCTCGGTAAGCGGCTCGGATCAAGCGTCACAATACTCTCACGATACGCCTTGCCGTGAATCCGGAGCATGAGGTGGTCGCCTTCATACATTGCCGCCCAACCCTCAATGGTATCCGGTGGCAGGACCTCGCCTTCGAGCTCCATGTAGACGCGGTCCCAGGTGCCCTCGAGTTTCTTCAAATCGTCGCGAGCAGCTTGGCGCGCGTCTACTTTTAGTGCTGCTTTCGGTTCCGCACCACACGTCACGCACACCAGGGAAATGCAAAATGCGACGCTCGCTGCTGCCAGTTTCCGCATGGATCCTCCCAAAAGATCATTGTCCGAATCGAATCGCATGCTGCGATACCCGCAATCCACGTGCCGACACACTGGGCGAAATCATTACACGGAAGTTGCGTAAGCAACGAATGCGGACAGTCTCCAAGACTGTCGCTTCTCGGTGCTTGAAGATGACGACGTCAAATGCGTCGACGTCTTGGCTCACGCAGTAGCGGCGAACATACTTCCAACTTATCGGACGGTGCGTTCGCCAGTTAGAAACACCGAGCCCAAGACGGACGATACCATCGGCTCGAGGCTCGATGGTCCTGGAAAAATCATTCAGCGACGATCGCCGCCACACGAACGATTCTGAGACGCCTTCGACCGCATGCGTGCGATTTCCAAGGCATTTCGTAAACGACCGATCGACGTACTCTGGCTGGCGTACGAGATTATAACGCCCATCGAAGACGCCAAAAGCATGCCGCCATTATTCCCGTGAAGAGCATCGAAAACCAATTTGGCTCTGGAATCTCGGCCGATACGACTGATGATCCGCTACCAGCCTGGTTGCCAAAATTGGATCTCCAAACATCGTAATCGGCCGCGGTTATGGTTCCAGGCGTCGTGTCGTTGGGAAGCGTTATGCTCTGGCCCAAGTCATTGCGCCACACAATGTAGTCGGCCGCGTCGACGACGCCATCTCCGTTGTAATCGCCATCGAGATTTAGCGGGGGCAAATCGTAAGCATAGATGGTACCCCAGCCATGTGCTCCACCGAAGCTTGTCGTCCCGAACAATGTCGATCCGACGAGCGTTAGCGAATTGTCATCCTCCCCATAGTGACCACCTCCGAAACTGTGAAGCACTTGAAACCCGCTGCCATCGGTGTTGATGCTATACATGGTTCCGGTTCCCGTTGTGCCGCCGCCATCCGTCACTCCGTACAACGTCGATCCACGTAGCGTCAGGCCTGACGTGGGCCAAAAGCCGTCGCTTGAACCACCTGCGAACTGGTGGAGCACGGTGAAGCCCGTTCCATCTGTATTGACTTTGTACAGCGTTCCGTCGTTGTGGCTGCCTCCAACGTAAGTCGCGCCGTAGATAGTCGACCCGCTTACCATCAACGCTCCTATAGGCGAGTCTCCGTCGGTCGCTGGCGAAAAATGGCGTAACGGCGTGTAGTCACTTCCATCCAAGTTCATCGCGAAAATCGTTGTATTAGTCGATCCATAAAGCCTAGAGCCACTCAGCGTTAACGAAGCTTGCGGACTGCCTCCATCGTCGTAGGAGTCAGTGAAGTCGTGAATACTTGAGAAACCAGTTCCGTCGGTATTCATTTTGTAAACCATTCCGCTTTGAGCACCGCCACCTTGCGCCGCAGTTCCGTATAGCGTCGATCCGACAATGATTAAAGAAGCCTCCGGAGCCACAGTGTCATCGCCTGAAAACGAACGAAGTAAAGTAAATCCTGTTCCATCGGTTTTCACCTTGTACACGGTGCCATAGGTGTACTGACCGCCTCCTGCAGTCGTGCCATACAACCACGAACCATCGAGTGTAGGTGCCGCGTAGGGCGCTCGTCCCTCCGTGACGGGATCGAAAAAATTATGAAGCACGGTGAATCCCGAACCGTCGGAATTCATCTTGAAGGCGGAACCCATCCCAGTTTCCCTCGTCCCAAGCCCGGTGCCGTAGAGGATTGAACCGCCCGCGACAACGTGGGATTGAGGTTCCACGCCGTCAGCACCAGTAATGTCTCGAACGACACGAAATTGTGCAGCTACTGGCATGACATCGATAAGCGTCATTCCAACAATAATGAGACGGAAGGCAATTTGATTGGACATATCAAGCTCTCCGGCGAGAGTCGAAATGATTTATTGCGAGCCAAAGACGGCGGGCGAACAAAACAAAACAGACAAAGAGCGCGCAAGAAAACGCTGATCGTTGCACGAGGAGTTCCGGAATTTACAAAGAGCCTGCATTTGCCCCTGCAGGCCAAGCCTCAATGAGAAACTTCAGCTTAAGCGAATACCCCTGATTTATCAAATAGTGTCAAAAAGCTGCCTTTCGGCGGCAAGGAGGGAACTCGAGCTTCTCATTTTCCTCCTAGCGCTATTCGACAAGTCGACCTGCCATCTGGGACGTGCTCGTCATCGAAATCAAATTTTCGCATCTACATCCAAAAACTCTGGAACCCGTGGCCGGAACGACGTTTCGATCGGGTTTAACTTTGCCCAAAATCTGGCTGGTTAAGAACTAATGTTATGTTACATAAAGGACGTTATGTAACTCAAAACGCCGCATCGGACCTATACGGAGCGGCCTTTCTCAGTACGCAGCAGTTCCTGCTTTCTTCCAGCCCGTGACGCCGAACGGACGTCTACTCATTGGAAGTTGATCTAGCCCCAAGATTACGAGTTACTCCAAAGCTAAATGACCCTGGCTGCGGAAGTGCGACACGCCATAGCCGGCCCCGCATCGTCTCGATTGGAAGCGGCTAAAGCCTCGCCTTACCTCGCCGGCATTTCTGGGCTAGTGCCTTCGCCGAGCAAAAAAGCCCCAACAGACGCAAATCGCGGCAATGGCAAAGGTCGTCGGCTCCGGCAGAATTATAACCCACGCCTCGTACTGTCCTTGTGGATTCGTCCCTGAGCCAACGATCACCGTTCCGTTATCGGAGATTCCACGTGCGCTGCCGAGTTCCCAGCCATCAAGGTCGATGCCACTTTGGGTGAGAAGACTCGCCAGGCTCTGCATACCTAATTTCTGTGTCCAGATAAATGCATCGAAATGGCCGAAACCTTGTGAGGTAAGACTATCACCGACGATCGCTGATCCGTCAGGAGTTACGTCCCAGGCGTGATTGTATTCGATCTGCCCGGGCACGGCGCCAAGAAGCTGGATCCCGGTTGCACCAGCCCAGCGGAATGCCCGATTGTTGACGCTTCCCACAATCACGGATCCATCATCAGAGACTCCCCAAGCGGCTGATTCGGGCACAGCGTTGGGAAGGGGTTGCAAACCGGTTTCACGAGTCCATACGTAAGCCAGTGACCCATCGTTGCCTACGATGACTTTTCCGTCGCTTGATATTGCATTCGCAGAATTAACGTCGTCTTGGTCATCGTTGCTAAACACCTCGATACCTGTGTGAGCGTCCCAGCGAAAAGACTTGTATAAGTCATTCACATAGGCGTAACCAACGACAACTTGGCCGTCAGCGGAAATTCCACGCCCGACCAAGGGTGTGTTCGCAGTCGTGGGAATAATTTGGATTCCGTTTTCGCTCCAAATTGCGGTCTGCATATTGTTGGCTTTCGATTGGCCGAGTATTGCTGACCCGTCGAAGGAGATTGCTTCGGCGGATTCGATCCCGTTAAGCACTTCGAAGCCTCGCGTGGCAGTCCAGCGAAAGGCTGACTCCGGCAACGTGGTACTCGTGCCGATTACCGTGCTCCCATCTCCTGATACATCGGAAGCACTGTACCCGGGACCGAGAGGAATGAATTGAATTGCCAAGCATTGCAGAGCAACAAAACTAAAAGACAAGGGACAAAGGATACCAAGCACAAGTTCTCTGCGCCAAGAATGCTGCAAATATGATTTTCCCACTAGCAAGCCCGTCCGCGTGATTGTCATGAGCATTGAGATTTGCTCTTTATATTTCTCTGCACCCCCGTGTGGCATAAGAGATCGATTCGACGGTGAATCGTCACGGCGTATTTCGTGGTCAATTTGTGACCATCTCCAAATGCTAAAAAAATGGCCTCTCAGTTAGGAGACCACTTCTGGCTGTTTTGGCACATTTTAAATTAGTAAGTTCCTCAACATCAGTCCGCCCATTCCCTCGGGCACATACTATCCCAATCCAGAACCATCGGCCCTCTCGGCTCCGGATCGAAGCCGACGTCAAACGGATCCGCAATGCTGAAGCCGCGACTCCTGATCGTGCCCACTTTTTCACCGGTGGCACTCGCCACGGCTTCATCGATTTCCTGCTGACTCATCGCCATCTCCTAGTTACAAGTTCAGGAACAAAAAAGGCGATGTGCCCAGCACGGAGCTGGACGCATCGCCACACAGAAAAACAACCTCAAGTCGAGGCTTAGACATTTCAGATTGCAGCTATCTATTCACAACGAGCTCTGCCGCAAGCAGATTGAGCGTGGCGTCGGCATCGATGGGCTGACCGCGAAGCCAGCGGGCAAATTGATGCACCATAAACCCCGCTGCCATGTTGGCCGTGTAGATCGTGCTGCGGGCGGTGCAGCGACCAAGCTCCGCTTCACTCCCAGCGAAAAGCGTAGTTGGGTAGTGCTTACGACCCGGTTCATCGGCTGCGATTAGCACCCGAATCACTTCGCCCAGCATCCGGCCATCGGCCCAGAACTCCGTCCGCCTTCCGGCTGAGCGCCAGATGGCGGCTCTCGTCTCAATGGAGTCCACGCAGCAGAAGATTGCCTGCCAACCTCCTGTTTCGCTCGGTAGCGTGCGTCAAACACGACCACATCGACTACCGCATCCAAACGGCTAATCGCTTCCGCCGTGGCATGAACCTTGAGCACACCAACGTCACTTTGCAGATAACCCTGCGTGGTGATGTTTGTGGTATCCACCCGATCAAAATCCACGAGCTGTACCTTACGAACGCCAATCGCAGCCAGTTGCAAAGCTACCTGCCGACCAATGGCACCGACGCCGATAACAGTAACCGTAAGTTCTGCCAATCGCTCTGCCGGCACCAACTCGCGCTGCCGGACGAAACGGTCGTCAGAAGTCTCGAATAAAGCCATACTCGGCCTCCTCTGTGTTGCTTTCGAAGTCCGCATACTCGTACCAGGCATCTCGCCAGCCCTGTTCCTCGTCCACGGAATCAGTCATGAACAGGCGTGAGACTTCCTTCGACGCTGGCTTACCAAGCGGTTCTCGTTCCAGCTCGCGGACGTTCGCCTCGTATTCGGCCAGCCATCCGACCTGATTCGAGCCGCCGAAGTCACATCCATACTCGATATCGACCGGCAAGTTGGCGTCCAGGCCGGGCCCAACGTTGTAGCGGAGTCTGGCAAACGTCTGGCGGAGGGATCACAGCCGCTCGTTGCGAGTGGCAGGATCAGGATCAGGTTTCTGACTAGAACTTTGTGCTGCATGGGTTCTCCAGCGGGATAGAAGTATGTGAAGTAGTTTTTCCAGGGCTCGTCGCAAGCGGATCTCGCGGCCAAATGCGAACACGGCAGCGAGAAGAGCGAGTGCGAGCGCTACGAGTGCAAACGTGAACATGTAGCGTCTCCGTTAGCTAAGTGGGTGGCGTCACAACGAAAGGTGGCGACACGAAACGAGCGGCGATCAGAGTGAGCGAAGCGGGTAGCTCAGGCCGCCTAAAGGCGAATCGCCTTCAAAGAGTGATGACGCAGAATGGCATTGGATTTAGACGACGTACGGATGAATCGGCGACCTTCAAATGCCCTGCCGCCAGCGGCGCATCAACAAAGAACTAGTAGGTGCCAGTACAAAGAAATTTCACAAAGAAGCCAAACAGAAAAGCTATCACCAGGAAGTAAATGTTGGCAAGAATCACAAATAGTACGGGCTGTCGATCCAAGTGGGTACCTCCCGCTGACCAGGGAATTTCCTTTTTACGCATCGAGATCACAAATCCATAAGTGAGCAACGCTAAGAATATTGCGTAAAGAGCTGTACTGAGCCAGAAAGTTTGACCTATTTGTTCTAACGTTGGCGCAGTCGACGGAGCGCTTTCGTTGGAACGGGCGTGCTTAAAGTAACCCTTGATCGCAACTCCTACCACCACAAACAGCAAGTACTTCCAAAACGTGCCGTCGAAATTCTTTCTTTCTGGCAACTTTGGACTGACTGTGGGTGAGGGCTGAGTCGCTTGTACCGCAGGTGCTCAGTCAAAAAGCCCGACGACGTTTTTAGCCTCTACCCAAGTCGTCATCGACTCGCGCCGAACTTTATCACTTGGCTTTATGCGGCCCGAGTTGGCGAGTCCTTTCAGTTCCGGCGGCGCAACGGGGCCGATTTCAATGCCATCGGCGATGTAGAACCATTTTGACATGATGTGACCTCCATTTTCGAGAAACAATAGTGTCTGCACGCCGCCGCTCCGCGCGACGAGGTAGAGTCGCGCAGATAGATTACCACTATAGTTGGAAGACGCCATTCGCTGCAAACTTTAGTTTGCAAGCATGGCGCTTGGCGAGGAATTACTTAAAGCACGGACGGCGGCAGGGCTGACGCAAGAACAGCTTGCGTTCAAGGCTGATGTGTCTAGAAACTACATCAGCCTGCTGGAGCGGAATGAGAAGTCGCCCACTGTGAAGATGCTGCTTAAGCTGTGCCGGTCGCTGGGGGTGCGGGCATCGAGGATTGTAGCGAGGGTGGAGTGAGTGCCTAGACCCACTCCGCGTCCTGTCCGATTAATTGGACCGAAGGGCGCTGGTCGGAGTGTCGATGGGAGGTTCTCGGTCAGACCGCTCGGCAAGCGCTCTGGGCGCTACCGCACCCTATATATGACGCAGAATCCGTTGGAATTGAGAGGGGCATATCTGCCACCTACACTCGCAGTCGGTGAAATTTCAATCTATGTCCGCCAGCCCCACGCGCTCCGTGGGCGATTACTGCCATTCAACTTTGCACTTCGGGTGAGCATCTGAAAACCGCTTAACGGCTTCCTGAGAAACATCTCTCTTAGCGATTCGTATGATGTCGATCTGAGGCATTGCGTTTAGCAAATCCAGATCGGCGTCAGTGATGCCAGAGTTGTACAGTCCGAAGCACGTGACGTTCGCCAATTGGCTCAACTCCGAGATGCCCTCGTGAGAGAT
>Ga0206917_1124_pt1 | contig 20646 bp, 22 predicted proteins | sample Alteio_BWOrgHeat_68_FD_152931 | JGI IMG/M metagenome (GOLD analysis project Ga0206917, IMG submission 152931) | Enriched cells from forest soil in Barre Woods Harvard Forest LTER site, Petersham, Massachusetts, United States -... | ecosystem: Environmental > Terrestrial > Soil > Temperate forest >...
GGGAAGGCTTGGAACAATTGCAGGATTTCTCGTTGTAATTTTTGTTGTAGTTGTTTTGCTTTTACCGTCTGACCCCCAAAAAATTGACAATTTTTCTGAAAAAAAAGACGTTCCCAGGGATCAAGTTACTGCCGGTACCAATAGCAATAAGAAATTCTCAAGCGGCGTTGACACTTACCCACAAACGCCCACTTCGTACTCTCGAGGCGACGTATCACCTCCCAATCGCAATACGCCGATGATCATAGCTCGCCCGGGAGATATCTCGACACAATTACCACCAGGCACAAAATTCACTCTTGTGTTGGCCGACAATGCGACCATCACAAGCCAAAACCAGCCGGTCATTGCGTTTGTCGAAAAAGATGTTGTCACAGATTTTGGATTAGCAATTCCACGCGAGACAAGAATTTTTGGTGACGCAAGTTTTGACAAAGAATTTAGACGTGCCAACGTTCAATGGAAGTCAGTGATGTTTAATGACGGAAGGTCAAAAAACATTTCAGCTATTGCACTTGCTTCTGACAATCAACCCGGCATCGACGGCGATGTGCACTCTGATGCCACAAAAAATACTATTGGTTCTCTGATTACCCATTTCATAGCTGGAGCCGCTGACGGCTCTATCTCCCGAGGACCACTTGGCGAAACCCAAGGTGGCCTCGGAAACGGTCTTTTAAACGGAGCATCCGAAACAGCCCATGAAAGAGCAGACCTATGGACTGAAGATCTAAAAAAAGAGCGTGCCTGGATTGATTTAAAAAAAGGAACGCGCTGCCAAGCCATTTTAATTGACGGGTTCACCTACCGTGAACCAGGAGGAATTAATTGAATAATAATAACGAAGTAAAAGATATGGATAGATTTGAGAGCCTGCTGAAGTTAGTTGGCGTCGGAATTGTTTGTGCCATAATTCATAAGTTGTATCTGATTGCAAAACATTGGTCGTTTCAGCACCCGAGGTACACCGCCCTCATCCTGACAGGCCTTATCGGGGTAACTATTATGTCCTTCATCGGCTATTCCTATTATTGGATAGTGAACAGAAAAAGAGAAAAAACTATAAAAGATGTATTTAAGAAAAAGGCGGACTCCCTTTATCTTGGCGAAGACAATTTACATCACGGCGTCTTTGTTCCCCTTGACGCCAGAAAAACTCACGTTCAAGTTGTTGGCTCCCCTGGCCAGGGTAAAACAGAAAATGGAATCTTAACGTTCGCAGTAGATGATATGCGCCAAGGTCGCGGCTTTATCTTAATTGACGGCAAGCCCGAAGATAAGATTCTAAATAAAATTACATCCTACGCAAACAAAACGGGAAGACTAAGTGACTTAAAGGTTTTTAGCTTCGCTGATCCCAATATCAGCAGCACCTTCAATCCCTTAATTGGCGATTCCTGTGAACAAGTGGCAAGTCGGGTAATGCAGGCCTTTAATTTCACCGACGAGTACTATAAAAGTGTTCAACAAACAGTTCTGTCAAACACCTTAAGAATCTTTAAAGGTGCAAAGGTAATTCCCACCTTTAAAGGCGTGTTTGACGCGATTACAAGACCTGAGTTCTTAGTGAACATGTCAGAACATGGAGACGACACTGATCTTCTCCATTGGGCCCAGAGCTTTAAAGGTCAGCCCTTGGATCAAAGAAAAAAAGATGTTAGTGGGCTAATGGCAAACATCAGCCCATATGCCATTGGTGAATACTCGAAACTTTTTAATACCGATCGGCCAGAGATCGATATTAGAAAAATTCTAGCTAAAAATGAGATTGCCTACTTCCAAATGCCAGCACTTAGTATGCCGGAGTTTGGAAAGACAACTGGCAAACTTGTTTTGTCATGCCTTGCCAATGCTGTAGCTCATAGGCATTCAACTCCTGAACGCGATCGAAGGTTCTTTTCAGTATTCTTAGATGATTTCTCTGAATACCTTTACCCTGGGTTCTTAACGATCCTCAATAAGTCTCGAAGCGCTGATGTGGGGATAGTTTTTGCCCACCAAGCTCTTGGTGATATCGAAACCATGGGCCCTGAGATCGCAAACGGCATTAAAACTAATTCTAGTTTTAAAATCCTAATGAAATGCGTTGATCCAGATTCTGCAGAATATTGCGCAAGACTTGTCGGAACCGAAACTGACGCGAAATATACCGAGAGATCAACTCGTGGGTTTATGGGTCGCACCAATACGGGTGAGGCTTCAGTGAGAGAGGCAGAAAGCTTTATCTACCACCCACAGGTCTTTAGAAGCGAACTAGGCGTTGGGGAAGCGGTATTGGTAGTTCCGCACAAATATGGATCATCTTACACTCGGGTCCAGTTTAGAAAACTCCCTGAATTACCAGTTGTGCTCCTTCCTAAGAGGGAATTTCTCCCAGTAGTTGGGTTTCCAGAAAAATACAAAATTGAAAGTGGTGTAGCTCCGGCGGAAGTCAAGGCAGTTAGTGAGATGGATTCTTATAATCCAGGGAGGTCGGTATGAAGATCGTGATTTTAACATTACTTGTCGCATTTGTTTCAAACGGATGTGCCACCCAAGGTAAAAGCGTTGGCCTTGGTGGAGCGATCGGTGCTGCCAGCGGAATGTCCATCGGTGCGATCGCAGACCCGAATGCCGATGGTCAAGCAAGAACTCGCAACGTCATCATCGGTGGCGCCCTCGGTGGGATATTGGGAATGGCTGCTGGCTCTGCCATTCATAAAGGCATGGAGAGCTCCAAGGCCGAAGGAAAAAAGGAGGGTCTAGCACAAGGCTCTCCCGTTCCTGGAAATCCGCCCCAATTAAGTCAGGCCAAAGTTGAAACTATTTGGGTTGATCCAAAAGTTGTTGGTAATCGCTATGTCGAAGGACATTTTGAGTACCTCATATCAGAACCTGCACGCTGGCAGGAGGCCAGATGATTCAGAGATCTTGGATGAAACTACCCATCACCGGTGCATCAAAACTTGGTTTCGTTTCAAAGAATGCATGGGACTCCGTAGCCATGGCAAAACCGTCTTGGTCAAACGAACGCTGGCGTATTTTGCAGGAATCTGGACTGTTCAGTCGTTCACTTAGGTATCTTCGGATGGATCACATTTTAGTCTTAACTGAAATAGGGAAAAGAATTGCTCGCCAAATGAATTTGGATCCGGTTGAACCTCCGAATGCCGACTTCGTTTATCACGATGAGTTAGTAATGGAGTATGTTCTAAAACTTGAATCTCAAGGCCTCATACAAAGCTGGGTCTCAGAGATTGAGCTTAAGAGAAAGTATTATAAGCGTTCAAGAGAGTCTAGAGGTGAACAAAAGAAACCAAAATACCCAGACCTTATAGTGAGACTTAAAGTTCCCGGCGACCCGGTTTACTTTGCAGTAGAAATTGAACACTCATGGAAAAACAGCTATCGCTATAATGAATTCACGAACATGTACAAACGCCAAGCTCAAATAGATTCTATTCTTGTGGTCTGCAAAACTCAGAAGATTATTGATGCAATCAGGAGAGCACAAGTTCGAACATTGTATCCCCAAAACGTAAGGCCGATGACATTCGGTTTGATTGACGAGGTAGTCAAGTCGCCTGGAAGCGGGAAAATGTTTCTGAACGATAAGCCGTTGTCGCTGGAATCCATTGTAAAGTCTTTACGAGAAAAACGTGAAAACACCGTTGGTCAGAAAGCCTCATGACCGGCAAAACGAACGTTTTTGAAACGGTGAATTTGATTAAAAAAATGAATACCCTCCGACCGCCCAACTATCCAAGAGTTCAAGAAAATTTGAACTTTGGATCCTCCCAGCGCTTGCCCCGAGCCGCCCGTGTCCACTCCCCCTCAACGACTGGGGTAGTGGACACGGCCTGGGCAAGGCTGGGACCAGTAAACAGTCTATAGAAGAAACTGGTAGTTGGGCGGTCGGGGGAAACTAAATGAAGGGAATGGAAATGGAAACAGAAATGGAACTAGAAACAGAAAATAATAATGCATTAGGTAACGAAGAAAAGGTGGAAGAGGTAATAAAGATAACAATCACTAAGGAAGCTGAAAAAGCTTTAAGCGAAGTAGTAAAAAGAGTTAATGATTCCTTTGAGGTCGGAAAGATCAACCGTCAAACGGTGGCAAGCTGGCTCTTAAATAAGGCTTGTGTTGAATTATCTGATGCCTACATAAAAGCTATTCGATACGATAATTTTGACCCTGCGGCGGCCCTCGCAGTGCTTTATAAGAAGGTCCAAGTGACAGGTGTCGTTCCTAAAGAGCTTAAAGAACTACTTCTCTCCCAGGTCGGTTTAGAAGCCCCTACGAAAAAACCTGTAAAATCTAAATTGACAAAGGAATACATCAATGATGAATTAAAGGAAATTGCCTGAGATTGGGGATTCATTGAAGCCAGAAGAAATCAAAAGAGTCAGAGAGAAATTGAACCTAAAGCAACATCAGCTAGCGGAACTTCTTGGGCTTGCGAGTAATACTGCGGTTTCTAATATCGAAACTGGTTTTAGAAAACCGAATAAACTAGCTGCGGCGTTCCTGCGGCTCCTTGATAGTCTCCCCAGTAAGAAGGCCCATGAGCTTATGGACCTCTTTCGAAAGTACATGGAGAAATAGAAAATGACTTTTGAAATGAGTATTTTATGCCTCAAAAGCCAAATCGAATTTCTACTCCGCTATCTAAGCACGGATATGAAATCAAAGTTTTTAGGGCCATCGACTATGATCCGGATTCCTCAGAGCGAGTTGCAGAGGTCCGAAAAATCTTGGTTCACTTGCTCTTACTTGCGAGACGTAAGGGCCGTCCTCGCTCAAACGATGAGAATGAGAAATAATTATGCGATATAAAATTGCGGTGTACCTCAGGGTTTCTACAGAAGAGCAGGCCCTAGTTCAGGAGGGATCACTTGACTCTCAAAGGCACAGACTTAGTTCCTTTGTAGAAATAAAAAATGCCCAAGAGCCCGGTTGGGGAAAGATCAATGAATTTTATATTGATGAAGGGATTTCCGCTAAGGATACCCGGAGACCTGCGTTTCAAAGGATGATGTCGGATATTCGAAAAGGAAAGATTAACTTCATTTTGGTGACCGATCTTGCAAGACTCTCAAGAAACTTACTTGATTTTTGTGTTCTTCAAAATGACCTAGTCAAGTATGGCGCAAAATTTCTCTCGATGAAAGAGCAGTTCGATACGAGTACTGCCGCCGGTGAAATGATGATCCTAAACATCATGAATCTTGCACAATTCGAGCGCAAGCAGACTTCCGAGCGCGTCACTATGAATTTCCATTCCAGAGCCACCCGAGGCCTCCGAAGTGGAGGTGCGCCCGTCCTCGGTTATGAGGTCGATCCAGAAAATAAAAGTCGCTTAGTGGTCAACAAAGATGAAGCCCCAAAGGTCAAAGCTATATTTAGTACTTTCCTTGAGGCTGGGACATTGGCGAACACTCTTAGATCACTTAAGGAATTGGGGATCGAGCCTCGAAGAAATCCAAAGAGACCCAAGGAGCGGGCTAATAGTGGTGAATGGAGTCGCGACGCTTTACAAAACTTGCTTCGAAATCGAGCCTATATTGGCCTTCGCGAGATAAATAAAAAGTATAAAAATAAAAACCAGGAGGAACTAAAACCATGGCATCGATTCCAAGTTGTCAAGGCTTGTTGGCCTGCGATCATTGATGAGTTGGCATTCAAGAGAGTCCAAAATCTTCTTGATATGACTCAAAAAATGGAACGAAGTCGCTTGCAAGATATTCGAGCTAGAACTTATCCGCTGACAGGAATCGTTTCTTGTCGATACTGTGGAGCTCGATTGATTGGGGCTTCGGCGACCGGAGCTAACAAAGCCTACCGCTATTATGGACACCGCCAAGTTGAGGGTAAGAGCATTACTTGTTTAGCTAAGAGGTACTCGGCTGATGAAGTTGAGGAAGTGGTCATTGACCACCTCATGACTGAACTTTGCCAGCCAAAGTATTTGGAAGGTCTTTGGGAGTCCTCGAAAGTAGAATCCTCTGAAAAAATTGAGGGTCTAGAGGCCCAAAAAAGAGAAGTCGCTGAGAACCTAAATGCTGTTGAAGTAAGCATTAAAAATGTAATTCGCATTGCTTCGGAAATAAAACCTAATTCCTTGGCTTCTCAAACCCTGGAAGAGGAACTTGAAGAGCTGGGAAAGAAAAAATTGGAATACAGAAACGCCATTCAAAATTTGGAGTACCAAATTCTGGATTTAAAGGAAGTGGAAGACCCCAAGAAGGACTTTCAAGCTGCCCTCGAAGAGGCAAGAAGAGGGTTTCATAAAGCCTCCCCCGCGGTGAAGAAAAGACTTTTGAGGCAGATTTTTATGGCCATAATAGTTTCAGTTAAGGGAATTGAAATCTCTTATCGAATGACCCCCGAAAAGGATCAACGGGGAAATTACTTACAAACAAACGGTGCCTCAGAAATTAAGTCTGGGGCCGCCGTTTTGCCTTTCACTTTCCCAAAGTGCGCGCCCCACTTTCCAACCTTCAAAGAGGCGGTCGGATGTTCTCCAATTGTCGGAAATGGTGATCCGGGCGCGACTCGAACGCGCGACCTACGGCTTAGAAGGCCGTTGCTCTATCCAACTGAGCTACCGGACCGGCAAATATACCTACAACGTATCAATTAGAAATTAACTTAGCGGCATTGGGACAAGAGGTCAAGTGGGAGATCATAATGGAGGGCGCGACCACAATCATAAAGAAGGAGGCGATTGGAGAGAGCAGTATTTTTGTACCACATTAAGAAGAGTATCAATCTCGATGGGCTTAGTTAGAAATTCGGCGACCCCAATACTCTTACTTTTTTCCGCAATATTTCCATCGGCTGATACGACCACGATGGGAATGCCATTGAGTTCGGGCTTCCCATCAAATTCAGTTTTGAATTGCCAGCCATCCATAACAGGCATCATCAAATCAAGAAGTATGACAGCGGGCCGGCTTAATTGAAGCTGCTGAAAACCTTCGACACCATTAGAAGCCGTAGCAACTCTGTAGCCTTCATACTCCAGAAGATGACTAATAGACTCTCTAATATCAGTGTCATCATCTACAACTAAAACATCTGTATTATTCATCATAAAAATATGCCATTTCCCGAGGGGCGCCCAGCCCTCCGACCCCATCTACATAGCATTTCGACTAAACATAGCAATGGGTAAAATTTAGCTTAAGTGGCGACTAAGAAATTCCTCAGTTCGACTCACGCGCAGTCGATCTTGGGCCTGAATTTCTCTATAAAATTCCGCTAGATCCCTGTTTCCCCCTCTTTCGGCATCCGTAATGTATTGATTACAGAGCTCGGCATCCTTGAGTGTACGGTAAAAAAGTGAGATCAAATCATCCCGTTCCACATTCTCACCTTGAAAATGCGTGATGAAGTTTTCCATCCTTTGTCTAAGTTCTGCTGTCGTCATAACCGAAGCCTTTGCAGAACCTGCGCCAATGACCAGTACAATTTTACGGGCGAACGCCGGTAAAACAGAGTCAATTTGCCCCTGTAAGAAGTGACTTTGTCCTTCTATTCAAAACTATCTGGGGTCCCATTTTGGCAACACCTTTGCAATAACTGAGTTCAAGAGAATTTTTGAAAAACATCGAGAAAGACTCGATATCACAAACGGGAGGCCGCGATGGAAAACGCACTTATCTGCATTCCATTTCTGATTTTATATCTTATACCCCTCTTCAGAGACATCTCACGACCGCCATACGGCAGAGCTTGAGAATTCTTGATATTGCGTTTATGCTTCTTGGATGTCCCTTCTCCAAAATAATTTTATACGAGTTAGCTTAGGTCTTATCATTGGTTTAGGGATCATCCTCTATTTCAATCCCCCAAAGACGGTGTGTACTGAGCAAATAGAAGTTTATACCGATGCCGTAAAGGGTTTGGCGAAAACTGCAAGTACCGCCTTAAATGTTTGCAAAGAACACCCTGAGCCCGGAGGGTGTGTTGGTTTTTTCGATACACTCGGTAAACTCGAAATCAAAATAAATGAAGTCAGCCGTCAATGTCAGGCGGAGCTCATTTCAGATTCTATGACGAGAAATTGGATTTCAACGGGGATGGAACTTTTCACGCTCCTTGCCTGGGGTTCACATCCTCCAAATTCATATCTCTATCGAAATGGTTGGCTTGAACCCACACAAGTAGTCGAATTTTGCAAACTGAGACGACATCTTGAAACCATATATGGAAAAGACGCTTGGGCTAATTTTGTAAGTGGGATTTTAACTGACCTTCCGGGCGCCGGAGATCTCGCGGCTATCGGGCAAAACGAAGCATGGAACCGAAGTCTTCTCTCAGACCCCTGCCAATATCCGCTCTAAATGGGTGCGGACCGTTCTCAATGATTGAGCGCGATGACTTAATTTATTTTTCGTTGCGAGGCCCAGCTCTGCAATAGTTTTGGTTTCATTTTCAGGAATAAAAACCGGGTCGTACCCAAAACCGGATTTCCCTCTCATATCATTACTTATCGTGCCTTTGAGAATTCCTTCAGAGATTGTCTCTTCTCCCGTCGGGGAGAGGAGAACCATGACACATTTAAATTGAGCACTTCGATCGACAACGTTTTGAATTCTCAATTGAGTAATGAGTTTAGTCGAATTTTCTACGTCCCGGGCCCTGGGCCCAGCGTATCTAGCGGAGTGAACTCCGGGCAAACCTTTAAGTCCGTTGGCCTCCAGGCCTGAATCGTCGGCTAAGACCCAACAATCAGGTCGCATGGCTTTTAAAAAGCGCGCTTTAATTTTCGCATTTTCTAAAAATGTTGTTCCGTTTTCTTGGGGTGCTGAGTAGTGGGGAAGTTCAAAAGCCCCATGAACTTCTAGGGGTAGAGCTTTGAGGAGTTCTTTGATCTCTTTAAATTTGTCTTTGTTTGTGGTGGCAATCCAAAGCGGCGTCATTTTCTTGGACGCTTAAAAAAAGAACCCACAATACCTTCTTGAATATCAAAAAGTGCGTCGTGACCCTTTCTGGCAAGCGCCACCATTTGGCCCATTTGTTCTTCAGAGAATGGAATATTTTCTGCCGTTCCCTGAACTTCAACAAATTTGCCATCTCCGGTCATGACGAAATTCATATCAACATCAGCGATAGAGTCTTCGTCATAAGATAAATCCAACCGTGGCTCTTTTTGAATAATTCCACAACTTACTGCCGCAACATAATCATTGAGTGGAAAGCTCAGGAGCATTTTCTGATCAAGCAAAAATTTAAAAGCTGTTGCCAAGGCTACAAAACCGCCAGTGATGCTCGCTGTTCTTGTTCCGCCATCAGCTTGAATAACGTCACAATCAACTACAATTTGTCTTTCACCTAAAAGTTTCATGTCAGTGACGGCGCGAAGACTTCGACCTATTAAGCGCTGAATTTCTTGAGTTCGTCCCGATGAGGCGGCTTTATCTCTTCTCATTCTTGTGTGGGTCGAACGTGGAAGCATTCCATACTCAGCCGTAACCCATCCTTTACCGGTGCCCTTTAAGAATTGGGGAACCCCCGATTCGATGGTCGCCGTGCAGATAACTTTCGTATTACCGTATTCGACCAAAACAGAACCTTCGGCGTAGGCGGTATAGTTGGGAGTGATTTTTACTGTGCGCAAAACATCGGCTGGGCGATTATCAATTCTCATAGTTGGATTTAATCTACGGTTTTCTTGTGTATTTTGTCCAACTTTTCTTTAAATCTTCTTAATCCAGAGTATATGGCTAGAGCCAATTTATGTTGGACATCACTTTGAGCCAACCAATGTGCTTCATTTGGATTACTTATAAATCCAAGTTCGATCAGAGTTGAAGGCATAGGGGCTGACAGAACATGGAAGGGCGCTTGCCTAATCGCTCGAGTTTTAATCTTAATTTCTTTACGAAACGTCTCAAGGAGGACTTGGCAGAGCTTTTCACTCATCACCATATGCTCATGGTGATGAAGATCGCTGATGATATTTTCTAAATCCGAATTCTCGTCGGGCCCCGTAGGGCTTTTAATCTTTGAGCTATTTTCTCGATTGGCCAAGAGTTCGCTCTCTTCATTGCTCGCGACTTGGTTTTCAAAATAAAATTCTGTTCCCCGGGCCTCCATAGCGGGAGAGCTATTGGCATGAATGCTTACAAAAATATCGGCCTTAGCACTTATAGCTTTCTCAGGGCGTGCCGTAAGAGGAATGAATTCATCTTTGTTACGAGTTAAGAGCGGGACAAAGTTTTTGTCAGCCCCTAAGAGCTTAAAGAGTTCTTGTGAGACGGCCAGCGCCACATCTTTTTCTTCAATGCCTTGATATTGGGCTCCGTGATCTTCTCCCCCGTGGCCCGGGTCGATCATCACGCGAATGGGTTGGCGACCAAAAGCTCTAAAACTTAAAAACGCCAAAGCAAAAACGAAGAGGAATTTAATTTTCATTATTTCAAGGTTACTTAGAAGCTCGGGATTTAAAAAGCGAAAAAAAAGGCGACTTGGAAGGGGGTAAGGGGGTAGGGGGTACCAAGTCGCCCAGGGGGTTTAGAGTCAGTAGATATCTCTTACTAGAGCAACTCGCATGCCAAGGTCTAAAAGCAAAAGATCGCGTGAAGAAACTTATGAATGGACGTTTAACGGCACGCGAAAAAAAACCCGCTCGGAAATGAGCGGGTTTAAATACGCGTAATTACTAACTTTTTATATCAGAGTGTCAAAGTTCTTTCCAGTTGATTTGACCCTTCTCAAGTATCAAAGTTCCGTCACCTTGCACCGCTTGGATGGGATTCTCTTGGTACCCCGGATATCGATTCATCGCCGAAACCAGTCGGCCAGAGAGTCGTTTAAGCCAACCCCCGTTACTATCGAGAGCTTTCTTCTCGAAATTTACGAGACGAGTTCCGAAGTAATCAATGAACTGGCCCCAAGTTTCTGGACTAAGCCCTGCAGAACCCAAAAAAGCATTGAGGTGGGTTGCGGTTTGGGCATGCTCGGTGGGATAAGAAAAAACGTTGATCCCGATACCAACATGAAGATTGTGGATCCCACCTTCACTCGTCCCCTCGGCAAGAATTCCCGCTACTTTTTTATCGCCGATACAAATGTCGTTTGGGGCCTTCAGACTAAATCTCACTGTTTTAAAAGCTTCACTAAGTGATTCATATAAATAGAGCCCAATTCCCAGTGTCCAGCGTGGGTCAGGGGCTCCTTCCATAAGACCTATTGACCATGTGGAGAGAAAACTTTTTCCCTCTCCTTCATCGGTCCAGACATTTCCCCCTCGACCGCGGCCTTCAGTTTGGTGTTTTGCCACGATGAGTGTGGGGTTTGCGAATTCTTCGCAATGTTGTTTGGCGTAGCTATTGGTACTATCAATTGTATCAAGAGGTACAAAATCCCAACCGAAATTGGGGCGCTTGCAAATTCGGCCCGTGGCTTCGGAAAGATCAAATGTAACTTCGCTCATATAAATCCTTTGCTCTAGTTAATTTAGCTTTTCAAATAACAAACTCAAATCAGCACTGGGGGCCGAATGAGTCAGACTTCCAACACTAATGAAATTCACCCCTAGTCTAGCGACACTTTTGACGCGGTCAAGGGTCATGTTGCCGCTGGCTTCGATTATTGCCTTTCCGGCCACTTGGGTCATGGCTTTCGCTATTTCTTCATTGGTCATATTATCGAGGAGAAGCCTCTCTACGTTGAGCTTTAAAGCCTCTTCGATTTCAATACTGTTTGTGACTTCGACTTCGATGGGCGTTTTATTCCATTTTTGGCGAATTTTTTGTACGGCCCTGGTGATACTTCCTGCAGCCCGAATGTGATTTTCTTTAATAAGAATTCCGTCGGAAAGACTCATTCTGTGGTTGCCGCCTCCCCCATGAAGGACGGCACTTTTCTCTAAAGCTCTCAATCCAGGGGTGGTTTTTCGGGTGTCGATGATTTTTGTGGAGGTCCCTTGAGTTTCATTGGCAAATATTGAGGTCATGGTCGCAATTCCAGATAAATGGCCTAAGAAATTAAGGGCCGTTCTTTCAGCTTTCAAAAGACTGGGCAGTGAGCCTGAAATCTCTGCAACCTCAGTATTTCTTTTAAGGAACTCACCATCTGTTTTTTTCCAAAGGATTTTTGATTTGGAATCCACGATTTCGAAAGTCATTTCAAAAGCTGCAGTACCAGATAAGACAAGGTCTTGCTTTGCTACGAGCTTAGCGATTCCAATTTTTGAATCAAGATCAAGGGGGTCGGTGGTCATATCTCCCGAGGGCAAATCTTCTTTAAGGGCGAGGGTAATGAGGGCCTGGAGGTTCACTTTTCAGTGCTCAAAAGACGTTCTAGCTCCTCTTTAATAATTTGATTAGCAAGTTCTGGAACTAACTTCCAAGCGATTTTTTCTATAATCTCTCTTGCCTCTAACTTGATATTGGCAAGTTCTTCGATTGAAAGAGATGTTGCTGAAAGGGCGCTCGGTGCAGGGGCACTCTCTAAGGGGGGCTCTTGAATATTTGTTTGTTGATGAAAAACTGAAGTCATTCCGGCCTCTCCAGGACGAAAGAGAAAGCTCGTATCGACAATTTTATTTTCAGTATACTCAAAGGGCACAGCATCTTGGTTCTCTTCTTCAGGCAAAGGGACGCTGAACTTGCCTAAATCTTTTTTAACCCACTCGTTATCGTTATTCCAGCTCGACGGGTTCGGAGTTGTGGAATTAGGAGTGTTCTGTGGAGTCCCGAAATTAGGAAGGGGCGGAGAACGGGTTTTTGTAACTTGAGTGTTACTTTCAATGAGGCTTGCCGAAAATGAATTCAAATCTTGGAAATCTGAGGTCGACCAATCATTTTTCATTTCGATTTTCTCAGTTTTGGCTTCTTTAGAACTTTCTTCCTTATCTTTGGCTGGAGGCACCGTTCCAATCGGTGCCTCAAAAGCAATGCTCGGTAATTCAATATGCTCAGAAATTGGATTTATTGGGGCACCGGGGAGAGATCTCGGAGTAGCTCCCGGGGCAAGTTTCGAAACTAAGGCTCGCAGGGCGTTAGCTTCAAAGGGCTTTTCTAGCTTGGCGTTAGCTCCTGAATTCTTGAATTTGGCCTCGTCAAAAGCCATAAAAGCGCTCCATAGAAGTATAATTGGAACGTTCTTTAAATTCGGGTCTTTACGTATCTCGGCGGCGACTTCGTAACCCGATTTTTGTGGAAGCATAACGTCAATAAAAGCGATATCGGGCTTGAATTTTTTGGCTAAATCGATGGCATCTTTGCCAGAGCTTATGGATTTGAGCTCTAAACCCAAATCTTGAAGGGAGAGTTGAACTACTTTTTTTATAGCCGCGCTATCGTCGGCTAACAAAACTTTCAATGCCATAATAATCGATTAGATTGAGTTGCCCTAGGTGTCAAGGTGCTTTACTCTCAAAAGTGTGTTCTCCATAGCTGATCGTTACATTACAAAAGAATACCTCAAGTTCTTTTTTGCTTCACTCACTATTTTTTCGACCCTCTATTTGGTGGTCGACATGCTCTCTAATATTTGGCAGCTGAAAGCCGATAGCGCTACCTTATGGACATATTATCTCTTTAAAATTCCAAACATTGTCTATCTCATGACGCCGGCGAGCTGTCTTATGGCGACTATTTTCACAATTAGCATTCTAAGCCGAAGTAACGAGCTCATTGCACTTTTTAGCTCTGGAATAAGTCTCGCGCGGGTCGCTCTACCGATCCTTATGGTCACCTCGATTATTGCCGTTTGCAGTTTTTTTGTAAGCGATCGCCTCGTGCCCCCTGCGACAAGAAAACAAAACTACATCATGTATATCGACATTTTAAAGAGACCTAATGAGTACTACACTGTAAAGACCAACAAGATTTGGTATCGCAGCAAAGATCTCATTTATAATATTAAAACTTTTAATCCTCAAAAAGGTTTGATGCAGGGGTTGACGATTTATTATTTTGACCCGAATTGGCATCTTGTTCAATTAATCACAGCAGAAGAAGCTCGCTTTGAGGGAGTCAATTGGCGACTCAGCAAGGGGACCGTCACACTTTTTGCGGAAGAAAATAGCTTCCCCCTCACGCAACCCTTTCAAGAGAAGGTCATCACTTTAGACGAGAGGCCGGGAGAATTTCAGGAAATTGATATCGATAATAATATCATGACCGTTAGAGAGCTTCGTCGTTACATTAGAAAAAATAAAGAGGCGGGTCTTGATACGATTCGCTATGAGGTCGCTTATCACGGTAAATTTAGTTTTGCTTTTGTGAGTTTCGTTATGGCATTTCTTGGAATTCCATTTAGCGTTTCAAAAGATCGCAGCGGGAGTTTCGCTCTTGGAGTTGGTGTTTGTCTGTTTTTCGTATTTGTGTATTGGACGATGGTTTCCATAGGCATGAGCCTCGGTTCCCACGGGACTTTGCCTCCCGTATTGGCGGCGTGGCTTCCCAATGCATTAATGCTAGGCGTGAGTGTTTTCTTTCTCTTGCGCCTGAAAAAGTAATTGGATAGGGTGATTTTTGTGGCCATTTTAAATATAAAAAAATATCCCGAACAGGTGCTAAAAACTGTTGCAAAACCGGTTAAAGAAATTACGCCGAGTTTAGTGAGTCTTGCTAACGATATGCTTGAAACAATGTACGGAGCGCCGGGAGTAGGCCTTGCAGCCCCTCAAGTGGGGTATTCAATTCGTCTTGCCGTTATCGACACCCGTTATCGAGACGAATCTGGTCAAGTAGATGAATCTCAAATGACTGAGCTTGAGAAAGCTGTTCCTTTTCCATTGAAACTTTTTAATCCCGTCATTTTAAAAAAAGAGGGAAAGATTAAATACGAAGAAGGTTGTCTTTCTGTTCCAGGTTTTGCGGAAGGGGTTCCTCGCTCAGAATATGTCGAGTTTGAAGCAGTTACTCCGGATAATAAAAAAATTGTGATTAAAACTGATGGGCTCTTAGCCATTTGTATTCAGCACGAGATTGATCATCTCAATGGAAAATTATTTATTGATCGCTTGAGTACGGTGAAACGAACTCTGATTAAAACGAAAATAAAGAAGCACGGGTAAATGAGAGCAAGAATCGTTTTTTTAGGTACACCAGAATTTGCATGCCCCACTCTCGATTATCTTTTAGGAGATAATTCTGGGGTGGATGTTGTAGCCGTTTTAACTCAACCCGATCGCCCTGCGGGAAGAAATCTAGAAACTCAAAGCTCAAAAGTTAAGCTCCTTATGAAGAGCTACTTTAATGAAAAGGGAAAAAGAGCTAAGAAGATTTTGGTTCTTTCTCCTGAGTCCGTAGGTCAGCCAGAAATAATTAAACAAATCGATGATCTTAAACCAGATCTTGCGATCGTTGTCGCTTTCGGCCAAATTTTGAAACCTGATTTTTTAAAATTGTTTAAATATGGAGGCGTCAATCTTCACGCCAGCATTCTCCCTCGCTGGAGAGGTGCTGCCCCCATCGCTTGGGCCATCTTGAGTGAAGACCCCGTCACAGGAGTGACGCTTCAAAAAGTGGCTCCGGTGCTCGATTCAGGAGATATTATTGCCACCTCACAAGTTGATCTCGATGAGACATGGGATGCCCCTAAACTTTATGCCGAACTTGCTCATCGAGGGGCCGATATTATCAAGCGGCATCTTCAAGAATATTTAGAGGGAACTTTAAAAGGTGTTCCTCAAGATGACTCTCAAGTGACTCTCGCGCCAAAAATTAAAAAAGAACAAGGCCTCGTGGATTGGAATTTAAGAGCGGGTCAAATTTGCGCCCGCATTCGAGCTTTTAACCCATGGCCCGGAGTTTGGACAACCCGCCAAGGTAAAAAACTTAAAATTCTTCGTGCTCAACCCTTAGAGTATAAGGGTTCTTTTGCGCCTGGGTTTTTGGTAAGCCAGGATAAGTATGGCTTTGCTGTTCAGTGTGGCGGGTCCACAGCTCTTTTAATTACTGTTATTCAACCCGAAAGTCGTGCCAGACAACCCGCTTCTGAATACTTGAAGGGCTATCCCTTTTCAAAAGGTGAGAAACTTGGGGACTAAAATTCTTATTGCTCCAAGTATATTGTCTTCTAACTTTGCAAGACTTGAAGAAGAAGTGAAGGCCGTAGAAAAAGCCGGGGCCGATTGGATTCATGTTGATGTCATGGATGGGCATTTCGTTGACAACTTAACCCTCGGCCCCTCGGTCATTGAGTCTATAAAACGGGTTGTAAAAATTCCCCTTGATGTTCATCTTATGATTGAGAAACCAGAATTAACTCTTGAGAGATATGTCAAGGCGGGTGCTTCTCACGTCACTATTCATGTTGAGGCAAGTGTTGACCCTGGCGAAACTCTGCGTGCTCTTAAGAAATTAGGGGTGAAGGCTGGGATCACGCTGCGGCCCCAAACCTCTATAAATGAAATTGAAAAATACTTAAGTTTAGTGGATCTCGTCCTTATTATGACCGTTAACCCGGGTTGGGGAGGCCAAGCTTTTATGTCAGAGCAACTTCCTAAGATTCAATTTGTTCGAGATTGGGCTAAGATAAATAATCCCGATCTTTTTATTGAAGTTGATGGCGGAATTAATCCAGAAACGGCAAAGAAATGTCGTGAAGCAGGGGCCAATGTTTTTGTCGCTGGGAACGCCATTTTTCGTTCTCAAGATTACTCCAAATCTATTCAAGATATTCGCGGAGCTAAATGAAAAAAATAGAAATCAATGGCGAAAACCTCAATATCGATAACGTTTGGGATGTAGCCCATAATAATATCTCAGCAGTTCTTAGCTCTGATTCGCAAAAAAAGATGAATGAGAGTCGAGGCTATATTGAAAAAATTCTTAAGACTGAAGAAATAGTTTACGGCATAAATACGGGCTTTGGGGCCCTAAGTTCAGTGGCTATTTCAAAGGATCAAATCGGACTTTTGCAAAAAAACCTGATCAGGTCTCACTGTGTCGGTATCGGCGAGAATTTTTCTATTCCTGAAGTGCGAGCGATACTTTTATTAAGGGCTAATGCTTTAGCCCGCGGTCATAGCGGAGTCCGCGTGGCCGTTGTCGAAAAGATCTTAGAGTTTTTAGATAAAAATATTATTCCCATTGTTCCCAGTCAAGGGAGCGTCGGAGCCAGTGGCGATTTAGCCCCCCTTGCCCATATTGCCCTTTGTCTTATTGGCGAGGGAGAATGCATCTTTGAAAATAAAAGGCAAAAAACAGAAGAGGCTTTTAAAAAGGCAAAAGTTCAACCTTTAGAATTAGAGGCTAAAGAGGGGCTCTCGCTTATTAATGGTTGTCAAGTTATGACAGCCATCGGGCTTCTTAATAGTTTCGAGGCGAGGCGTCTCAATTGGCTTACGGATGTTGCCGGTTGTATGAGTTTAGAGGCGATAAAGGGGGCAAGATCTGCTTTTGACCCCTTGATTGCAGCCACAAGAGCCCACCCTGGTGAAGCAAAAACCGCCCGTAATTTGTTAAGAATTATGGGAAGTGAATCTGAAATTGGTGATAGCCACGAAAATTGTGGTCGTGTTCAAGATGCTTATAGTCTTCGTTGCATGCCGCAGGTTCATGGGGCCACTAAAGACACCCTTCGCTATGCTGTTCAAGTCTTAGAAACCGAAGCCAATAGCTCAACAGACAACCCCCTTGTTTTTACCAAAGAAGAAAAAATCTTAAGTTGTGGAAATTTTCACGGTGAACCCGTCGCCTTTGTTTTAGATTTTTTAGCCATAAGTACCGCGGCCATGGCTTCTATAAGTGAATGTCGCATTGAAAAATTAATAAATCCAGCCATGAGCGGTTTACCTGCTTTTTTAGCAAAAAATGGCGGGCTTAATTCGGGGATGATGATTGTCCAGGTGGCTGCAGCCTCTTTAGTGAGTGAAAATAAAATTCTAAGTCATCCCGCAAGTGTCGATAGCATTCCCACTTCTGCAGACAAAGAAGACCATGTGAGTATGGGGACCATTGCCGCGAGAAAATTGGGGAGTATTGTTCGAAACGCTGAGAACGTTTGCGCCATGGAAATTCTTTGTGCCGCCCAGGCTTTGGATTTTTTAAAGCCTTTAAAATCTTCTGCGGGGGTGGCGAAAGCTTACGAGGCTATTAGAAAGGTTGTGCCCTTTGCTGCTGAGGATCGCGCTTTTTATACCGACATTGAAATTTTACGACAAATGATTCGTTCTGGAGAAATTTTAAAATCCGTAACCGATGTTACTGGAGAGCTTGAATGGTAAGTCATCCACGAAAAGTTAAATCTCCAACGGGGACCCAACTTTCGTGTAAAGGGTGGTTGCAAGAAGCCGCCTTTCGAATGCTACAAAATAATCTTGACCCCCGTGTGGCTGAAAAGCCCGATGAACTCATCGTCTATGGTGGTTTAGGGAAGGCCGCAAGAAATTGGGAATGTTTTGATCGTATCTTAAAAGCCTTAGAGAATCTCTGTGACGACGAAACTTTATTAATTCAGAGTGGTAAGGCCGTGGGTGTTTTTAAAACCCATCGTGATGCTCCGAGAGTTTTGCTAGCCAATAGTAATCTTGTTCCGAAATGGGCGACCTGGGAACATTTTAACGAACTGGATAAAAAAGGCCTTATGATGTACGGCCAAATGACTGCGGGTTCTTGGATCTACATCGGTTCCCAAGGAATTATTCAGGGCACCTACGAAACTTTTGTGGAACTCGGTCGCCAACATTTTAATAACGACTTAAAAAATAGATGGGTGCTTACTGCGGGCCTAGGCGGAATGGGTGGAGCTCAACCCTTAGCGGCGAGTTTTGCCGGAGCGACATCTCTCACAATTGAAGTTGACCCTGAGAGAATCGCCAAGCGATTGCAAACGGGCTATGTTGACGAAGAAGTTTCAAATTTAGAAGAGGCTTTAAAGAGAGTCCATCACTCAGCCAATGAAGGTCTCGGACGAAGTTTTGCTCTCTGCGGGAATATGGCTAGCGTTATTCATGAAATAATAAAATTAAAAGAGAAGCCAGATATCGTCACGGATCAAACTAGCGCCCACGATCCTTTAATCGGATACATCCCGGAAGGATATTCTCCTGGGGCTTCGGGATCTGCTGCAATTTTAAGAAAATCTGATCCGAAAAAATACGTTGAGCTCAGCAAAGTCTCAATGGCTAAACACGTCAGGGGAATGCTAGAACTTCAAAAATCAGGGTCTATAGTTTTTGATTACGGAAATAATATCCGCGCCATGGCGCAAGATGCAGGGTGCGAGAGAGCTTTTGATATTCCCGGGTTTGTACCAATGTATATCAGACCTTTATTTTGTGAAGGTCAGGGGCCTTTTAGATGGGTGGCACTTTCTGGCGATCCCCAAGATATCAAAGTCACAGATGAAACTTTGCTTGAATTATTTCCAGAGAATAAAAAATTAAAAACATGGCTCACAAAAGCTGGCGAAAGAATTCAGTTTCAAGGTTTACCTGCAAGAATTTGTTGGCTTGGTTATGGAGAGAGAGAAAAAGCCGGAGTTGCTTTTAATAATTTAGTTAAAAAAGGTTTGGTCAAGGCTCCAATAGTTATCGGGCGCGATCATCTCGATTGTGGGAGTGTGGCATCGCCTAACCGCGAAACTGAAGGGATGATCGACGGCAGCGATGCTGTTGCAGACTGGCCCATACTGAATGCTTTATTAAATACGGCTTGCGGTGCGACTTGGGTGAGTTTTCATCACGGTGGCGGAGTGGGTATGGGCTATAGTCTTCATGCCGGGCAAGTCATCGTGGCCGATGGAACAACGGAGGCTGAGTTAAGATTGCGCCGAGTGCTCACCGCAGACCCAGGGATGGGAATTATTCGCCATGCTGATGCGGGTTATCCGAAAGCCATTCAAGTTGCTCGAGAGCGTGGCGTTCACATTCCATGAGTTTCATCTTAGATAAAATTGGAACCCTAGTAACCTTAAGTGGCGCCGTGAAAAAAAGGGGGCGAAACATAAGATCAGATGATCTCGGCATAATAAGAGATGCCTGTGTCGTTATTGGTGGAGCAGGAAGAAAAACAAAAATTTTGTGGTGTGGAAGTCGAAGTGACCTTCCTTCAAAATTCAAAAAATTTAGAAAAGTAAGTGCTGGGGGAAGAATGGTTCTTCCCGGGTTTATTGACAGCCACACCCATCTTGTTTTCGCAGGGGACCGTTCAAGGGAATTTGAAATGCGTCTTGAAGGAAAGACTTACCGAGAAATCGCCCACGAAGGCGGGGGAATAATAAATTCTGTTCAGGCGACAAGAAATTTATCGGCGTCAGAACTTTATAAGCTCTCTCTTTCACGGGTGAAAAGTTATTTAAAGCAAGGTGTAACGACCATCGAAATAAAAACAGGCTACGGCTTAAGTTTTGAGAGCGAGAAAAAGTGCCTTGAGGTCATTAAGAAATTGCAAGGTACCCAAGCGACGATCCTTTCTACTTTTTTGGCGGCCCATGCCATTCCGGTGGAATTTAAAAATAGAAAAGAAGACTACATACGAGAAATTTCAGAGAATTGGTTCCCTAAGCTTTATAAACTTTGTGATTTCGTCGATATTTTTTTAGACGAAGGTTATTTCGACACCTATGATGCCGATATTCTTTTTAAGGTGGTTCACAAATTAGGAGTGAGAACAAAAATTCACGCCGATGAACTGGCCCTGACTGGGGGCACTGAAACTGCCATTAAATATAAAAGTCTCTCTGCTGATCATCTCT
>Ga0206917_1127_pt1 | contig 20522 bp, 20 predicted proteins | sample Alteio_BWOrgHeat_68_FD_152931 | JGI IMG/M metagenome (GOLD analysis project Ga0206917, IMG submission 152931) | Enriched cells from forest soil in Barre Woods Harvard Forest LTER site, Petersham, Massachusetts, United States -... | ecosystem: Environmental > Terrestrial > Soil > Temperate forest >...
GACATTGCCATGGGCAACTACGCTAAAAGTATTTGAGACATCGGGTTCAGTTTGAGTTTTGCCTGCATTAGATCCACATTCAGGTCCATACGATATGAGTTTACTCTTGAAGGCTACATTCTTTCCATTTATGGTGTAATCGCTAGTTTCGGTTGCCACACATCCCCCTCTTAGATGATTAACAACTGTCTCTTTTCCATCGTTGAATGAGAATGTTATGTCTCTCATTTCTTCAATCCTCACGACAGGTTCCGCTCCGCTCATACAATATATATCCTCTATCGCCCATGAGCCATTTAGAGCACTATTATTTTCTGCGAATACTGCAGAAGAAATTGACAACAATGTAATCAGTCCAAACAACAGCAATCCAGCTCGCATATATGCTCCTAGCAAAGTTTAAAACACAGTTTGAAGATAGAGCAATCTCTATGCCGCTTCAGAAGGGAATGTCTCAGAAAGATTTTGTCGTCGGAAACTCGATGGGAAACTGCGCTTGTAGACCGGATGGTCCGAGGCGTTTGGGCGATCGGATCAAATGCGTCCTTTGGTCCAAGAAACCTGAATTGTATCGGAACGTTTACTTCAATCAAGAAGACGATTGGACCGCAACTCTTCTCTTCAACGTACTTTCATGGCAACTTGAATATTCATCTTTGCTTTTTAGACCGCCGCAATCATCGGGCGCGGCGGTCATATTTTCGAATGACCCAAAACATTCCAAAAAACTGGTCAATTATTTTGTCCTCGGCATTACTTCAGTAGTGCATGTGCCAGATCCACATGTCTTATTTATAAGATTGCCCTTTCCATCTAAATTATAATAGCGATAGTGGCTAATGGCGGGTTCGCATGTAAGGGCATTGACGGAATGGTGAAGTTCTTGGACCAGAACGTCTCCATTATATGAAAATCTAGAACAGTATTCGAGATTGTAGCTGAGAAGGTTTAGCTTTCCGTCAACCGGCAAAACAAAGCTATGATCGTTAGGATTTTCAGGATGGTAGATCCAGGGAATGGTCATGATGACCTCACTACAGCCTCTCTGGTTCAAAGTTAAGATGTCATCGGGTTCTGATGGGAAATCAGGAAAGGCATTATAGGAGCCAGACAGGTTGGGACAGTTTGCTCCTTTGGCCCATGCTCCAACGAAAATAACTAATGATATTATCAGAAATAAATGCTTCACAAATCCTCCAATTTATTAAATGGTCAAAAAGTAATACTACGCTTTTCAAGGTAACTGCGCTGCCGGCTTGAAATACACACTTGTCACATGCAGCCTAGGTGAGTATTCAACTAGCCCGATAATTTCACCTAAGTTTGTATACTGGGGTGGTTCTATGGCCAAAACAGTCTTCTTTAGTGAAACGATCGCGAAGATCGTCTGCCCTACCTTTTGAACCGTACCGCCGGAGACTCGCACATCTGTTCCGGGAGCAAGATTCTGACGGATATTTTCGAAGGTAACGGCGTACTCAGGACTAGACATTAAAACTAATACCTCTTGGGGAAAATTAGCAGCGGCTGAGGCCATCCCCGAAACTCCCGTAAGAACAACTGCAAGAACTAGTAAATTTTTAAAGTACTTCATAATATCTCCTCATTTCTCCAACATAAAAAATAGTTAGCACTCTCGTTAAAGGGCTCCTTAGGCTTTCAAAAATTGAGAACGTGGAGCCTGTAATAATCATGATTAAGAAAGCAATCTGACCCAATCCACACATATCTTGCTGTTAGGTCCGGATTTACTGAGCGATCATTCACAGGGTAGGCGCCAATCACAAGTTTCGGATTACACACGTTAGTGCCAACTAACGTGCAGTCTCCCCAATGGCTGCACTGAAAATCTAGAGACTTCAGCGCTGGCGGAAAGTCTGATCCTATGTAGATTTTGTAGCCATCTGGGGACGAGGCCGCGTAATCCAGGTGAACTTGTGCCTGACCGACGTACTTCAATGAGTAGCCAAACCAGCGGTTTTGACTTGGGTTGCTAGATGAGACAGTAAGCCCCCGGTACAAGCCGTCTGCTAGCTGAGGAACATATGTACCATCACCTCCAAGGCTCTTAATGGCAGTGGAAATATCGTCCACGACCGGAACTCTTTGTAGAACGGCTCGCATTAGTATCCTTACATTCTCTGAGGTTACTTGGCCACTAAGCGATGCGATGTAGTAGAAGACCTCATGCAGAGATAAAATTCCTATTTGTGCGGGAGATAATTGTCCTGCGACCGCCGGATCAACAAACATTGCTGTCGTGTCACCAATGCCCTGGCGCACGGCCGCAGTCTTTCGTACACAACCCGGCGGGAGAATGTATGGCTCATTTGAGTCATCGACCTGCCTCAAGTCTGTTGCCGGCCAACTTTCGATCGGACCGAGCTTCTTGAATACAGACTGCGTTTGTTCAGAAAATTGCGCAAAATCATGGATACGATCTGTAACTAATTTTATAACTTCGTCCTTTGACATTTTTGAAATATCCACGAGGTCAGGTTTTTGGCCACCAAAAGTTGTAAGAGCGGCTTGATAGTAGTCAATGACGACGGGCTCTTTACCGGTACAAACAACAACGTTTCCACCGTGACCCTCTTGCCCGGGGACTGTCGGTTGCTGAGGCGTTGTCGCGCTTGCCACTAATGGCGCAATCGAAACCACCGCCACTAGGAATGACAAAATAAACTCTTTCATAATAATTCCTCCAAATATTTTGTGGGCATGCGCCCAAAAACAAAAACTACTTCTCTAAATCTTTCACTTCAGTAAGAGGATAAAAACTAATCCCCAACTGATAAACAGAGTCCTTTTTTTGATCTTTTTGTAGGAGGGCAGTTAATTCCCTTCTAAATTTCTTAATCTTCTCCTTCGCTAGGGGTATTTGTTCAGAATTTATAGCCATGGTCATTGACGTCTGATCTCGAACTTCGATCGCTGTTTCATCGACAGCTTTAAGTGCGCCTTCGAGAACACTTCTTTGGAGTTTTCGAAAGGCAGCGGCCGTAAAATCATTACCGATTGTTGTATTGTTACCGGATGCGTTGACCCAGCGACCGTCTTTTGTGACCTCCAAAAACTCAAGACGCATGAGGCGCTCAACCGCTGCGTTAGCTTCAGAGACAGTGATTCCCAAGGTTTTCGAAATCCACTTTGTCGACGGTTGAAATCCCTCTATTTGGGTTAGCTCCAAAATAGCGTAATGATACCAGTCAGCAATCATCTGAAAGACATCAAGAGTGAGTTGATTGACTTGAAATCCTGTTTTCTTTGAAGAATTTTCTACAAGTTGCCCATAAGTCGAAGGGTCAACGGCTAGCTTTCGCGCGATCTCTTTTTTTGTTTCACTCGGAAGCTGCCGTTTACCCTTCAAAAATTGGGAGAGGGTGCCAGAGTCGAGTTTCAAGAAATAAGCAAAGGAACGAAGGGAATATGAAGGGTTTTTTCTCACTCGCTTTAGAAGTTCCTCTTGGAGAAATAATCTAAAATCTCCAGCCTTAGTTTCTCTTTCTATTTTCTTAGCACCCTCTGTGGGGGGCAAACTATGCTTTTGCATGAAGGGGATTATAGAGATGTTCGCTCAAAGCACAAGGAGTTTCGCCGCAAAGTGCGGCAAGCCTGGTTTGCCGCACGTGTTTTGAGAAAATTTCATCAATGTTAATTTGGTGATCACTAGTTTGGGGTGGCGAAGACGTCAGGGGTAACTTAAAAGACGAGGACTTGATGACAGTTCCGAACAAAAGGCGCCGCTCCACTCTGTCAGGATTTCAGACTGTAGTTTCTCCACAAAATCGGAAATACAGGGCGAATAATCACATCGATGAATAGATAGCGTAAAGATGGCCAAACTTTTTTAACGACTTTCAGGGGCATTTTTTCAACAAGGCGAAATAGATCGAGACAAAACGTGCCATGAAAAGCTCAGGAACTTTACAAATTCGCACCGAACACTGAGATGTCTCAATCTGAAAAAATCCTGGAAATCGTTTTTATTCAAGCTGGTTTAGATATTTTTGAAAATGCGATCTTGATCTAAAACCAAATCAATACCTAACGGTAAAGATCCAGGATCGGAAGCGAGAACTGGAAATTGCCGAAAAAAGATCGCGCTAAAACACGGTTTGGAGCCGGGCAGTGCCACCCGCGGTGGAAGCGAAAAAGGCATTTGGCCCAAAACCGTCGAGTTTTAATAAAAGTGCTATGTAGGTCATTTTTTTTCCCCACTGATTTGAATATGATTTGTTGCAGTGTCAATTTCGCGACGAAATCGCTCCCGAAATTCTAGAAACATTTCTTTCGTGGGAAATTGTTCTTGGTTCCACGCTCTTACAGAGGAGTCAACTTTTATCAGTTCATTAATGGGAATGTAGGCGTCCTTGAAATCCCAATTTGCTGCGGGATCAAAAATCTTGCCTAAACCAGAGTCAGGTATTTCGCGCTGGTAACGACTTAGAGGTTGGACTGAAGGAATGGGTTCAGTTTTGTGGAACCAATTGTTTAGTTCGGTTAGCGCCTTCCAAGCTAAGACATTAAACTGCTTTCTTCTCCCTCGCTCTTTGTGTTTCTCCACTCTGGCATCAATGAACCAATAAACCAAACCTGCCGCAAGTACGTCCGCGACAAAAATTACACCGCACTCAGTGATCCAATAAAGAGGAGTATTCCAGGAGATAGAGTCGAAACTCATTCGTACATTTCCTTTCAGTTGTGTAATCCAAAATTATGATTGCCCCCTAATCGGGGAGTAATAATAATCTCGAATCATTGCTATTCCAGCTTGCTATAGGGAATTTTGCGTACGCGAAAGTATGTGCAAACTATTGTTCTTATCGACGAGTGGATAGCCTTCAAATATTTTCTAAACTCTTCATCAAAATTCCCACCTAGATCCGCTTTCCAGGAGTTTGTGATCGAAGAAATGGCTGCGTCGGCAAAAAAAAATCGCGTCTCCTCTAGATTTTTTCCGATACAGACATAGGCATGGGCAGCCTCCGGCCCTGTTGAAGAAAAGTGATGGAGATATCCATCAGCAAAAGGCTTAGTCTGATAATAGTGGTAACCGCCATGTGATCGAATCTTTACTAGAAGAGTAAGAAGGCGTTTTTCGAAGCTGCCCTTTTTTGCTGTGGCATCAACTAGTTGAAAAAGTTTACGCCAATCGGCGGAAACCTTCCGAGACAATTTTCCTAAAACCTGCCTCCATAAATTGTGTGAGAAAACGGATTTCTTTTCTTTTAGTAGCTGCACAAGCTCAACAACTATCCCGACTTGAAGGCGAAACGCGTAATTGTCCAGCCCAACATTTTGACCAAAAAACTTGGAAATTCTACCTGTCTCTGGAATGGGTGCAGCGAACTCTCGATTGACTTCCCAAAATATCAACGCCGCCTTCAAGTCATTATACACGTGGGCCAGAGCTAGAATCAGTTCATCGAGATCCCGATATCGCTCATCGTGAAACAAGGCAGAGATAGGGTACCCCCCAAGAGGGCCTAAAGGGAAATGCAGTACCGAATCTGATTTTAGTTCTCTACGTCGATCTTTTTGTTTTTCCGTCATAGTTTCCCACATTTATAGGATCTGCGATCTCAAGAGCTACTACTAGTTCAAGCTTAAACAAATAAAGTTGCAAACGGAATCGCACAGTAAGGATATGAGGGATGCCCAGATAAGACCTCCAAAATGGCCGCCGAGCCTCCTTGGACTCGCAGGTCAAAGGTTTGTCCATTTTAGGAGACAAGGAGGGAGCTTTTAAGGCAGACAACTTAAAAGATTGGGGCTCCCGGGCCGAGACCGAGGTTGAGGCCACTTGGTGAGCGAGAATCGGCCCAGAAAAGTTAAAGGATTTATTTCTTTTTATTCAGGGTTGTCGAACTTTTATACGTATCTTGAAAAATATCATTATTACAAATATCAACGCTATGATGTAATCTGCACAAAGTTTTTAAGGATAATTAAAGGCTCGGGAGGCACCTAAAATGCCAGTTAAGAATCTAATTCTACTGTTTATTCTCTTAGGAATATCTAGTCCGGCCGCTTTTGCTGACTCTTTTGCGTCGAACGGAAAGGGGGAATGCAAACGTTATGATAACTTTGGCAGGGAATTAAATCAAAACGTAGATAAAAACTTTTGCGATAGGGAGTATTACTTCACTTGGCTTAAGTGGAGCAATGGAAAAGCAACATGTGTTTTAGACCCGGGAGACTTCCTTATAGTTTCGTTGAATGAGATTAAAGTTCCGAATATTAATTGTAAGGGACTACGCGATAATCCATATGTTAAATTTCAAACCGACAAGCCATGCGACGGAGGACCAACGCTGGTGGTAAATGAACGTTGGGGTCAACCGAGTGCCAACCAAGGTCCACTAGGATTAGCGTGTGTAGCCGATGGCCATCCAAGCTGCGCTAGCGGCTTCTATACCCGAGACGCACAAGGGCTGTTTACAGTATGCGCAGAGCATCTACCCAATGGCCTCAAATCCGTAGGATTCGATACTCAGAATATGGGTTTTACTCCCGGTCATGCGATTGTTGGCGAAGGAAGTAAAATTGAAAGAGATGACGATATGATCTGGCGACCAAATGATCCGCCCCATATTCCTATGTGGGCAATTCAATAGTTCAATTTTCACTTGTTTTGCAAAATTTGAGTGGATCTGAGTTCGAGCGAGATCTTGGCGAAATTGGAACTCCCAAATTTTGTCCCAAAACGCAAACAATAAAATCGCAATCGAAGAACGACGACTGCAACTGGTTGAGCATCAGTCCGGAAAAGCGCAAACAATTTAGACAACCCTGAATCTTTTTACTGTTTCATTTTGTAAATGATCTATTTAAAACACTTTGTTTTAAATAGTCTTGTGGAGCTAATGAGATTCCGTTACATTGGCCCACATGAAAGCAGAATCGTATTACAAAACTATTCTTGAAGAAGAGCTCGCCAAGCGCGTGGAGAGAAATCCTCGCTATTCTTTACGCGCACTTGCAAAGGCGCTTTCGCTCGAACCAGGTGCGCTTTCGCAGGTGTTATCGGGCAAGCGAGTTCCATCCTACAAAATGGCGCAGAAGATCCTGGCTGGCCTTGATTTGGCACCCGATCAAGAAGAAAAGTTTTTAGGCTCTCTGGCCAAGACACACCAGTCCCGCGGGTTAGAAAGAGTGAGTCCCGCATTCAAAAATATCAAAGCCCGTACAACGCCAAAGGATTTAAGCCTAGATCTCTTTCGTGTCATTGGAGATTGGCAGCACTATGCCATCTTGATGCTCACCTATATTGAGGATTTTGAAAACAATCCGAAATGGATCGCGTCCCAACTCTCGATCTCAGAAGTTGAAGCAAAGCTTGCTATAAGAAGGCTGCTGGATCTCGAGCTTCTCAAAGAAGAAAACGGAACGATCATGTGTTGGGACGGTCATTTTACTACGGCCGATAAGACGGTTACAAACTCGGCCCTTAAAAGGCATCAAAAGCAGGTTTTAGAAAAATCTCAATTTTCGTTGGAAAACGATCCAATTGAAAAAAGAAGTCATACGTCTATGACGATGGCCATAGATCCTAAAAAAATTCCTGAAGCAAAAAAGTTGATCGAAGAGTTTACAAATAAGATGAGTAGTTTACTTGAGTCGGGAAAACGGCTTCAAGTTTATGAGTTTAATGTCGGATTATTTCCGGTTCAAAAAGGTAAGGAGTAACTTGTCATGAGAATTTTTAATGTACTAATTGGAATGTGCTTGCTGGGACTTTACAGTCTCAGCGCCAGTGCAGGGGCCGGGGCTCATGGTGGCGATATTGAGTGCGAAAATGCAATTCGAACGTATTATGTTCAGACGATTCAAAAATGGATAGTTAGCGGTGGGCCAGAGCAAGCCCGACTTAATCTCTCGTCAACAGTTTTTCCCGGTACAAATCAACCTTATACTATCGCGCAATTTGAAGCAGGTATGGAGAGTGTTATCCCAGTTGATCAAGCAGGCCATGTCGACAATTCAAGATTACACATAAGCTGCGTTAGTCCCGACGATCCCGAGTGGCCCGTTGACGTTTCTGATGCAGCAAAGACCTGCACCAGCGAGCAAAGGCAGGATGGATTCCACATTAAATGCAAGGCCTCAAAGTTTGTAGCCATTGATCAGATTAAAGCAGTAACCGCACAGTCAACAAATTCAAATCAGGAACGCGCGTTGAACGCTGATGAAGCAATCGAACAGATTTTTCACGAGTTTGCTACTTTTGTTCCCGGACTAGAACCGGACTCGGACGATATTTCCACCTACCAAATCTCAGATCAACTGTCTGATCACGTTCAGTTCATCGAAATACCCATGCTCGTTGTAGGAAGTGCTGGGTGCTCTAATGGTAATTGCCCCACTGCGGATCCGTTGAAGCCATACCGAGATCAATTTGATCATGGTCAGCCATATAATCCGAAAGCTGAGTTGGGCTCCGAACGCACACTCTTTGTAAATGCCAATGAAGCATTCAGCGGAGATTTCATCGATCCCATTTACACGGATTGGGCGTTTCAAATTGGATTTGATTCAACGGATTTTGTAACTCATGTTGATATAGGCGAATGGGCTACACCTCAAGGTTGGACCACTTTCGGGCCGGACCCTAACAAGGATGCAAAAAGTTGTCGAAGAAATCATACTCTCAAGGGTTGCCGCATGTATTCCCGCGACAAAATGCGTGAAGATATTAGGAAGGCACCGGTGCTCCAGGCTGAAAGTGGTGAATATCGAGTTTACGATTCATATACGAACAAAAACAACGTCGTAGCACCTTTACGGTACACGCTTCGAAAAAATGGCAACTATATAATTGTCAAGGTCGAGGTCTGCGACGACGCTGGCAATTGGAGCGAAAGCAAATACGATTTTATTAAGATAAGTCGTGACCTGATCACGGATTTTAATTGACTATCGCAACCAACGTTAATGTTTTAGGAGATATTATGAAAAAATTTATTTTTGCTCTTGCACTAGGAATTTCGACGAATGTTTTTGCCCAAACAACGCAGGTTGATTTGATTAAGGCCCTCGACAATTATTACGCAGCGGACAACAAGTACCAGGCGTGCGTCACTCAGCTGCTTGACGGCAAACCCGTTAGTGTCCCTGCCTCCTATCAAGTCCGCCTGATCGCAGCGTCGTTTGCTGAAAATTTAATCTCAGCCTGCAAAATGAGAACAGCGAACGAAGCTGCTCTGACTTGGGGAGATGAAAAATGGGCAAGCGAACCCAAGTCTTGGGGCAGCACACCTTGGGCGTTTCCCTCCAGCAAACAGTGGGGAGATTAACCTGACGGGCATCTCGGCGGATTGTCCCACCGGGAACTCAAACTTAGTAACTGTTAACGTGAAACGGTTATTGAATCTTGATTTGTATTGTTGGAGTTTTATATGAGATTTAATGTTGTTAAATTGTTGTTTTCCGGTTTCATTTTACTAGCTAGCGCTGCTTACGCAGATCAAATCTTTAAAGGCGAAGCCGAGGTCATTCCGTCTTCAAATGGTGCAATACTGGATGTCAAACAGGACGCTGCTAAAAAATTGTTTGAAATCTTAAGGTCTCAGGGGGCAGAAGTAATGGGTGATAGAGAAGACGAGCCTTCGGGACGCCAGGTAGTGAATGGAAAGAGCATCGCCTGTGGAAAGTCATGGCAAACCCAAGGTGGCAAAAGGCAAGAGAGCTTTAAGTGCTCTGGCGTCGTCGTGGGTGGTGAATTAGTCGCAATTACTCCTAGTGGATTGTAGGGTGTTTTAAAATCCAAAACAGATTTAGTTTGAGCCTCACGAAAATTATTGTTTATTTAATCCACATCGATTTAAGTTGAGCTTCGTTCTAAATTGGTTTTTTAAAAAAAGGGGGAGAAAATATGAAGGTCTTTTTAGTTGGATTCGTCTCTGGAATTTTATCTTTTTGTTGTTCGTTAGCGATAGCTAGTCCTTCGGTCGGAGATATCGCAATCTATGTGCATACGGATACTAGTCAAGGGACTCCCAAATCAGATCTGTTGCAAGTGCAGCTAACTGATTACAATCAAAATACAGACGTCTTCCACATGGAGATCGTTATTGCAGATCTAGATGGATCGAATGGTTGGGGCGGAGATGAAGACATTGCAGGCTCTAAGCTCCTAAGTGACACATACTTGCGAAATTTGTTAGAGTCATGTGCCAGTCAGGGCGGAACTTTGGCTGAAACGACGGTTCCGGCCGGAACATTTCAAACGTGTGAAATGCCAGTAAACAACGATAGCGGAGTGGGCAACGTTTGGTATGGGATCGTACCTTTCGGAATAGTTAAATCAGATCTCACCCTAAGTGGGGTCGAAACTACATTGCAGTTAAAAGAACTTGGCTGGGGAAAATAAAAAGCAGATGGCTTTCCGGGCGCATGGTTCAGTGCGCTTTACACTCTTGAATTCGTAAAATCAGAAATGCGCAGTGATCAGGCCAAGATTTCAAATTTGAAGACTTGGCTTGATTACTATTGCGATCTTGATTTACTACCGAGGGTTAATGCTCAAATTTGTTGGCAAGAGTTTTTAAACTTCAAAAAGTCTGCAACGTAAAATTCCGTAAAAAACAATATAACTGCGATAGTTTAAGTTTTGTCCAAAACTTTTCGTCGGTCAGCAAACACTCGGTTCACTTACAAGTTTTGATCCGCAGAATGCGCGAGTAAAATCCAGCGGTGAAGTGGGCCTTCAGTTGAACACGCGTTCGCGGGCGTACTGGCCATTTTTGACGTTCTAAATAACCCTTTCCGGGCGTAGCAGAAATACTGCGCCGCAGATTTTTTCTATGGCCTAGAAGGGTTGACTTGTTGACAATATGAAGCCTGTTGCGCCATCCTAAGTTTTCTGTAAGGAGAAAAAATATGATAAAAAATATCGCGACCCAGGCCGTGTATGTGACTGATCAACAGAAGGCTGAGGAATTTTGGACGGAGAAGATCGGATTTGTTACTGTGGCTAAGCACGATATGGGAAATGGATTATTCTGGCTTGAAGTAGGCCCTGAGACAGCTCAATCAAAAATAGTTCTTTATCCCAAAGGTCTAATGAAAGACTGGAATGAGCGTCGACCCTCCATTGTATTTGAATGTGACGACGTAGACAAAACCTACAGGCATTTAAAAGAGCGTGGAGTTACTGTAGGAGCCGAACCTCATCAAATGAAATGGGGCAAATTTAGTAGCTTCAGTGATCCCGATGGCAACGAGTTTGTAATAAAAAGCTAAAAAAATGGGAGCCATATTTCAAGCTCCCATTCACGATAGTTCGATTTTTTCTTTCGCTTAAGCGGCATTCTCCGGCGGTGGAAGAATGATAGGAATTTGCTTTTGCGTCGCAAGTTCTTGCACTGGTCTCTCCTCCACGCTTTCAATTTGCACCTTAAAATAAGCAAGACGCTTTTTCTCCTCCTCCTTCGCCAATCTCAATTGCTCTTTTTGAAGTGCTTCATCTTTTTTCATTGCTAATAATTCGGCGTGAACGCTCCCGTGACTACAACCACAAAGCTCGGCAATAGCTCTATAAGTTAAACCCTTTGCTCGAAGAGCTCGTATCATTTCTGAGTTGCGTAGTTTCTTTCGACCAATATGTTTTCCTCTTGCTCTTGCAGCTTTTAGTCCGTTTTTCACGCGCTCCACGATTAATTCACGTTCGAGTTGTGCGATCGCTGCAATGACAGTGAAGAACGCTCTTCCCATTGGGGAATTGGTTTGAATTTGCTCGGTCAGTGAGATGAATTCGCATTTTAGCTTTTGAAATTTTTCAAGAGCTTTTAGTAAATGTGTCGTACTTCGAGCGAATCTCGAAAATGAATACACTGCCACGTGAGAAATTTCTCCGGCCTCAACCGCAGCCATCATTCTGTTTAATGACGGACGAGATTCTTTAGCTCCCGAAATCCCTTCGTCGGTAAATAGCTCATAAGTTGTCACTCCCTGTCTCTCGCAAAACTCTTTCATTGCTCGAATTTGGGAATCGAGGCCGCTTGCCTGGTCGCTCGTACTTACACGGCAATAAATTGCCCATCGTCTATTTTCAGTCATTTACACTCCGGTTATTTGATAATCATAAGTTTTCCCCAAGTATTGGTTTTTGATTGCTCAAGAAGATGAAATTCTGCAATTTGCACCTTCCGAATGATCTTAGGGAGTTGTCCAGTAGCTGAGGCGATGAGTGCCAACGTCACAGCAATTTTCATAATATTGTCGATTCCCATTTCAGAAATCTCTCTTTCTCGCCATTACGGCGTTAAAAAGTTGGGGATGGCTAAGAAGCCAAACCCCAACGAATTGCGAGTGCTTTAAGGACAGCCACTCTTAAATGCTTGGCCATTTTCAAACCCCTTTTAAAGGGATCTACTTTAGCAGGTTTACAATCCAGCCAAATTGATTTCGCCCAGAGAAGAGCTGCTCTTTGGCCCGAAGTAAAATCTTGGGTAAAGATGGCCTGCCAATCAATCCAACGCTTCTCAGCGTAGACATGAGGGCGAGCTTTAGTTTTGAGATCGTCATCAGCATCGAAGAGTTCGAGAACCGCACTAAAAGTGAGTACATCCTCTAATTCCTCAGCGACTGAAGGTCGTCTGTTTCTAAAGTTATTTTGATTTTGATTTTGATCTAACATAACTAATTTCCTTTCTGTTAGGGGGCCTCCGTAAGTGGTTGCCCTTCATAGGGAACCGGGGCAACCAAGTGGAGGCAGGTAAATGAAGCGCATGAAGCCCGGCGAACCCTCCTGTAAGGGACACGGGGAATGACAAACTTGTTTGGCGTGACAAGTGTGTGAGGCGGATTTAGCTGAGTGCTAGCGTAATGTGTGAACCCGCGAGGAAAGGTCTTACTTGTAGAGTGGAAATCAAAAGTTGAAAAATAGGTCATTGCCGGCTCCTTTCGAGGTCCTTGGGTGTCGTTGGTAAAGTCCTGCTAGCGATGAGTGAGATTCCCCATGCCGTCCATTTGTTGGACCGACGGGGCTTGATTCCCATGTCGTTGAGATTGCGGGCTATGGAACTGTAGGAGCGACCCTCTTTCCTTAGATTGAGGATGCGACGGACCACATGGATCTCTTTTGGGTGAATCACAAGTTGGCCATCTAGGAAATCATAACCATAAGGTGCGAACCCGCCGATTGGCCTAAGTCGACTTAGAGCTTTTCCCTCGGGGGTCTTGGTACTGGGACGAAGAGGAATTCCAATATCAATGAAATGTTCTCTAAGCGTGGTTTTGGGGATGTTTAGGATTTTTGAAATTTGACGAAGTGAGCGGCCCTTCTTATATAATTGGGCGGCTTTTTCGGAAATGCCTGGATCTCTCAAGTCAGAAAAGGTAATAGTTTTGCATGCCTGGGATTTTTGAGTAGTTGTCGGAACCGGGTCACCAGTTTTGGCAGCAATTTGATTTTTCTAATTATCTAACTCCCTAAATACAATCCTAATTGTGGTACCAACATTCTTTTCCGAAAAAATCCTGAAATCTCCCCGCCAAGATTCGATGGTGTTTTTGGCATGGAACAACCCGAGGCCACTTCCCCCCAATTTTCCGTATGTTTTACCATATTCTCCTAGGGTATTTAATACTTGGGGGTCGACTCCCCTGCCAGTATCTACAATCGAAAGTACAATCTCATCTTTATATTTAGTTATTTCTATGAAAATGCGTCCGCGACCAAGGAGGGCTTCAATGGAGTTATTTAGCAAATTAGAAAGGAGGCGTTCTAATTCAAACAACTGTACGCGCACTGTGACTTCCCTCTCACTGTCCATTTTAAACTCAAAGTGAATCTTGCTATCTTTACCTAGGGTAATTTTCTTTTCTTCGATAAGTTTCAATACCGTTTCTTTTAGTCCCACTTCAGAAAACTCTTCCTTCGAGAGCACAAAAGCTCGTTGTTGGTCGGAAGTATTAGCAGTCGCTCCCTCTCTATTCTTACTAAGTAACTGCGCCACTATTCCATTTAGGCGCATAACAGCCGAATTCAGATTGCCTCTAACTTCAGGGGCAAAGCTCGAGTCCTCACCAATCACCCTCAAAAAAGCGAGAGGAGATCTTATATCGTGAGCAATTTGCGCTGAAAGATCAGTTATCGCATTTTTGATTTCTAACTGTCTCTTCAGATTTTCGGTCTCTTTTTCGGATTCAACTCCTTGTCGATAGTTAAAGTAAGCAAGAAATCCACTTATTATAGAAATCATAAGTGGGCCAGAATAATATCCATTGATTGCCCTTAAAGCAATGTAGTCCCTGATCTGAAATATGGTCCAGGATCCTGCTATAGCAGTCAAGATACCCACAAACTTCGTGCACCTTGTGATTTTAAATAAATCGTAAAAAGCTATGAATGAACACAATGGGAAAACAAAATAAATCTTATAATAGAAATTGGCGGTATCACTAGGAGAACCTAAGTACCAAAATAAAACCGACAAAATAATGAGATGAAGTATAATGCTAGCTTTTCTTTGTCTCGAATAGCTCCCACAAAGTAGAATAAAACTTAGTGAATAACAAATTCTTATAAAAATGTGAAAAAAAGTAAACGTAGGACCATTTAAAAATAGACTAGTAAGATGGGCAAGGGAGCACGAGTAGAAGAATCCCAAAACTGCAAACAAAAGAAAATAGCCATTTAACGCAAGTTTTTTTCTGCTTATTGCTGTGGTCAAGAAAAGTGAACAAATTAAGAAAAAACTAAATACGGGGCCTATCACCGTACAATAGACTTCTTGGAGTAATAGAGAAACGACTCCGTAGCCAAACCGCATAATGGCTGGGCTCTTGTAAAAACTAGTACTAAACCCTTCCTGAGGAACACAGTTAATTGTAGCTAAACCCGGCTTGTTACCTTCATTGTCGATGTGGAAGGGAACTCCAAGAAACAGATGTGTGCGAATATCGGGGAGCCCACTACGGTTGGAATCCCAAACTTTCCCGTCTACCTTAATATTACAGACTCCCTGAGGCCGCCCAACCACCATGTAGTAATCCCCTGGGAGCAAATGGCTGAGGTCAGTTCTCCATTCCAGAGCAGATACATTTTCAAAAGGCAAAACAGTCACATAATCAGTTAGCGCCCTGGCCACCGTTTGCATTACAAGTCCACCGACTAAAATTCCGACAATCAATTTGATCTGATCGCGTCTTTTTTCCATAAATAGATTCAACATTCGCCTACTCTTAATTTCTTTAATTTTCTAGCAACAAATATCAAATATAGAATTGATAGAAAAAGCTCCAATTTTGGTATTGAAGCCCCATTAAAAATTGCTTCAGTGAGGAGAGAAATGGGCACGCTCGTGCATAAGAAAAGGGCCGACATAAATGGCTCCGACTTGCTAAGTCCGAACACGTAAAATCTTTGGACCAGCAAGAATGCAATCCCGATCGTAAGCGATTGAAAAAAAAAGAAGGCCGACAGTGATTTTGTGTCGAATCCCGGGAATCCCAAAACCCATGTTATTGGAAGCAGCAAACAAACATTAAATGCTGCAAGCCTAGGTTGACTCCATTCAGACGTTTTAGTTCTCGAAATAATTCTCGCGGTCGTCTGGGAAATAACAAAGGTTGTGAAAACGACCAGTAATATTTGAAACAGATTTGTTTCAGATTTCTGTCCTGTGATTGACAATCCTTGAAAATACGCGATTGCCAATAAGAGGATTACGGGAGTCAAGGAGAGCGCTCCATTCGTAAAACTTAAAGGTGACCTCATGTGGTCCTTAGAAATATAGATTGAAAATATCGGAGCGAGGCTTTGGCATACGATTAATTGAGCCAAACTAAATATGCCACGATTGACCAAAAATAAGCCATAACCAAAACAATACGCCAATGACCATACACCCAACACGGTCCAGGCTTTTTTATCGAAAGAATCGGAATTTTTTCGTTTAAGGCTAAAACCCATAAGTGCTCCAAAACCATTAGCGATGAGGAGCGAAAAGGTTCTCAGAGAAGCCGAGTCAGAGGACTGTCGCAATATTAGTAATCCGACGCACATTAAAAAATTTGACGCCAGAATTGCTAATGGACCTTCTAAATTACTGCCAGTGGTTTTCAAGCCGCGTCATTCTTATGTGATGCAAGTAATATTAACAACCTCACGCTCATTCCTTTACCCTTCAAACGCTCTGGAGGCATTTCAATTATATTGTGGCCTCTCTCTATAAAAGGGAAAACGGGCTCCATCAATATACATTCGTCTGTTACGGCGACCGCATTTATAACTCTGGCTGCGGCATCTATAGCTTCATCTACAAGTAACGTGAACGGTTTTAAAGACATATCATTGTCACTTGAAGTCAATTTTCCTCTGACCCTAGACATTGCGAACCTGTAATGCATCGGCCATCCAATACCGTTGGATTTAGCAATTTTTTGAAATTGTTCAGATGAAGTGGCCAGAAACTCCATTATCTTTTGACATCTCTTGACCCCGTCGGACTGATTTATATCGATACTCTGATCCGGGACAATTATTGATATTAAATCTCCTCGCGTCCGACTAAGAATTATTCCGAGATTTTTAAATCTTTCCCAAACGAGTTTAAGATGCTCATCAATTGTCTTTTCCACCAGACCCTGATTTCTATATCGTTCGTTTAGCCCCACGCTATCGACCAAGTCGGCAAATATAAACGTGTGACCTCCGAATCCAGAAGCCATATCGAAGTTCTTAAGAAAGAATTGCTCCGACTCTAGTTGCAAAGAATGTACTCTATTCCTCATCATCTGAATCAGTCTGTCTTTTGCCTTGAGCTGCTTCGAAGCAAGGGCCAAATTAAGAATGGGCTCGACTTCATTCTTTAATGTGTCGAGACGATTAACAAAAAAAGGTGAAATCCGTCCATGCTCAAAATTAGAAGCACAAAAAATTCCTACAACTCCGTTATCGCCGTTTAAGGGAATCACTACTACATCAGACGTCTCGTTTTCCGTACCCCTCACGGCTGTTTTAATCTCGTTCGACTTCACAGCTTCCATACTCAGTGATTCGGTACCCATTTCACTCAACCCGTGAGTATTGGTATAAAATCCCTTAATTCCAAAAAACCTTATCTTCCCATCGACGACTTCAGACAACGAAACTCTTTCGGCCTTAATTATTGAAGCTAGATCCCAAGTAAATTTCTTAAGTATGTCAGCATCTTCTACATCCGTTCTAGCGATAAGCTTCAGTGCATTTTTCTTCGTAACTTCTATTTTCGCTCTAAAGTCAATATCGGCTGGGTCCTCTAAATTTTGTAATTGCCAAAACATAGTCATCATTCCGGAGAAAAATAAATAATTCTGCAGATAATTATATCTAGATTGAAGAATCGCTAAGTTAAAGAAATCTAATACAAATATAGAACCCAGCGCTATATAAATGGAGGCCAATACCGAAGGCTTTTCCGGTGCCGCAGTAAATAGGATGCGATTTCTTAGAACTAGGATTCCCGCAATTATGAAAGGCAATCCTCCAAGAAGGACTAGACACGTTGCATATCGAAACAGATAGGCTACCGTTCTTTCATGATTAAAGCTTAGAAGTGAAACAGCTGCGATCGTGCCCCATATTTGTACAAATAAAAAGGTGTTCCTCAACGAGTTTTCCCTGGTTTTAAAGAACGAAAAAAACAAAACTGAATAAATAGGAAAACTAATGAGACGCAACATATCGTTTAACCAGATCGCCAAAGGTATAGGGAGAAAGGTCCGAGGTAATGCTGTAATTTGCAAAATTACAATTGCTGAAAAAAGAGTTGTAAAGAGGAGCAGGACTCTTCTCAAAAATTGAATATTGGATAAAGTGATAATCCAAACAGCCAAAAATCCGAGAAACAAGAGCTCCGAGAAATACCAGATGAATGATTTGCTGGTAGCCAAAGCCTTCAGAACGGCTCCGTCGACACTCTCGACGGTGGGCGGTCCACTACGAAGCCCAACTTGAAATGGAAACAAATCTTGGTACCTCACCTTAAAGGAATGGACACCATCAACAACATACAAATCTCTAAGAGATATGACGAAAGGTATATATCGCGTATATACCGGTTTTATATTTGGATCGGGGCTAAGACCATGAGTAATGGGCAAAGTGCGAACATACTTTCCATCTACTGTTAGAACCTCAACATAGGATGCATCCCCGATTTCCCCCAAAAATAAATACTTATTTTCAGCTACCACCTCTTTAGTTATTTCAACTTGACATAAGTAAGTACCCTTTGTAGAAAAACTTTGATCGGGAGGTATTCCAACGTCGGTTCCCACATCCTTACCTGAAGCGACTAACGTTCCTCCTTTCTCCCAATAGTGAGTGCAGGAAACACTAGGTGAATTCATGGCATTGCCGACTCTGCAGATAGTCGTAATACAGACTAAAATCTTCAAAAATATTTTTATAAAAACCTCCCGAGCTCAGACATCGCTTCGGGCCCATATTTTTTAAATATTGAGTAAAAGGCCCTAAAAAGGGAGGCCAATATTGGCCCAAAATCATCCTTGTGTGTAAAGGTAAAGAAAGCTGGCTTCTCAACATCGCTTAAGCCAAAGTCTGGAAAGTTTTCAGATCCATTTTGATTAACAACTTCGAAAGGACTATTAAGAAATAGAGGATGCAATCTTATTTCCTTTACAATTGTCGCGAGAGATACATTGTCGGTGCAGCTGAAAATCCAGGTAATTCCAAAGATATTTGCAGCAGTAAATCTATCCGGGCGATCATTTTTGATTATAAGGACCTTCGAGTCCGGCGCGCCCTTAAGAAAACCCACGTAAGTCGAAACCTTCAATACATCCTTTATAGCAGAATGACTGTCGGAAATTAGTTCAAAAATTTCACGCACCTTTTTATCGAGTAACATCAAATCCGCTTCAGAAATTTCAAGAAGACAAAGTCGACTTGCCTCCACTACCGGCTTCTCGTTAGGAAACAATTGTTGTGTATGCAAGATTGTTTGACGGTCTGGATGTGGGTTTAATTCAAATGCGGTGTGTAGGCGGGTTGTAAACCTGGATCGTTTTGCATACGATGCTGAATAAAACTCTATGTTCGAATATATTTCTGCAGCAGCAAGACTAAATGTCGTTTGAGTAAGAAGGGTAATAGCAGCTTTTGCCGTCTTGATCATGCAAACAGAATGTAGATAAGCAACCTTCGTACCCCAAGGAATTGTTCCTTGAGAAGAAATAACAGAGTCGCCTTCTAAGCCACCGGTACAGCTACCGGGTATAATTTCATCCTGAATCCTCCACGATTCGACGGTAGCGTTCCTCCACTTTTCTTCGTTATCAGGCTCTGAATATCCGACCTTTTTATAGAGCTCCAGGAATTTGGAATAAAGGTCGGGAGAACGAAAGACAACATCTTCAGGCAGAATTACACGGAGAAATTTCGCGACTGAGTGGGCTCTAGGTTGTCTGTTCAAAAACTTAACCCGCGCCTTACCAGGTCGAAAACTAACTAGAACTCCTTCCAAATCTAATTGATTGCTTTTTTCTGAGATCGAAACTTTTTCCCCAACTTTACCGGCATGGGAATTTTCGAAGACGACATAACACCCTGTTGCCGAGCCATTGATAATTTTGCAGGGTACCGTGTCCTTTTCCATGCGAATCATCGCGGGAATTTCACATTTGTATCTATCGTAATGACGTGCGGTCACAGCCAGTATATGAGCTGGTAGAGCGACTTCAATTATATCGAAGTCGGAGTCCGTGGAATTTAGTGAGGTGGAAAATATATACCTTGTCCCAAGAAAGTCGTATTCTATATCGATTTTTTCTCCTACCCGAAATTCCGATACAAACTTAGTAGAAAATTCTAGTACGTCTAGATTGCTGCGTTCGCTACTAAAATCAAAAGTCGCAAAAACCGATTTCTCCTCTCTATGAATCCTGCATGGAACTTGAACTGGAAAGTCTTTTACTTCTGTTAAGTGTTTATTGATTAGTTCCAGGTCTGATTGAGTTGAGAATGAGAACAAGCGATAGCGACTTTGCTTTAGAAAGAGATCCGGAAGGCAGTACTTTTCAAAAGATGAAATAATTGGAAATTGACTGTGTTCAAAACTAATTAGTGTCTTTTTTCCTTCAGGTCTAAGTGAAGTCAGCTTCCAGTTCCCTGAGACTATCAATTTGTCATCGTTCTTGACTTGAATATCATATTGGGTGCCGAGTTTAATATGAGCCGGTTCATCTACACTCATAGCAATTCGACCTAGAGTGTACGAAGTGAGTTCGCATTTGTAGGCAAGATCCTTACCCACGATTAGCTCAACGAGATCGTTAGCCTTACTTCGCCTAGCCTTTCTTCTTTCTCCTGAAATCAATTTTAAAGAAGGCTTAAGAAGTTTTGACATGGTTGCTCGAAACTTGAGATGTAGCTTTGGCTATCACAGATTTTATATTGGCCTCTGAGAGAGTTCTTATCGCAGGATGTTTCAGAAAGGAAGGGCGTTCCGCTATTTTGAAACATATCTCTCCAACAGGAATTTTCTCCACGATCTGAGTAGCTAGAAAGT
>Ga0206917_1081_pt1 | contig 20359 bp, 18 predicted proteins | sample Alteio_BWOrgHeat_68_FD_152931 | JGI IMG/M metagenome (GOLD analysis project Ga0206917, IMG submission 152931) | Enriched cells from forest soil in Barre Woods Harvard Forest LTER site, Petersham, Massachusetts, United States -... | ecosystem: Environmental > Terrestrial > Soil > Temperate forest >...
GGCGGTACCACCGCCGGCGCCACCGAAGCCGCCCGAACCCGTGAAGAAGGAACCGCCAAAGGCTCCGAAGTTTGCACTACCGTCCGCGCTCGTACCAAAAGCCGGCGCGCCGGAGGATCCCGACACGGATCTGCCAATTCGAGCGCTTTCGCGGCGGTTTAAGGAAGCTGAACCGCTCGAGTATGCACTCGTCAAACCGGGCAACTACAAATTCGGCGCGCCCGCTGATAAGCGTCGAGCTAACGAACTTAACGAGCGGTCGGTCAAGTTCGATCATCCGTATTACATCGCGATTCACGAGACGACCAACGCTCAATATGAAAAATTCTTTGAATCGGCGGGCAAAGACAAAGCTGGTACGCGGTGGGAGAACGCAGCGCGCAAGTGGGCCGGGCCACAGAAGCTCGATCCTGTTAATAATCAACTCCCCGTGGCCAACGTTTCAGCCGAAGAAGCTCAGCTTTTCTGCAAATGGGTCGGGGGCGGGCTGCCTTCCGAGATCGAATGGGAGTGTGCGGTCCGCGGAACCGACGACGCGGGCTTCCCGTACCCCTGGGGTAAAGAAGCACCCACGCGCGATCGTTGTCGGATTTTCAATGGCGACCATTTAGAACGCGGCGAAGGCGGACCCGTGCCAGTCGAAGAAATGTCGGGCGGTACCAGTTCGCTGGGAATGACACACGCACTCGGCAATGTCGCCGAGTGGTGCATCGACAACGACTCGCGCGGCGACTTCATCATGCGTGGTTGCAGCATTGCCACCGCAAATATCAACGACGTGCGTGTCACCTGGCGGGCTAAGGGAGATATCAAGGGCGAAGAGTCGACCGGTTTCCGCGTGATGGTGCCGGTTCCCGGCCATGCACCACGCGAGGAGCCCAAATCGACCGCAGTGGTACAGCCGTCATCATCCGCCGCCTCGGCGCCGCCGACGTCAGACGAAATGACACCATCCTTCTCTTGGGAAAAGGTCGTGGAGGCCTTAACTTCGCCCTCGACGGACAGCGCCCAGCCACCGGCGACGCATTCTTCGGCCAAGCATTAACACTTCCGAGTAATCGCCATGCCTGACAACGCTCGTCGCTGGCGACTCGTTCGCGAATTTGCCTTCACTGTCGTGTTGGCTGCGTTCTTCGCGAGACTTGCCTACAGCTTCCTGCTGGATTTTCGAGACACGGGCAAGCTGAGCAGCCTCGTGTATGTGCTGTTTGAATTTGTCGTCATCATATTGGCATTTAGTCGACGGATACCCACCGCCGTGTCGTGGAACTTGTTGGATTGGGTTCTCGCATTGCTGTCGACGGTGCTTCCCCTGTGGCTTGTCGCCGCGGCATCTCAAAACGATTGGTTCTGGTTTTCTGTCCAATGCATTGGCCAGGCGATTTCGACGATGGGAATGTTTTCTCTTAATCGCAGTTTTGGAGTCGTCCCCGCGAATCGTGGAGTAAAGACTAACGGGGTGTATCAACTCGTTCGGCATCCGATTTATTGCGGCTACTCGATCATCGATGTTGCGATGCTCGCACAGAATTTCTGTCTTTGGAACATTTGCATTGCCGGCACGCATCTAATTGTGCAGACATGGCGGATCCTGCGTGAGGAACGATTCTTATTGCAAGACCCTGCGTATGCCAAGTATGCCGCGCGGGTGAGATGGCGTTTGTTCCCGGCAATTTGGTAGATGCTCGGCGGTGTGATTGTGTCGTACACTCGAAACTAGCGTTTGGCTCGCTCGCGGTCGGCGCGTAGAATGACCGCGGCTCTAACGCAGATCGTAGCTCAATCACTTTCAACACGATGCTTGCCGGCGTAGCAACAAGTGAATATCACTGGCCCGATGGTGTCGATTGGATCGTCACCGTCGGATATCTGCTTCTCATTCTCGGGGTTATAGCTGCCGGCTACGCCTGCATGGTGCTCGACATTCGCGCCTATCTCCGCTCATTGCGCCGGGCGCTGGTCGTGATCACGCACTACCGGGTCGAGCTTCCGGAGTGGATTCGGCGAGACACGCCGCGATGCATTCAGGCACTGGGGCTCACCATGCCGTGCACGACCGAGGAAGTGCTCGAGGCCTACCGCGAACGGGTCAAGGTACTGCACCCAGATCGTGGCGGCAGTCGCCGCGAGTTCTTGCTGCTGCAGCGACACTTCGAAGAAGCCATGTCGCTTTTAACAGTTGCCGACTAAAGCCAGTTTCAGTACCTAACCGAAGAAACTGCTTCTAGCGCTTTTCAAAACGCATCAATCGGTAAGTTTTGTATTTTTTGAAGTTTTCGGCGCTGCGCTGATTGGTGAAGTATTTGGTCCTTACCTTGTTGAGCTTGCGGCGGAAGAACCAGGTGGCACACTTGAATACCCAGGGGTGCGTGGCTTGCGACGCGCCTTCGACCTCTTGCCAAATCGGCAGCAAGACCTGATTGAACGCGCTGCCGATGACGGTAAACGTGGGCGCTGTGCGGTCCGTAATATCGAGGTCCTCGATTTGCGTTAGTGGAAAGCGTGAAAGCGCTTCGTAAAACCAGGGTAGTCGGTGACCTCCGCTGATCGAGCTGTGATCATCGAGCGCAGCGCGAAAAAAATCGCAAATGATGAGCTGGCCACCGGGCCGCAGTTGGGCCGCGACCTTTGCTAATGCCAGGTTGACGTCCATGTATTGAAAGCTTTCGCAAAACAACACGGCATCGTACGTCTCGGTCGTATCGAAGTCTTCGTATTTGCATTCGAAAATTCGTGCCCGATCGCCGAGCAGTGTGCGGGCTTGCTCGTTCAGGAACGGGCTCGGGCTAACGCAATCGACATGATGGCCGCGCTCCACGAGCTTATTGGCCACGCCGCCGGCTCCGCAGCCGACATCAAGAATTCTGGTAAGTCCCGGCGGGATGTGGTCGAGCAGATGGCGACAATAGTCTTCCTGCGCGCGCGGCATGTTGCGGATCGTGTGCTCGACACCGTCCGACCAGTATCCATAGTGAAGATCGGTCGCGCCTACGAAATGTCGGCCAGCGAGGAACCCGGCGACGAGGCCGACTTGCTGCCACGCGTCACGCTTCTTGCGGCGCAGAGATTGGGAACGAATGAGGAAGGGCATCGGGCAAATCTTCCGGGAGGGATATGGTGGCTGGTAGACGTCCGCGGGAATTGCCGCTTGGTGTCACGCTAGCGGGGCCGGAAGTATGGCAAAGCGATCGGCAGACCGCCATACCAAAGGTGTCGCTAAACTGCGGGGTTCAGGCAAGAAGGAACACCCGCGTCGTCTCGGAGCCTACTTCGGCTTTTTGCGCGCTAGCTTGCGAAGCTCAGCCTTGGTCAGCTCATCATTGAGAGGGCTGATTTTGTATTTGATCGCCACACGCGTAAGCAACGCCGCTTTGCTAACACCCAGTCGTTCCTTCGCCTGGAATTGATGATTTTCGACGGTCCATCGCGACATGCCGAGAACGGCGGCAATTTCGTGGCTCGTGCAGCCTAAGCTGGTAAGCCGCACGATTTGCCGCTGTCGCGGGCTGAGCGAAGCGACGCGAGTTTTCATGAGGTCAGGCATCGGCTGCTTATCGCAAAATGAGGTGCGATCGTTACTCGGTCGTCGCGCGGGACAGAGCTCGTCATGACTCCTGTGTTCGCGGCGGTAGTAAGAGGCGGGTCGATAAGTCGCCCAAAGGCTAACAGTCCGGCTCCGCCGGCGATGGCGAAGACAGCCGCAAGCTGACTGAGGTTGCTCACGACCGGCACCCCTCTCTCGTCCCGCCATTATTGCGGACAATTGCCCAAATAACCAGTGGCGGGAAAATCCCGGGTCCATCGTCGTAAGTCCAAGCGGCAGCGGTGACTTGCAGCGGTTTCCGGCGTTGGCCTTGAACTCGGAACTTCCACCACTTTATAGTAATGGGCGTGTAGCCTAATTCCGCGCCGGTGGTGCGGAAGCGGGGGAACCATCGCATTTGCCTGGGCATTGCCAGCCGCAGATGCCGGGGCGCAGACTCGCCGTCGCGAGTCGGAGTACTTTCAAGCTCTAGCCCGTCAGCTAACCCCGTCGGCCCGCTCGGGTGTGTTGCTCGAGCCGATTTGAAAGGCACTTCCGCTCTCCTGAATGAACGGCAGCGATGCGTACGAATCCGTCGGTTTCGTAATAGCTCGTAGTTGGCCTCGAATCATACGAGGCAAGATTCGTCCGCCGTCATCCATCAAGCGCCAAGCGCCGCTACGTTTTCTCGGGACTTAAGGTCTCAGGTCGCTTACATGGAATCCTCGGGTTTGGAACGCCAAACGGTTGGTGGGTCGGCCAATCGCGCTGCGCAAGTCGTTGTCGTCAGCAGCGTGATGTTCACGTTCATCTCGTTCTGGCGTACAGCTGCAGTCGTACTGTGCGATATGTCCAGCACGGTCTACTACATCGGCGCGATCGTCGAAAGTGAAGTTGGCAAAGCGGCCCCCTGGTTCATTCTCGGCGTGTTGCTGTTTAGCTACGGCATGCGAGCTGTCTATATCGAAAGCTGCGCACTGTTCGTTCGCGGCGGCGTGTACAGAATCGTGAAAGAAGCGCTTGGCGGATTCTGGGCCAAGGCCGCTGTTTCCGCGCTGCTGTTCGACTACGTGCTGACGGGGCCTATCAGCGGCGTATCCGCAGGGCAGTACATCATCGGGTTGCTGCTCGAAACGGCCGTGCGCTTGTTCGGAATCGAAATCGATGATTCTGTGCGCGACGGATTGAAGTGTTGGGGTTCGGTCGCGATCGCGTGCACCGTCACTTTGTACTTCCTCAAACAGAACTTGCTCGGCATCCACGAATCTAGCGGCAAAGCACTGAAGATTATGATCGCGACCACCATCATGGCCGTCGTCATGCTCGTCTGGAGCGGTGTCACGCTCACCGTTAATGGGCACCAAAACCCGATCCCATCGTGGCAGCCAAACCTTGAGAAAAAATTCGATATCGAGGATCCCGCAAAGCCGCTAATCGATCCTGTGACCGGAGATCAACAGGATCCACTGGGCCTGTTAGGAAAAATACCTAAGATCGCGGAGCCGATTCGTCATCCCACGAGTTGGTTGAGCTTCGTCGGAATGATTGGCATTCTCATCGCGTTCGGGCACTCCATCCTCGCCATGAGCGGCGAGGAAACGCTCGCACAGGTTTATCGAGAAGTGGAGTCGCCAAAACTCAAGAATTTCAAAAAAGTCGGCTTCATCGTTTTCGCGTACAGTCTGCTGCTCACGGGCAGCATGAATTTCCTCACGGTCATGCTTGTGCCCGATAAAGAGCGGCTGACCACCTACTACGACAACTGGATGGGTGGCCTCGCGATGCACATGCTCGGCCCCGTTTGGCTGCTCTTGTTGCTGAACGCTTTCGTCGTATTTGTGGGTTTCCTCATTCTCTCTGGCGCAGTAAACACGTCGATCGTCGGTTCGAACGGTGTGCTCAGCCGTGTCGCGGAAGACGGCGTGCTCCCCGATTGGTTTTTGAAGCCGCACCCACGCTACGGAACGAACTACCGGTTGCTTTTCATGATCGCCGCCTTGCAAATGCTGACGATTCTCGCCAGCCGCGGCGACGTTATCTTGCTCGGCGAAGCGTACGCGTTCGGCGTTGTGTGGAGTTTCGTATTCAACACGCTTTCGATGGTGGTGCTGCGATTCAAAATGCGTGGCCCGCGCGATTTCGTGGTGCCGCTCAACATTCGGTACCGCGATATGTACTTGCCCATTGGTTTGGGCCTTGTGTTCTTGATTATGTTCCTCTCGGCGATCGCAAACATTTTCACCAAACCCGTGGCAACTACGACCGGCCTGTGTTTCGCTGGCGCATTCTTAACAATATTCACCGTCACCGAAGCCATTCACCGAAAGAAGCGCGGGGGCGAACATCACGAACATATCGAGCAATTCAATCAAGAAACAGTTACGACACTTACGCGGGATCACTTGGGGCTCAAGCGACGCTATTGCAAACTCGTCGCGATTCGCTCACCTCACAATTTGTTCATGCTCGATAAGGCGCTCGCCGACACCGACCCCCAGACGACGGATGTCGTTGTCATGACCGCCAAGGTGGAACCGCAGGGCATCGGCCTGCCCCTGGACCATCCGATGGACGTATACGATCAGCAGCTGTTGACTGCGGTCGTCAATCACGCCGAAAAGCTCGGCAAAAGCGTGACTCCATTGTTAGTTCCGACCAACAATCCGCTGCACGCGGTCCTTAACACGGCGAAGGATTTGCCTTGCCAGGAGATTTTCGTCGGCGCCTCGAACAAGTACACCGCCGAGGAACAGCTCGACCAAATCGCGTTCTATTGGATCAACCTGCATTCCGGTCAGCCGCAGGGATTGACTGTCCACGTTGTCAGCCAAGATCGAGTCGTTACGTTCGACCTGGACGGCGGCAACCGCATTCCGAAACACGTTGAGCGCCAAGCTCGTTCGGTCGCCGAGCTGCGAGACGCGGGCGTCGGCGTCCGCCGGTTGGTGTTCGTACATGACGGCACACGGCAAAGCAGTGACGTATTCGAATGGCTGCTCACGATGGTTTCCAGCGGCGTGCAGCTCGATGTGGTTCGTGCCGCGCCGCTCGAGCCGACACTCGCCAACTGCAGCGAAGTCGTCGACAAAGACCGCGACTGGGCCGAAAAACTCGGCCGAAAGCTCAACACCATCGCTGCCGAACTTCAGACGGGGCCAGACATCGTGCGCATCACTCGCCAATTGGAGTACGACGCCATCGTGCTGCCGGCCCCGAGCGCATCATGGAAATTCAGCGGGCCGAACGCTGAAGATTGGATGTCGTACGTACTTGCGAATGCACCTTGCGGCGTGTTTATTGCGGTCCATCCGTCGATCCCGCGCGAAGTGGTGGATAACCGCCTCTAAGCAATCTTTGATGCGATTCGCTCGAAATCGGCGTCGCTGATGCTGACTTCCTGATAGATGTCGCGCGCGATCTTGGCATCGATTCGCTCGAAATGCTCCGCCTCCGTCGCAACGAGGATTCCACACATCTCAAGGACTGCCGGGCTAATGAGGAGTTGCTCCGCGCCGGTCGCGAAATAGCACGCTGGCCGATGCGCGCGGCGAGGAAAGAGAATCACGGTGTACAGGCCGCCATTGTGATGAGCCAGCAAGTTCAGCATCGGCTCGTCGGCCGAGCCCTGGATTTCGCGCATCGCATCGATTGCTCGCTCGACAGCGCTCGCAGCCGCCGATAGCTCACCGTCTCGCGCAACAAACATGTGTCGGCCGAATCTCGAAGCGGCGACAATCGATCGGCTGGCTGGCGTTTCGGGCTGCTGCCGTAGTGTGGGAATCTCTTTGGCTAGTGCCGCCTGAAAATGAAAATGGTCCGGCGCGGAAGCTCCGCATCGCGGTCCGTTATAAAACGCTGCCATGTCCGGACCGATCTGCTCCGCCAATCGCAGCAAACACTCGACTCGCCCGGCGATCTGCTGCGGGCAATGCTCGAGTGCCGCAATCGTGCAATGCATCGGCAGCACCGGGAACGGATTCGGCATGACGACCAGGCCTTCGAACGCCACACCGCGTTCTTCGATCGGCATGTTATCCGGGCACAAGAAGCAACGCCGCGCGGCGATCGATGAAGCATCCGTCTTCGCCAGCGTCGATCGCCGCCTTGCCGGATTAACCTGCACGACGATATTCTCATGGTCCGAAGTAAGTGTCTTACGCTGCAACTGCCCGAGCGACGCTTCGCCATCGCGCAGCATGGGCCAGTTTTCGCGCTGCTCTGTAAACAGCGCATCAATCCGCGGCCGTAGTGGCTCGTCGGGCCGATCGTTCTGAAGAATTCGTTCCCAACTCATCTAGCGGTAAGCTGCTGCCGGGCCGCGATTTCAATGGTACGCAGCCGGTCCTTGTAAAACGCGTAGCGGTTTTGAGTTTCAAGCGGCAGCGCGTGGTCGCTGTTGCCTTCCCAGCGTCGGCACCAATAGAGCGAATCATATATTCGCCCGATGCGATATTCCCGGCACAACCGAATCATAACCGCATAGTCTTCGCCATAACTTGTATTGGGAAATCCGAACTGGCGCAGCGTTGGCACGTGAAACGCACGCGGCGCGCCGAGCCCGTGAATGCGAATCACGTTGTTGTGCCCGTTTTCGTTCGTCCATTCACGGTGATCGATCAGTCCTGGAGGAATTAACTTGAGACTTGAATCGACGATCGTGTACGAGCCAACTACTGCGGCGCAGTTCTCCCGCTTGAAAATCGTCATGATTTGCGTGAGCACATCGTCGCCCGAGTAGATATCGTCGCTATCAAGCTGCACGGCATATCGACCGCATGACTTCGAAAAGACACCTTCGCTCCAACAACCGCCGATGCCGAGATCGCGCCGCTCCGGCACCAAATGTACAAGCCGATCGTCTTTTGCGGCCAAATCTTTGAGGAGCTCGAAGGTGCCATCCGTCGAGTGGTTGTCGACAACAATCACGTTGAACGAAAAGTTGGCCTTCTGCGAGAGCGCGCTCTTCACCGCGTCGCCCACTGTTTTCACCCGATTGCGGACCGGAATCACGACACTGCACTCGACCGAAAATGAACCTTCTTCAGACGCCGGGCTCTTCGCCGGCGATGGCAACCATGCGCCGATGCGTTTGAGATGGGCCGTCGCCACCTTCTCCATCTCAATCTGATAGTTGCGATTCCGAGGATCGACATAGTTGAAGTGCGCCAGTTCGTCGGACATTTCCGCCGCCGCGCGGGCCACATAGGTCGGCTCGCTGAGATGCACCACGGGTCCGCGCTCGCTCACCCGCAATCGCAAATCGTACCATCCACCAAATTCGCCGGAAGTTGTCTGCGATTCGATCTCATCGGCCAAGCCAAGAATGCTCTCGCGACTCAACAGCACAACGTGACCGAAGTCAAAATCGTCTCGCACGCTACCCAGTTGGTAATCGATCAGCGGGTGAAGCCCAACGGGGCCGTCGCTTTTTTCGTCGTAGTAATCGGAGTAGAGCAGGGCGGCTTTGGTGTCGGCCGCAACTTGCGTCAGCCGGCGAAGATCAATCGCTGAGAGTACCGCCCTTCCGGAGAACGACCACAGCAAGTGGGACAGATTCGTCGACTCGAACCATCGCAGCGTCTCAACCACCGCGGCGGATGATCTCAACTCACCCGCTTGCAATGCGCGAATAGCACCACCCAGCGAGGCTTTTCCCGCGGTCGTCGCCGCAATGCGGCCCACCAACGGATTGGCAGCAAGGCGGCCGAGCTCCGTTGCCGCTCGCTCGTCGCCCGCAACAGCCGATACGGCTGCAATCGATACCATCCTTCACTCCTGTTCAATGGGTAGCACGCAAACGGCTCATCGTAACTCGCCATTGGAAGGTGTTCAATCCGCCGAACGTATGCGCCCCGCTGCGCGAGGTTGCGATTCGCCACGCCAACAGCTAGTGTGTCACGAATGCCGCCATCCGCTTCGCCATTAACTCGCAGCGCGGGCACGAGCCATATCCGGCTACGCGTGCTGGCGTTTCTGTGCGTTCTCTCGTTTCTGACGTACTACGATCGCCAGTGCATCGTGCGGGCGCAAGAGGATATTCAAGCGACGCTTAGAATCACCGACGGCCAGCTCGGCCTTATCTTCGGCGCGTTTTGGTACGCATATGCACTGTTCGAAATCCCCGGCGGTTGGATGGGCGACAAGTTCGGCTCACGCCTAACGCTCACCCGCATCGTGTTGGCCTGGTCGCTGTTCATGGCGCTCACTGGCGCCGCAACGGGATTTGTCTCGCTGTTCGCCTATCGCTTTCTATTTGGCGTCGGTGAAGCAGGCGCGTATCCCAATATGGCGCGGGTGCAATCGCGTTGGTTCCCACTCACCGAGCGCGCACGGGCCGCGGGTTTGTTGTGGCTAACCGCTCGGTTCGGCGCCGCGTTCGCGCCGATCATCTTCGGCCACATGACGCGCGCGATTCGTGCAGCCCAGCTTGTCAGAGGCTCCGGTCTCGGAAGTTGGCTAACCGAGATTCCGGCTTGGCGTTTGGCATTCGTCGCGTCCGGCGCGTTTGGGTTGGTATGGTGCGTTGCATTTTTTCTGTGGTTCCGCGATGACCCAAGTCAGAAGCTTTCTGTTTCGGAAGCCGAATTAAATCACATTGAATCCGGCCGCGGGCTGACCGATTTTCGCCATCACATGGACTCGCGGCATTGGCAGCGGTTATTCACATCACCGTCCTTGTGGGCGATCGCGTTGTATTACGTCTGCGGCGGGTTCGGTTGGTCGTTCTTCATGAGCTGGATGCCACGATATATGAAAGAAGTGCAGGGCGTTGCATTTCAGGACTCGGAGTGGGCATCTGCATGGCCGCTAATCTGCGGTGGCATCGCGTGCTTCACGGGCGGCGTGCTTAGCGATGCACTTGTAAGGGCGACAGGCTGGCGCTGGTTTGGCCGTGCGATTTTTCCCATCGGCGGCTGCGTTGTCGCCGCGGCCGCCATGTTCGCGATTCCCTACGCGCACACCGCCCGCAGCGCCACACTCTGCATGTGCATGGCCTCCGCGGCCTACGATTTCGGGCAAGCGGCAAGCTGGGCGTGCATCGTCGATATCGGCGGCCGCTACGCTGGTGTGGCCGCGGGTTTTATCAACATCGGCTGCCTCGGCAACGCCTTGCAGCCCTCCATTGGTGCTCAACTTTTCAATGCATTCGGTTGGGACGTGCTCTTCGTGGTATACGCCGCATCCTTCTTGTTGGCCGCCACAACCTGGTTCGCAATCAATCCGACACGCACGTTCTATGAAGATAAATGAACCACGGAGGCACGGAGGACACGGAGAAGGACAAACGACCAATGACCAATTATGGTTTCTTATTGGTCATTGGTGCTTTCTCTACGTGTCCTCCGTGCCTCCTGGTTATTTCTCCGGTTTCGCCGCCCACATCTCGATTTCGATCTGAAACTCTCGCAGTAGTTTCGCGCCAACGGTCGTCCGCGCTGGCCGCGGCTCGGGCATGATTTCGGCGTATACGGAATTGAACCGTTCCCAGTCGTCCAGATTCGTCATGTAAGCGTTGACTTTGAACACGTCCGCAAACGTGCAGCCAGCGCGCTTTAAGTGCTTGCTGCAATTCGCGAGTGTCGCTCGGGTCTGTTCCTCAATCGTGCTACCCAAAATATTGCCATCGCGATCGACAGCTACCTGCCCCGAGATCACGACAATGCGATCCGCGCGAACTTCGAGCACGGGCGAATACGGGCCAGCAGTTTTATGCTGGGTGGCGCCTGCGGGCACGCGCTTCGCGCCGCTTTCACCGTCGGACGAAGTTCCTTTGGTTATCTCATTCATGCGGAATACTCTCGCACATCGGTTTGGTAATGACGAATGGCATCTCGATCCAACTCTACGCCGAGCCCCGGTCCCGGCGGCAGCGTCGCAAACGGCGGCTCAAATGGTAAAGGCGTTTTGAGCATGTCATGCTCGCGAATTAACCGCCCAAATATGTCGGAAGGCCACGTGCAACTGGACGCCGCAGCACACTGGTGGAGATACATCGCCTCTAAAACGCCCAGATCGACTTCCGATCCATGCCAACAAGGTAGCCCAGCTGCCGCCGCAATCCGGTCAAGTTGTTGAAACCCAACCAGGCCGCCGTTGAAATTAAAGCCATCGACCGCGGACAACTGAATCGCATGTATCGCGTCATGAACACGCTGGCCGTGGTAAATGTATGGCAGTGAAACGTGCAGCACGATCGGAATCGGCGACGCCTCTCTCAACTTGGCGTAGTCCGAAAGCATCCACCGCGGAATCGGATCTTCCAGGCAAAGTACGTTGCCAATCGAGCTCAGCTTTTCGATTCGCGCGCGCGTGTTTGCGGAAGTATCCCACCGTTCGTTCGGATCAAGAATAACTTGAAGTCCCGGTGCGTGGAGCGCGATTTCCCGGCACCAGGCGGCGACATCGTCGTCCAGATCGCACTTAAATTTCACGCAATCGTATCCGGCCGCCAAGAACCGCGCGGCGAGCGGCCGGATATCGCCCACCGCCCGATGCCCGGACCACGCCCCGATCCGCACTCGGCGCTGCACCACGCCGCTCAATAACTCCACCAGCGGCAGATCGTGGAGTTTTGCGAACGCGTCCCAGACCGCGCACTCGAACCCGTCGTACTCGCGGCAGTGCGCAATTGGCAGCTGCTGTCTCGATAATTCTTCGAGTTCTAACCCCACCAGGCGCCGCGAAACATTCTCCACGATTCGCCAATCATGGTCGCGGTACAACTCGCCCAGGCCGATTACGCCATTCGCAAGATGCAATTCGAGAATGCACTTCGGCAGCACGTCGAACTGAACCGACCACGCCGCCGTGCCGGCGACTGGTAGCTTATGCAGCGGTTGGTCGATTCCAGCGCTGTTGATTGTCCCGGCACGGGCTGGAACAACAACCTCGGTTGCCAATATTCGTTCAATTCGCGTCATGGCGATCGGCGTGCTCATTCATGGCGGACGGAGAGAGCGGTCATAATACCAATCCGCCCCACGTTCGTCATTCTTTTTCGGCCGGTGGTTTCCTAACTAGCACGCAGGTAAGATCGAGCGCATTGCGGCCGCCAGGTTGCGGCTGTGTAATATACCCACGTTTGGATCGCTGGCATGCCCCATCGCGTCACCCGCCGCTCCTTCCTTGCTTCTTCGATCGCAGCCTCGGCCATGGCAACCATCCCTTCGCGCGCGGCGGAAACAAGCCGCAAAAAAATCGCGGTCATCGGCACCGCGGTTTACAAGCTCTCGCACGCCCAGCATTTTCTTGACCGACTACTGGTTGGCTATGCCTGGGGTGGCAGCTGGCATCAGCCGGCCGTCGACCTTGTGTCAATTTATATCGATCAGTTTCCCGACAACGACCTCGGCCGCGATATCGCCAAACGACACGACGTGCCAATTTACCCAACGCTTGAAGAGGCACTCACGCTTGGCGGTTCCAAACTGGCGGTTGATGGTGTGGTGATCATCGGCGAGCACGGCGACTACCCGCATAACGAAATGGGCCAAGTGCTGTATCCGCGCTATAAGTGGTTCAAGCAGGTCGTCAAACTTTTCGAATCGAGCGGCCGCTGCGTGCCCATATTTAATGACAAGCATCTTTCGACGGTTTGGTCGGAATGTGCGGAAATGGTCGCCGACTCGAAGCGGCTGAATTTCCCGTTCATGGCCGGCTCATCGCTCCCCGTCACGCGACGGATGCCTGCGATCGACATGCCGTATGACACACCGCTCGCCGAGAGCGTTTGCGTCGGCTATGGAAAAATGGATAGCTACGACTTCCACGGCCTCGAGACGGCCCAGTGCATGTCTGAACGTCGCAGGGGTGGCGAAGTCGGGATTAAAAGCGTTCAAGCTTTGAAGGGCGAAAAACTGTGGGACTACGTTGCCGGTCGCGACGCAACCAAACGCTTGCTCGTCGCTGCGCTCGCACGAAGCCACAATTTGCCCGTAGAAAACGGTTACGTCACCGAGCCAATTAGTTACGAATGGGCACGCAAGGTTTTTCCAGATTGCTACGCCTACGTGATCGAACACCGAGATGGGCTGCGGACTACCTTGCTCTCGTTGCCCCTACCTAGGCGGGACTTCAATTACGCCGGCCTAAATTCCGAAACCGGCGAGATCATTTCTTGCCAAATGTACTTGCCGATGCCCGAATATGGCGCGACGACAGCTGACTTCTTCAATCCGCTGGTCCACTACATCGAGCAAATGGTGCTCGAAAACAAACTACCGTATCCGATCGAGCGCACGCTGCTCACCTCGGGCATGACGCTCGCCGGCGTTGAGTCGCTGTTTTGTGATCAAGCCGTCATCCAAACGCCGGACATGGCGGTTGAGTACAAAGCGCCAAAGGAATCGCTGTTTTGGAAAGACTGATGCGTAATTCTCGCACCTCATGGATTGGATTTGGCGTCCGTTTGCTGCGGCGTTCAATTATCTCGTGTTCCATTCCGTTGGTGCTGATCTTCGCGATCGCAGCCACGGCCAAAGCGCCTCGCCCCAATGTCCTGATTATTCTCGCGGACGACATGGGCTTCTCCGATCTCGGCTGCTACGGCGGAGAAATGGCCACGCCCACCTTGGATGCTCTCGCCGCCGATGGCGTTCGCTACACGCAGTTCTACAACACCGCACGCTGCTGGCCGACGCGAGCCGCTTTGCTCACAGGTTACTACGCTCAAGAAGTCGGCTTCGACGAAATGCCCGGCACGCCGAAAGGCGAACACCGCACCCGGCCCGATTGGGCCCACCTGCTGCCCGAATACTTGAAGCCGCTCGGCTACCGCTCGTACCACTCCGGCAAGTGGCATCTCGACAGCACACCCGTAAAGTGCGGCTTTGATCGCTCGTACGCTCTGCTCGATTACGATTTCAACTTTTCGCCGAAACACCACACGCTCGATGGCGAACCGCTGCCCGCCGTAAAGCTCAGCGACGGCTACTACTCCACGACCGCAATCACCGACCGGGCCATCGAGTTTTTAAAGCAGCACCAGGACCAGTACGCCAAAACACCATTTTTTGAATACGTTGCATACGTCGTGCCTCACTTCCCGCTGCAAGCGCCGCCGGAGGATATCGCCCGCGTGGCCGATCGCTATCGAATCGGTTGGGACGCGATTCGCGCGGCCCGTTGGAATCGCATCGAAGACAAACTGCATTTGCCTGGCGAGCTATCGCCGCTCGAGTCAAAAATCGGGCCGCCCTATCGCAACGCGCGGGCCCGCGAGGAATTCGGCGACCTCGAAGTGTGGCACGAAACTCCCTGGAGCGAGTTGAACGACAAGCAGCGCGAATTCGAAGCCCAAAAAATGGCGATCCACGCGGCGATGATCGAGCGAATGGATCACGAGGTTTCCCGACTCATCGACCAGCTCCGCGCAATGAAAGCCTACGACGACACGCTCGTGCTGTTCTTATCAGACAACGGCGCCAGTTCCGAAATCATGATCCGTGGCGACGGCCACGATCCAAAAGCGCCGCCAGGCTCCGCCGCCACATACCTTTGCCTTGGGCCCGGATGGTCGAACGCCGCGAACACGCCGTTTCGCCGTCACAAAACGTGGGTGCACGAAGGGGGCATCGCGACACCGCTCATCGCCCACTGGCCCGCCGGAACCGCGGCGAAGGGCGAGTTGCGAAGTGCCGTCGGCCATGCCATCGACCTGGCGCCAACGATCCTAACGCTCGCAGGTGGAAGCTGGCCAACCGAGTTTGACGGAAAGAAACTCCCACCGCATCCTGGAAAAGATTTAACCTCGACCTTCGCCAGCGACGTCAAAATCGAACGCGCCCTCTTGTGGTGGTTCCACGATGGCAACCGCGCAATTCGCCAGGGCGATTGGAAACTCGTCGCCGCGAAAGGCGACGCTTGGGAGCTATTCGACCTCGCGCACGACCGTGCCGAGAACCACGACCTTGCCGAAGCTCAACCGGCCAAAGTCCAGGAGCTATCAAAAACCTGGGAAGCGACCCTCTTCGAATTTCAAAAACTAGCCGGGTTGAAACCAAAAAAGCCGTAATGTCCGAATGTTGATTTGCTCGACGCCATCTGCTTAAATTCACGCCACTTCACTATCACGGCGTCGACCAAATACTGGGGCAGTGAAGAACGCGAGAATGCAAAGTGCCGTAACGCCCGGCTCTGGAACGACGCTGCCTTGTAGGCGAAAGCGGGCATCTCCGTCCACTGGCGCATAAACACCGCCCGGTCCCGTGTCGCCATACGCGGTGCCCGGAATCGTGTTTAGATTGCCACTGTTGTTGGGCACCGTTTGATTCGAAAGAAAGTAATACGTCGTGTTCGGCTGAATCACCAAACTGGGGCTAAATACATACATACCGCCCGCAATGCTTTGTGATTGAGCAATGTAGCCGATGGTTGACGCGCTAAGTGCGGCGGGAGTGCCCGAATATTGTTGGTTCAGTAAGAATAACGTACCCGCGGCGATGGGTGTGGGCACTCCAGCATTGGGCGTGCCGCCTGTGTCGAACCAATTGAACGTCACATTATTCCAGGGCCCACCCGCGGGCGTCGTAAGGGATTGCCCTAACGCAAACGTCGCAGCACCGCCAGCTTGGCTCAGCTGCTCGCTGATCACGTCTGCCCTGACCGCGAATGAATAAAAAAACGCCGCGCAGGCCACGATCGTGGCGATAAGTTTCCCCTTCATTAGCAATGTCCCCTCTGAAAATAGTCAACGAACATCAACTGCGAAATTCAGCCGCCCTGCACAAGGCGGGCGACAACAAACGTAAACGTAAGCCTATTGCCGCTGATGTCTCGATTTGCATTTGAAGTGGGCGATAAAGGACTCGAACCTTTGACCTTCTGGGTGTAAACCAGACGCTCTAACCAACTGAGCTAATCGCCCGAAACTCGTCCGCTAACCGCGGTCCGTTGTCAGTTGCAGGAAACTATTCTACAACGGCCTACGGACAAATAACACCGGACCACAATCACCAACAAAAAACCACCCAATGACTGTTCAACTCGTTGAAATCACCCACCGCGGCAGCGGTTCGACCGCGAAAATTCTCATCAGCCAGGGGTTCAATTGCTTCAGCTGGAATGTTGCCCTCGACGATGGCCCGCGCGAAATGCTCTGGGCGGGCGAAGGATTCGACGCCGGAGACAAGCGCCCATCGAGCGGCGGCATTCCATTTTTGTTTCCCTTTCCTGGCCGGATTGGCGGCGCATGCTTCGAGTTTGACGGCCGCAAATACCAACTGGAACCGGGCGACGCGTTCGGCAACGCAATCCACGGCTTCGTCTTGAATCGGCCGTGGCGTGTAGTGAAGAATGGAGACGCCAGCGTCGCTGCGGAATTTCAAGCATCCATCGATGACCCTACGATTCTGGATCACTGGCCCGCCGATTTTAAGATACAGGTTTCGTACGAGATTCGCGCGATGGAGCTCGTGAGCGAAATTCGCTACTCGAATCCCAGCGATCGTCCGCTGCCGTGCGGATTTGCGACCCACGCATATTTCCGCATACCGCTCAGCGCAAGTGGCAGCGCCGCCGACACCGTAATCACAGCTCCGGTCGCGGGATTTTGGGAACTCGAGCAAATGATACCGACGGGTAGAATCTTGCCGGTTCCTCACCACGAGCGAATGGAGAATGGCCTGCGATTAGGCGATCACAAGTTCGACACCGTGTTTACACGGTTGCATCCAGAAAAGAATGGCCGGCTTCAAACTCGGGTCGCCGATCCAGCCAGCGGCCGCACGCTCACGCAATCATTCGACTCGGCGTTTACTCAATGCGTGATTTACACGCCGGCGCATCGTGAGGCCATTTGCCTCGAACCCTACACATGCGTGCCCGATGCAATTCGCCTCGCGGCCGATGGCCACGAAACCGGACTGCAAATCCTCCAACCCGGCGAAGAATTTTCGACCACCATCCGGCTACAACTCACATAGGCAAAACGCAGCGAGGCCGATTGGCAACGCCAACCGACCTCGCATGTGTGTTGATGATGTCTGCAGCGAACTACTTCGCAGCCGGATCCTTTGGCGGCTCTTTCTTCAGTTCTTCAAGGTCACCGGCCGGAAACTTGCCAGCCTTGATGCGATCCATGTACGTCTCGCTCTTATCATCCTTGGCATCGACGTGCATTTCGAGCGCCTTCTTAAAGGCGTCATCCATCTTGGCCGTGTCTTTCGCGTCTTTCTTGTTCAGCAGCTTGCCGACTTCTTTTCCGAACGCGTTGCGGACTTTCTTCTCTTTGCCTTGGTGGCAGATATAGCATCCGACCGGCGGCTTGCCCGCTTCCTCGGCGAATTTCTTGTTCTCACTGTTCTCGATATAGTCCTTCTTGAATTCATCGTAGAACGGCTTGATTGCCGCGGCTCGGCGAGTCGCCGAAAAAGCAACAACCAGCGACAAAGCAACCAGCAGGTAGCGAGAGCGCATTGTCAAACCTCTGTATGTGGTAGGCCGAAAGTTTAGGTGGGGGTAGTACGTTTAGCCGCAACTTTCCAACGGCACGACGCGCGTCATCTGGCCTTCGCCTAGCGAAGCCTCATAAAAATAACCACACGCGCTTTGAGTTGTCAAGCAATTTCGGCGGTAAGAATCGAAGCTTTCGCCACATGCGAGCAGGCGTTCCGCCTCAATCGGCTTCCGCATGCATCCAGCGCGTCAGCAGGGGCGACAAAGCGAGGCAAGCCAGCGCCGTAATAAACGCCGCAAACGCTATCCACCCAAATACATGTCCGTAGACATGAACTGTATCCACCGGCACCGGTATAACCGGCGGCCCATTGCCCTCGCCGCCGCCGATGGCGGCCTTTTGCGCGATTCTCGCCGAAAGATCATTCGCAATTCCAAGCCCTACGAACCAGGTTCCCATCACCGTACTCAGCAAATACTTTGGCGATAGCTTGGTGACCATCGACAACCCAATCGGCGATTGGCTCAACTCACCCGTCGTGTGCAGCAAAATACCAAGCAGCAAGCACCACATCGGAACCATGCCCCGATCATTCGCCAGGTACGTTGCCCCCCACCACAGCACGATGAACCCAAGCCCGACTTGAGCCAGGCCCAACGCGAACTTAACGGGCGTGCTCGGTTCCCAACCGCGAGTCGCAAGAAAAGTCCACAGCGCCGTAAACACGAGCCCGAACATCAGGATGTAAATCGAGTTCGCCGATTGAAACATCGAGGCCGGTACTTCGCTCCCGCCTATGCCCATGCCGACGTTCTGCGGCATCACTTTCCACGTGAGCGACTCGAACTGACCATCGGCGGCCGGTTCGGCGACTGATTGGGGCTCCGCACCGCTTTTCTTCTCTGCCCGATCCTTTACCAGTTGTGCTGCTTCGCGCAACTTCGTCAGTCCGGTAAACGTAAGTGCGTTCGAGCTTGTCACCTTTTTAATGTAGGTGTCTAGCTCCGCCGGCTTCATTTGATCTTCTGATTTCTTATTGTCTTCGAGCAAGTGAATGGCATCAGCAACCTTTTGCCCCATTGCCGGGTCGCCATTCTCCTCGCCCAATTGCTCCTGAGTTAGCGGCGGCAGCTTATCCAGCTCCGCATTATCTGTCTCAAGCGGAATGCGAAACTTGATTTCTGATCCCGCGTCTTTCTCCGCGATCGATCGCCCCTCGAACACGCGGTCAACGTTTCGATCCGTGAAGTTATTCATCGAGCTGCCCGCCTGCTCGAAGTAGGCCCAGAACAACATGGAGAACAGCGTAAGGATCAAAACCACATAGAGCCGCTCCCTGTCCACAACGGAGCTTCGAGAGGCCTCTAAGATAATGTAGCCGAACGATAGGACCCCGAACGCCATCAGGATGCACGTGACCACATTGGTAAGGGGCAACAGAACCGCGATCACCGGAACGAGCAGAATGCCAGCGATGTACGCCAGCACGTCGAATCGAAACGGCCCGATCCGCCGGGACAGCAATTCCGGATAAGGCGCCTGTCCTGCGTTCTTCGGCAAACCGCCCTTACTGAGTGCGATCACTGCCACGACGCCGGCTACCAGCAACACCGCGCCTACGAAAATATTCACCGCGAGCTGGTACGCATTGTCTTGCATAAACAGCATCGACGCGGTCGTCCCGATCGCCGTAAGCATAATCAGGATTTGTGTCAGCCAGGTCGGCGCGACAAATACAGCGAGCCCGACCAGCATTCCAACCGTTGCCAACCCAAATCCACGATGCCAACCGTACACCTCACCGATATAACCACAGACGAGCGGCGCCAGCGCACCGCCCAAATTCACACCGATGTAATAAATCGTGTAACCCCCGTCGCGGCGCGGGCTGCCTGCCGGGTACAAAGTACCCAGCATCGACGTGACGTTCGGTTTAAAGAACCCATTCCCGGCGATGATCAGTCCCAGCGCGAAATAAAATGCGATCGAGTTCTGTTGAGTCATCAGCAGATGCCCGGCCGCCATCAGCAGTCCGCCCAAGATCGCCGACCGCCGCTGCCCGAGAATGCGATCTGCAAATAACCCGCCGATGAATCCGTTTGTGTAAACGAGTGCCGTGTAAGCACCGTACACACCGTAGGCCCGATCATCGCCGTAGTGCAGAAACCCTTTCAGCATGTACAGCACGAGCAGCGCCCGCATGCCGTAGTAGGAGAACCGCTCCCACATCTCGGCAAAGAACAGCGTGAACAACCCTACCGGGTGTCCAAATAGCGTTTCGTGCTGAACCGTCGATTCATCTGCCATACCGCGCTCCTATCGCATGGCAGGATCGTAACAGAAAGACGGCAGAAAAATCAGCCCCATTCCGCCGCGCCGACCGCTGAACAATAATCGGCGACTTACGGTCGCCGGACTCCGCAAACGAAACGATCAACGAC
>Ga0206917_1128_pt1 | contig 20308 bp, 14 predicted proteins | sample Alteio_BWOrgHeat_68_FD_152931 | JGI IMG/M metagenome (GOLD analysis project Ga0206917, IMG submission 152931) | Enriched cells from forest soil in Barre Woods Harvard Forest LTER site, Petersham, Massachusetts, United States -... | ecosystem: Environmental > Terrestrial > Soil > Temperate forest >...
GTTTTGCTGAGCCACGGCCAGCAGAAACTGACCACCACCCTGGTGGCCGAGCGCGCCGGGGTGTCGGTGGGCAGCCTTTACCAGTACTACCCCAACAAGCACGCCCTGCTTGCGGCCACCGTGGAGCGCCATTTGCGGCATATCGTCGAGGCGGTGGAGGCGGCCTGTGAGCCGGCACGCGGCCTGCCGCTGGAAGCCGGCGTGGCCCTGCTTTGCGATGCCTTTATCGATGCCAAGATGGAGCGGGTGGAAGTCTCACAGGCGCTTTACGGCCCCGCCGCCGAGCTGGGCGGTGCCGCCGTGGTACGCGCCATGACCTTGCGCGCCGCCAGCGCCATCGCCCCACTGCTGGCGGAGTCTGAGCTGAAGCTGGCCAACCCACCGCTCACCGCCCTCTACCTGCTCAGCGCCCTGGTCGGCCCGGTACAGGCCACGCTGGAAGTGGGGCCGACGCCGGAGCTGATCGCCGGGCTGCGCCAGCATCTGTACGCCCTCGCCTGCGGCTACCTGCGGGCGCTCGCCCAGCCAGCGCCATGAAAACGCCCGCAGCCGGCCGCTTTCTGGTATAGTTGCGTTTCCTTGGGGGTGACATGGCTTCGACGCCGGTTATGAAACCTGAAGGTGCATGCGGAGAGTGTGATAACTCTCCTAAATCAAATATCACTGCAATATAGTCGCAAACGACGAAACCTACGCACTAGCCGCTTAATACCCGGCCTACGATTGAAGTTGCCTGTCTGTGGGCGATGGATATCGGCGCAAAAAACACAGAATCGCTGTAACGCTTGCCTCGCGCGAGACAGTTAAAACCCAGAAGCTCGCTGTGCACGCCCTGTCTGTCGGGTAGTGCCTGGTTAAATCAGTAGACAAGACTAAGCATGTAGAGCCGAGGGCGGAGTGCTGACGGACGCGGGTTCGATCCCCGCCACCTCCACCAAGTGATGTTCCAAGCAAGTCCAATGCAGTCTCAGAAAGGCCGAAAATCTTAATAAAAACAAGGTTTTCGGCCTTTTTCTTGTCCAAAATCCTCCAACGAAAACCAACCCCATCCAGCATTTTTGTTGGTGGATTTCATGGTAACTGCCATTTTCCATTTTCAGTTACCATGATTTATAGTGGGTCGAATCTCTGTCGTATGATCCTGGTTCATATGGCCAATTTCATGGAGGTTTGACCGTGCCTCTCACGGATAGGCAGTGCAAAAACGCTCTACCCCAAGAGAAAGCCCAAAAGCTGAATGATGAAAAAGGGCTCTTCTTGCTGATTTCCCCGGCGGGAGGCAAATGGTGGCGCTTCCGCTATCGCTTTGCTGGCCAGCAAAACTCACTGGCGTTGGGCACTTATCCGTCGGTTAGCCTCGAGGGGGCACGCCAACTTCGGGACGCAGCACGCACACTGCTCGCCGATGGAAAAGACCCTTCGCAGGCACGGAGAGAGGAAAAGGGACGCGAGCGTGCGGCCCTATTGGCCACCAAGGCCAATTCAAGGTTCAGGATTTCCGTGGCACCTGATGGTCAGACCGAAATATGGAAAGGTAGCGCCATGGTTAGCTTGTCGGCTGACGAGACCCGATCACTTCATGCAATGTTGGCCAAGTTCTTGGCCTGAGGAGCCCGCCATGCCTTTAAGCGATGTGCAGTGCAGAACAGCAAAGCCAAAGGATAAAGCCTACAAGCTTACGGACGAGAGGGGACTATTCCTGCTCATTGCCACAGCCGGCGGAAAGTGGTGGCGCTTCAACTATCGGTTTGATGGAAAGCAGAAGACCCTTTCGATGGGCACCTACCCTGATACCGGCCTCAAGGAGGCCAGGGAAAGGCGAGATGAGGCACGTAAGCTGGTTGCAGCGGGGATCGACCCCAGCCTCAATCGCAAGGCTACCAAGATGGCCCAAGAGATCGAGGCAACCAACAGTTTCGAAATTGTTGCACGTGAGTGGTTCGCCAAACAAAAGCACTCATGGGCTGCAAACCACGCCGACAAGATCGAGAGTCGGATGGAGCGCGATCTATTCCCTTGGCTGGGCAAGCGCCCCATCAACGAGATCAAAGCCCCTGAGTTGCTAGGAGTACTGCGTAGAATAGAGGAGCGAGGCGCCGTCGATACCGCTCATCGTGCACAGCAGAACTGCGGCCAAATATTTCGCTATGCCATAGCCACCGGCAGAGCGGAGTACAACCCAGTGCCGGACCTCAAGGGAGCCTTGCCTCCTGTCAAGCAAACGCACTATGGGGCTATAACCGACCCAAAAGAAATCGGGGAGCTCCTTCGCGCCATAGACGGTTATCGCGGCTCCCTAATCACCAGATGTGCCATGCAGCTAGCCCCTATGGTCTTTGTAAGGCCAGGTGAGCTCAGAGCCGCAGAGTGGTCTGAATTTGATCTCAAGGCAGGAGAATGGAACATTCCGGCGGAGCGCATGAAGATGCGTGAGCCGCACCTCGTTCCCCTTGCAAGACAGGCAATCACTGTGCTCGAGGAGATTCGGGCACTAACCGGGTCAAGCAAGTACGTCTTCCCAAGCCCAAGATCAAAATTGCGCCCCATGAGCAACAATGCCGTGCTGGCAGCGCTTCGCCGTATGGGTTACGCCCGTGAAGAGATGACAGGCCATGGCTTTCGGGCCATGGCGAGAACCATCCTAGATGAAGAGCTCCAGTTTCGGCCAGACTATATTGAGCACCAACTTGCCCACGCCGTTCGCGACCCCAATGGCCGCGCCTACAACCGCACTAAACATCTTTCGGAGCGCAAGAAGATGATGCAGGCTTGGGCTGACTATCTTGATCGACTGAGGTCGACCGCAGAAATTGAAAAATGAATTGAAATGGTTCATATGCGTACAACGCACACCTTGCCAAGCACCGGACAAACCCTTAGGTGATATTCCCTAAGGTGTTTAGAGGGCAAAAATATATCACCTAGTTGGCCAAACAGGACCGCTAGGCCACGCGCGCGGCTGTTGTGTAACGACAAGCCGGATACTTGCTGCAACCCTTGAATGCACCATGCTTTCCTTGGCGATCCAACAAGATTCCCTTGCCGCATTGTGGACAGGGAACCTTTCGAACGCCAGTCACTGAGCCATCTGCACTTAATGAATTATCCACCCCGAGCAAGGCCTCAATCTCTCGGATGAAGCATGACTCCTTCCCTTTGTCAGCAACGAGATATACATGATGCCGTGCGCACGTGAGGGCTACATATAGTAATCGGCGCTCTTCCGCATGTTCAAAACTCTCTGGTCTGGGCATAGCCAACGCCAAAAGTGGGTCGTCGGCGATCTCTGACGGAAAGCCACCAGCATTCATCCCCAGAATGAACACATGATCAGCCTCTAGGCCTTTGGCTTCGTGCATGGTCTTGAACGAAATATCGAGTACGCCCCTGAACTTGGCCCTCCATACCTCGATAGGTAGCCGCTCACCCTCGGAACGATAACGTGCCAGAAAGAAGACCTTGGCCCTTGGTGTCTGACTGGCGATATTGCCTAGAATGTCGCCGATGACTTGGGCGTGACCACCCCGAGAGATACGCAATATGTCCACACAGCCATCGGTCCGGTCGTCATGGGCTACCACCATTTTTTGGTATTGGGCTGGATTGCGTTGCACAAAGGCTGCCGCGAGAGAGGCAATACCCTGATTGCACCGATAGGTCTTGGTAAGACGAGTTATAGCAGGCTGGCCGAAGTAGTCCTGAAAGTGGGTCATAAGCGCGACATCGCTGCCAGCGAAGCGGTAAATCGCCTGCCAATCATCACCAACAGCCAGGAGCCGGGAGTCTGGGCTTAGCCTCAAGATGGCGTTAACCAAGCTGACCCGGGCAGAGGAGATGTCTTGAAACTCATCAACGACCAAGGCCTTGATTGAGGTCTTTGCCTTGCCAGTACGAACATACTCGGTGGCCAGTAGGATCATATCGCTGAAGTCCACTAGGCCATACTTTGCCAGATGATCCCCGTAGGCCTTGTAGACACGGCTCATGACTTGCAGAAACAAAGCTGCTCGCTCGTCAGCCTTCCTTCCAAGTCGCTCTGCCACCTGCTCTGGGGTCAACCCGTTGGTTTTGAGGTGAGCCAAGAAGGAAGCCATCAACTTTTCTGGCCCAGCGCTCAGGCCTTTGATCTTGGCCAGGGCTGACTCCAACTCCACCCCACTAATGGGGGTCAGTACTAAACCCTGCTGGCGCAGCATGCTCGTCAGCCGCTCAAGAATGGTTCCATTCGTAAACATGGCGCTGGTTGTTTCCATGAGCTTGGTACGGTATTGCGTATGGATCTTACGCTTCCACAGGATGCCCTCCAGATAGTCCGAGTCCAGAAACGGCGCTGGTCTGCCGTTTGCATCGACGCCAAAATGCTCGTGGTAGAGTGAGACATCGGGATAGAAGAAATCTGGAGCATACTGCCGGTGCTCCGCATCAGATGTATCGTGCTCATACGGCCGCTCGTACTCATAGCGAACACCGTTGAGAAACAGGAAATTGGAGATCGCCAGCTCCTCCAGGGAAGCTACTAGGTCGCCTTTGAGCGTCCGTAGATCATTGCGATTGGCCGTGAACTTGCGCAGGTGAGCGTTATAGGCTTCGAGTGAGTCAAACTCCGTCCGAGCCTTCATGGGCCGGAGAAAGATGGCAATAAAGCTAACCCAGTCCCTCAGGAAGGCATGATCCTCCCGCAGCAGCGCCTGCACTACCTCATGAACTACGTTGGGCGGGTCCTTGCATACGTTCAGCTTCTTGCCAAGCACCTGACGCACAATGCCGTTGCCAAAGGAATGAAAAGTTGAAACGGTAATAGGGGCAGTATCCGGGCAAATGCGCTCCTGCATGGTGTGAATACGGGCACGTAGCTCCTTAGCGGCATCCCCGGCAAAGGCCAAAGCCATGACCTCCTCCGGCTGATACCGACCACTGGCAACCCAATGAGCCACTTTGGAAACAATAGTGCTGGTTTTGCCGGACCCAGCAGCTGCAATGACCAGATTAAGGTCCTCATCAATCAGAGTCGCGTCCTGCTGCTCCTCAGATAACGGCATCTTCTCAACAGTGGAAAAGAAACCCCTCAAATCCTCCTTGGCCTGCTTTACAACTCGCAGGTTTGCCTCCACTCGTGCCTGCTCGATACGCCCAGCATCAAAGAAAAGGCCGACCTGCTCGAGATCCAAGTCAAGGACATTGGAAATATCCAAAGCGCGGGCCTTCCTAATATCGGCCAAAACCTCGTGCTCGATGCCGTTGGCGCCCGCCATGGCTCGGACGAGATCCCGGCGTGCGATGTAATTTTTGCCAGAAAGGAGGCTGTCGAGGCGAAGGCCTATAGCCCGGACCACACAGGCAGATTGAGTATTCCAGGACCGTAGAAGATCAGTCATGCTGGCCAGGCGTTTAGCGCTGTGACCACTAAGGCCACCCACCTTGGTGGTATGGGGCCCGTTCGGCGATCCATACATCAGCGAAACTGAATTCCAGAACAGGCCACGCTTCAAATCCACACTACTGATGGCGATCAGAGAGATCTGCTCCACCTGAGTCCCCCGCATTATCTCTAGGTACAGCTTGTGAGCATCAACTTCCACTCGGAAGTCGCGACACCCCAAGACCCTAGCCAAAAGGCATGGCGTAAAAGCCAACGTGTTTTGATCGTGAACCTCGCCCATGTCTAGCGCGTGCCTCTTGAGGATAACCCTTTCCATTTGATGGGCTTAAGCCATTTTACCTGCCACTAGCCCTGCTTGCATTGTCTGCGTCGAGCCTGCGTCTTCCTCCTGACAGGCTTTCAGTGCTTGCGCGCGGCCTCAGACCACGCTTTTCAAAAAATTTCGCAAGGGAACAAGAAGGAGTATTCTTTTTTCTTTGGCTCCTCATCACAAAACCAATAAAATAAAATTTCTCGGCTAAGCACGATGACAAGTTCCCAGCTATGTATAAATAAAGCACCCGGGAAGCTTAAAAATAATCCCATTACCCATGTCCAATGCGAGGCGCAACACTCCATTCCAAGCATATCCCGTATCACTAATGCGGATCTTGAACCTTTCCACGCCACCTGCTCCAATTACCAAAGGCGGATCGCAACTACTGGAGTACTTGCCGGCTCCACCACCACCTATGGAAATACGATAAGTTATCTTTGGAAATAGCAGCCCCTCCTTTGGAAGTCCGTGCAGCTTTAGCTGCCAGTCGGAAACCTCCGCCTCCAAACCAAAAATCACAGCATCAATGACGCCAACGTTTCTAACAACCAAATCCAAAACCAGATCGGGCGAGTGAACATTGAGGCTCACAAAACGTAGCGCTGCAGGATCACGCTGCTCCCACTGACAACTTGGATCAAGTTGAACTCGCAATAGTTCAAGCTTTTCGGTCAAGAACAACCTACGAACGTCTTCAAATATGGGGTAAAAGAAGGCCTCCATGATATCGCTATGCTCTTCAAGCAAAGCCGACAACTCAGTCCTCCCCCAAATACTCACATGCCAATCAGTTGGAGTTACACTGTGCAACCAGTCAAAAAAAACTCCTGTTGGATCAACAGGAATACAGAGAATCCATTCTTTAACAACAACCCCATTCAGACTCATTAGTTTTTCAATAGATTTCAAAATTGATTGCTTTGTATTTGATCCAAGATCTTCCGTAAATTTTGCTTGCCATACCACTTCGTGCACCAACTCACCCGATGGTGAAACTGAGCAACACACCACATCTCTACCGCCATCCCAAGCTGCGTAGCTAAGTGCAGTAGTTCCCGGATATATTCGCCTGGCTAGGCGCGCGCATAGAGTCTCAAACTGCTCACCGCCGCTTAATTTGGTAAAATCAAGATCTAGCATCCTGCCCCCACCTTTCGCCACTTCGAACTCCGCCAACGTCGCAAAATCTCGAATCAGCTTTATGGCACATCCTAAAAGCACTCTTCTACAGAAGAGTCTCAATCAGTTCAAGAAGCTCCCAAGCGGGAGCAACACAAGTCATACCGCTAAATCCCATCACATATTTCCCGTCAGTAATAGTTGCCTCGGACTCTGCCTCACTAACAATAGATCTGCGCTCAATATCCCAGCGCTCAGAAAACTGCCCCCAATGGACACCCAGAAGAACCAGCATACCGCCGGACATCATGAACCTAGCATCAAGACCCACCGGATTCCCGCTTCCAACATCCATGCTCAAAAAATCATCTTCAGAGTACCTGCTCATATAACCCATTTCGTCCGAAACCGATAAACGATAAACGATATGCAAACACTGGCGACCCAGAAAATCCACTTCTTGAGTGCATATCCACAATGAATGACTCACCTTCGTATTTCGTTGGCTGCTTTATCCGAGCGCGCTCATCGGCAACCATGCTGACATGCCCAAAGCGAGCAACTGGCACCGGTGTAGCTCGCCCATCAAAATCGAGAAAGAGTCCAAGCATAAAGGCATTCTCACCAACTGCTATTGCAGAGCTCTTCTCACGCTCAACGAACATATAGCTAGGAATTGAATTTACGCTATATTTATCACCACTAATGTCGAAAGGAGCAACCGCAATATCTGCGCCTCCCGCTTTAAATTCCCACTCATCGGGGCCAAGTTCAAAAACCTCAACTCCCCCAAGCAGGGTATTAAGGCGAATTACAGAATATCCACCCTTCACAGCTGCATGCCAGTTACTTACTGCAAAACATCGGCGTTCGACCTCACCACTTATGCTCTCAAAATCATAGGAAACCATGAAGCCTGTCGCCCCTGCATTTACACCTGCCCGAGCATCTTCTTCGGATCTGTACAAATAGAAAACACTACGAGCAATGCTGTCTGGAATTCTTGGCAATTTCTCTATCCTCTATAGTTTTTAACATTGAGTCGGAGATTTTCTAGATTTCACGGTAACAGTGTGAAATCGCAAGCACTCATTGCGATGCTTGGCGCCACCCCATGCTACGGCACGACATATTCCGTGGATAAAGTGATCATTGCTCTAAAATATTGGTTTGTTTCGGGATCATCACTGAAGATGTAGCAGCCCTTCTGCCCTCGGGTCATAAGGGTTCGATAAGTGTTTTTGATAATCATCTCAGCTTGGCCTCTGGCTTCGTCAGGGTTCATCTTGAGCAGAGCCTTGTAGCCTTTGATCGACGAGTCGGCCTTGGCGCGGGCCTCCGGGCGAGTGATGAGCTTGCCATCCCGGACTATGAGGTCGGGCCCGATAACGACCCCGACGTAGTCGACTTCCAGCCCTTGGCAGGTATGGATGCACCCGATCTGATCGACCGACTCCGGCATCATGATCCAGAGACTACCGTCGTTTGTAAGGTTCCACTGCATGGCGAAGTCGTATTTTGGGAAGACGATATCGGAGGCCTTGGGGTCTTTCTTGCTGGCCCAGTCCCAACAGTAACCCGCGACCATCCGAGCCTTGTTATTGATGGCATTCTTTTCCCTGATCCGGTTGCGCATGGCGGTCGGTGAATCAAAGACCTCGAACTCGTAGTTGAGCCCGTCCAGGGTTTTATTGGCCGTCTCCCGGATACCTAGCACGTTGTCGACCCAGGCCAGGTAACCGTCAGAGCCGTTGCAGCGGAACTGGGACTCCAGCTTCAGCGTGTCTACCTCTGCGCCGGCAAGCTTGGCCCAGCGCACGATCTCGGCCTTGGTGCCGATGTCCTTTAACGTTACCCGCTGATCTTCGTCGATGAAGAAGACCGAGAAGGTGGCCGCGTTGATGATCTCCTTGATCTGGTTGTCCCCCAGGTTCTGGTAGAGACCCGACTTCTCGTTGAGCCGGTGCGCCTCGTCAACGATCAGGGCATCGAAGTATCCAGGGGCAACATCGGTATAGGAGCCTGAGCCCTTGAACATATTGTCGATGCAGGTCTTGCGCAGAGTGCCGGCGAGCTTGCTGGCATAGACGGTGCGGGGAGCGGCGTTCTTGGAGACGTACTGCACCAGCTTGTTGTGCTTGGTGAGCTCGACCAGGACGTTGATGGCGACGACTGACTTGCCGGTGCCCGGGCCGCCCTCGACGATGAGCACCCACTTCTTCTGGGGTTTGGCCTTGTAGGCCAGCGACAGGCACCGCTCATAAACCACCTTCTGGTCATCAATGAGCAGGAACTCCTGGTTCCCACTGATCAGGGAGCTTAGGGAGTCGGCCAGGTTCTTGGAGGGTCGGATGCGGCCATTCTCGATGCGGTACATGATGCCGTCGGCATCACCATACTTGATGTGCTTCTTGATGAACTCCCGCAGCTTCTTGGCATCCTGCTTGAGGAACGGTGGAGCTTTTTGGGTATGGCTCTCGTAGAAGGGGTCGTTGACCTCGGCATCGCTGTGGCAGTTGTGAAGGTAGGCACAAGGCACCAGCGCGATATCCTCTTTATGCACCGCCTCGTTGAAGTCCTCCAGCAGCGCGGCATAAGTCCAGGCCTGGTAAGAGGGATGCGGCATCTCGCGGGTAGTTCCGCCCACGAAGGTTTTGACGATGCCGTCCTTGTCGGTCTTTTCGACATCGGTCCACTGCTTCAGCTCGATGACGATGGCGGAGTCTTTCTTATCCTGATCCTTACCGGCCAGGATGAAGTCGATCCGCTTGGAGGTCATCGGGATGGTGTATTCGAGGGATACGCTGGCGGTATCCGGAATCTCGTCATCCGCCAGAATCTTGTACATGAAGTTCAGGGAGTTGATCCACGAGGCGATCTCGCTCTTCCCCGACCCATGCCCCAGCTTGCGCTGCATCTCTTCCAGAATTTTGGTGTCGATCTGATTATTTAAGACGTCGTCAATAAAGCCGCTCTTCTGGGACGAGTAGATGATCATCTCCGATCAGAGCTCCGTGTACTTGTCGGCCTTCCCGAAGGCCTTGTCGATGGGGTATTTGGCTTCGTTCCTTTTGATCTTGGCGGCAGCGGCGGACAACAGGTCGATGCCGAGCTTGTCCGAGAGGCGCACCAAGTAGATGAATACGTCGGCGATCTCCTCGGACACAGCCTGAAGCTTGCCGTCCGATAGCTGCCTGGACTGCTCCTCAGTCAGCCACTGCATCTGCTCAAGCAACTCCCCGGCCTCGGCCGCCAGGGCCATGGTGAGGTTTTTGGGGGAGTGGAACTGGTCCCAGTCGCGGTCGAGGGCAAATTTGGCCAGGGCCTGGCGCAGCTCTTCTATATCCCTCATATGCCCTTTTCCTCTAGGATTGGCCAAAAGAACTTACTATAAATACCAAGCCTGCGCCTTAATCAAGGGATTGCGATGCCTGCCGCCATCGACTGGTACGACGCCAACGCCAAGGACCTTACCACCCGATACGAGTCCCTTGTCTCGGCGGAGGTTCACGGCTGGCTGCTAGATTTGCTGCCGTCCGGTCAGGCGGTAGTGCTGGATGTAGGGGCCGGTACGGGGCGGGATGCCAGCTGGCTCACCCAGCAGGGGTTCAGCGTGGTCGCGGTGGAGCCGTCCGCCGGCATGAGGGCCGAAGGTCAGCGCTTGCACCCGGCGGCCGGCATTCACTGGATTGAGGATGCCCTACCGGAGTTTCGGGCCACCGGCCGGCTGGGGCTATCGTTCGACCTGATCCTGCTCAGTGCGGTATGGATGCATATAGCGCCCGGGGATCGCCCCCGGGCTTTTCGCAAGCTAACGAATGTACTGAAACCAGGCGGACTGCTAGCCATCACCCTGCGGATAGGGCCCAGCGAGGCCGACCGGGGGATGTATGAGGTCTCGGAACTGGAGCTGGAACAGTTGGCCAAGGCCCACGGCGCCTTCATCGAACGACGGGTCGAAGCGACCGATGCCATGGGACGCTCAGAGGTCCGATGGATACAACTAGCGATCCGGCTGCCCGACGACGGCACCGGCGCCCTCCCCCTGCTTCGCCACATCATCCTTAACGACGACAAGTCTTCTACCTACAAGCTAGCCCTGTTGCGGGCTTTATGCCGCATTGCCGATGGCTCCGCCGGCATGACAATCACCGACGACGAGCACGTCGTGGCCATCCCCTTGGGCCTGGTGGCTCTGTACTGGATTCGCCTGTTCATGCCCCTGCTGGCTGCCGGGGCACCGCAAACCCCGACGAACAAGGGCCTGGATGGACTGGGGTTTGTGAAGGATGGCTTTCGCCGGCTGCTGCAACCGCAGACTGCCATCTCCCACCACGATCTGCGGCCGGGGTCTATTTTCACCGGGGATCGGGCGCTGGTGCTGCACCAGGCCCTGACCGACGCCGCCAAGACAATTACAACCATGCCGGCCCACTACATGACCTACCCCTCAGGGGGCCAAATTCTGGAGGTCAGGAAGGTGGGCCGACACCAGCGCCCCAACACATTGTGCCTAGATACGCCATACTTGTTCAGCTTTGGAGAATTAAGGATACCCAGACATATGTGGCAAGCCCTACAACGCTTCGACGTTTGGATCGAGCCAGCCTTGATCGCCGAATGGTCTCGGCTGATGAAAGGTTATGCCACCAAGCAGAGAGGAGACCTAAACTACGCGACTCTAGTGGCCACGCTCAAATGGTCAGAGCCCAGCCGAGATGTGTCCATGGCGCGAGAGCAGGCGTTGACTCTCATGGCACGGCAGCCACTACGGTGCGTATGGACCGACGTCAAATTGACGCCAGACACTCTGGATATAGATCATTGCCTGCCATGGGCAGCCTGGCCTTGTGGGGACCTCTGGAATCTCATGCCAGCACACCGCCGAGTCAACCAGCATCAGAAGAGGGACCAGTTACCAGCTAAGGAAATGTTGCACAGAGCAGAAGGTCGTATCCTGGAGTGGTGGAGCAAGGCCTATATGAGCAGCGACAACCCAGTGTTATCGGGACGGTTCTGTATAGAAGCCAGAGCTAGTCTACCGCTGGCCTCCAGCGATTCTATTGAGCCTGCAGATGTGTACACCGGCATGCAGGTGCAGCGATTGCGACTCAAGCATGACCAGCAGATTCCAGAATGGTTGGGGTAAAGTCGGATGCCTGAGGTGTAGGACATGTGGTCAACGGACGTTGATTCCAATATCGACATGCGACAGGCGGCGTTTGATCAGGTACGCCGGTTGGGGGCAATCTATGATCCGCTGACCGCCGCTCACCTACTTCCTGGTTTTCAATTCCAGGGGCAACGGTACCCCTTGATCAATCCTCAGCGCGGCATTTTCAAGCCCAAGCAGATGCAACATCTCCTGTCGATCAAGACGGTATTCCCGAAACCAGGTGCGAAGGTGTGGTATGACGATCAACGCCAAGTACACCGCCAGATTTTTGAAGGTGAGGAGGTGGTTGACTACGCATTTATGGGACAAAATCCAGACGCTGCTGACAACCGATGGTTGCGCGAGGCCTGGGAAAAGCAAATCCCAATCATTTACTTCTTGGGAATTGCACCTGGTTGCTACCAAGCATTCCTGCCTGCATTCATCGCTGGCTGGGATCGCCACAACCTGAGGGCACAAGTCAGTTTTGGCGAATATGCGCCAGCAAATCTTGCACCACCAGAGACCTCCGCTGAGCGACGGTATGCGCTCCGCACCGTTAAGCAACGTCTTCACCAAGCCTCTTTCAGAGAGGCCGTCATTACCGCCTATAGGGGGCGCTGCGCTCTATCAGGCCTGCCAGAAAAGCTCTTGCTTGATGCGGCGCACATTGTTTCAGACAAGGATGAGCTACTCGGGCAGCCCATCATTTCCAACGGCATTCCCTTGTCCAAACTGCATCATGCGGCCTTTGATGCACACTTAATCGGCATTGACGCTGACTTTCGATTGCATGTCTCCGAGCGACTGCTGTTGCAAAATGACGGCCCCATGCTGGAGGCTTTGAAGCATTTAGAGGGGAATAAACTACATTTACCAGCTCGAATTAAGGACTACCCAGACCGTAATCGACTAGCTGCACGCTTCGAACAATATCTGGCGACCTGAGCAAAAAATTAACCAGACTACTGAGTGCAATCGATATCTTTGATGTGGCTCTACTTCGCATTCATTCTTTATCCCCCGCAGGCAAAACCTTGCGGGAAAAATCAATTTCAAATCCATCCGGCACTGGCTTGAACGGCTTAGCCGGTGAGCGATGGCTGCTCTGGAACTGGCGCAGCGCCCGCACGTCGATCTCGCCGATCACGCAATAGTCGGTGATGCCGCCTTTGACCCGCAGCAGGTCACGCTGCCAGCTATCCTTGAACGGGGCTCGAATGCGGCTGTCTCCGTATTGCCGGTCATTGCACTGGATGATATAGGCATGCATGTCCAGAGCAGCAGACTCCACCAGCGCATTGAAGGTCTCAGTGTCTTGGTTCCACTCCGGCACAAACAGCGCGTCCACTTTGCCGCGCAGGGCTGCGCGGTAGCTGATGTTGGTTAGCTCGCTGCAGATCAGCAGGGCAAAGCGCAGTTCGCCATGTTGCAGGATCGGTGGTGTCTTCCAGACTTTGTCTGGCTTCAACTCCAAGCTGGCCAGGCGCTGCAACTCCTGCTCCTCATGCAAAGCCGGGCTTTGCTTGTCTTGCCGGTAAATCATCAACGATGGGAAGCCCAAGCCGTCGTGTGACAGCGCGGCCCACACCTGATTGCGCACCCGTGACTTGCTGGTATGAAGGTACTCGATGCCGGTGATCAGCGAGATGCCGCGCCCTTGAAGCTTGCGGGCGATTCGGATGAACCAGTGAGCGGGCAAGGCCAATTCCGGCAGCACGAGATAGCGGCTGTGCTGCGGCTGGGCGATCACGCCATCCAGCAAACGGCATAATCGGGCATAGCGCTCAGCATCCGGGTCGGGCATGCGCATGACTGAGGCCGTCCAACTTGCCATCTGCGTCTTCCAACTGGAAATGGCAATGCCGTAGCGGCTTTGCGGCTGGCCATCGGGGATCTGCAACACACCGTGCTTGTCGAAATTGGGCGCGGCCTCACCCAGTTTGAAGCCACGCACGGCGAGCACGACGGCCTGCATGGCCTCGCTCTGCCCTGCGTCGTAGGCCGACCTGTTCACGATGAACAGCTCTGGTAGGTTGTACGGTCGAGTGGCAAACAGCAGCCCGTGCGGTAAGCCTTTGGCACGAATCCATTGGGCCAGGTGCTGTGCGCCATCCAACACAGTTGCGGGCAACAAGTCAGTCGCGTGGGTGCAAGCCAACACAGTCTTCTTGGCTGGAATACCACGCTGTGCCACCATTTCCTTAGGCAGGCCGAGAAAGCGAAACGGCATGTGCGCCAGATCGAACGAGTACAGGCGGGCCTGCTGCGCTTGAAAGTCCTTTGGCGACCAATACCAGTTCAGCATCGCATCAAAATCCAATGCGGGCATGTAGTTCGCCATATGCGCCTGCCAACCGGCCTTGCCTCGCTTCGATAACTTTGGAGGGAATGCTGCACTGATACTTTCCCGCGCGGTGGTGTAGATCTGCTTTTGCCAGCACGCCATCAACTCGATGGCCGGCGGGACGCTATCCGACGGACAGGCCTTGATGCCTAGCGTGCAGTGCTCCTTCAGTTGGCTGCAGAGCCGCTCAAGCGCCAGCAGGATCTTTCTTAGGGCGTCGAAGTCTTCGCATGCTGTCGCGAGCCGAATGACCCGAGGTAGGTACACCGCCAAATCAAAAAACTGTGGCAGCACCAACACATGCTGAACAAACGCGCGGAAGAAGGCCTGCCGGTGCTCCTGCCAGGCCTCCGGCGGCAAGTCGCGCTCATAGGCCTCAAAGTCGCGTAACTTGATGGCGAAGCCGGCGCGGCGCATGGTCAGGGCATCAGCCTTCCTCAGGTTGTCGGCAGCCTCGCCATCACGCTGAGTGGCCGCCAGAAGATTGGTGCCTACATGGCTGGCCGAGCGTGGCAGGCGGGGCATGGCGCGCCATTCGCTGGCCCGCTCGTGTATCTGGTGCGAGATGGCGTCTACCAAGGTCTTGCCAGACTCGCCAGCGAGCATGAACACCTTGTTCTTGGCGTTGGCAAAGCAGATTTGGCTGTCCTTCAAATAGGCCGGCTGAAAGCCGATCTGCTTGTTTTCTTCGCCTGACACCCAGCCTAGTTTTCCACCCGATCTTCCGAACAACCACTCCCACAATTCGGTAGTGGATCGAAAGCTCGCACCGTTTTCCATCACCAGCAGGATATCGTCCACATAGCGGCCGTAGTACAGCGGTGCGAGTTGCTGCTCGACGATGCGATCCAACTCGGCCAGGGCGACATTCGCCACGACAGCTGAGGCCGGCAACCCGACGGGCAAACCCTTCTTCAACGGTGTAGTAGCGGCCCAAGCCTGCAGCGCCCGAATGAACAGTCGGTGGAGCTTGGCTTGAGGGGCAGATAAGTCCAGCCCCAACACATCGACCACGAAGGCTGGATCTAGTATGAAGCCAGGATTCAACTCGTGATAGAACGAACGAACATCCGCCGTGAGAGCCACGATCTTTTTGTCAGCGTCCAGCGCAGTGCGCATGGCCCGAATGCCATTGTCGCGCCAATCCCGGAAGGGCTTGAGGTAGGGCTGGAAAGTGCCGAGCGAAAGTGAGTTTATGCCTTTGCCATCCTGTGTGCGACGCAGGCGGTTGCCGTAGGCGCAAGCCGTCAGTTTGGCGTCAAAGAGGTGCCCTACCTCTAACATCCACAACGTAGACAGCACATGGAAGTCCAGGCTGCACCGAGCCATCACCCGGAATTCGGCTTTGGGCCTTTGTGGCTTGTCACCCTCGGCCAGTAGACCGCAAGCATGTGTCCACTCCTCAGCGGGAGAGGAAAAGATCAGACCGTTGCCGTGTTGCTCGCGGTACTGCTCCCAGCACGACATGTCGACTGACTTGGTGGCTAGCGTCCAGCCTCCGATGAACTCGGATTGCGTTGCCCAGGACTCATCGTCGCCTTGAAGCTTGATCAATAAGGAGCTTAGCTTGACGTGAAGGTTCTCCTCATAGTCTGCAATCACGTCCAGCGAGGCATCGGAAGAGTAGTAAAGGTCTACCTTGGCTTTGCGGTAAGCCAAGCCGAGATCTTGGAGGCTTGTCACATCTGCTCCCTCATCTCTTATTCCCAGAGGTGGCGTGGCGCCGCATCATTTCAATAATATTCGCCACCCTGCGTAACAGGTCGTCGTAGGTCATGATATCGAGTATATTAGCGTATTTGCGTCGAATTATTTCAAAGTCAAAACGTTGCTGACCAATGAAATCATTGTCACGACCAAGTAGGATCATAGCCTTTGGAGTAGTGATCTTGAGCTCCATTCCGGCAGGGATTTCACTTTTACGCTTTTTGAAAATTTCTTGTTCGCCGGCGTAACCCCATTTATTGAGATGAAACAGGTATTTTTCCGCCTGCATGACGGATCCTGCCAACTCCTTCTTTGGCGTATGATTGTCGCGATATGCACTGCGCGTTACCAGCGCATTCGAAAATGGCTTTTTTATTTCGATAATGTCGATGCAACCATTGGCATCGACCAGCATCAGATCGACATATCGATCGGTGGATTTTGTCAAATTAGTATAGAAGTCTTTGATATGAACATTCTCGAGAACAGCAACATACTTCGGAAAAACAAACAGGATCAAACCTAATATTTTTACTTGCCAGTCCTTCTCCGAGTATTCATCAACCTGCTTGAGCATGGATTCCAGCTCCGCATAAACATACTCAAATTTTTTCAGCTCAAAGCTGGAAACAATACTTTCGCGAGATGTAGCAGGGAGCCTCTTCTTGCGACTCAAGTACTGATTCAGCTGCCCCTCGGCATCTGACATAGTTCCGAAATAGTCCTTAAGCACCCGAACAATACGCGCCCTGGCATAATAGGTAAGTTCAGTGCTGGTCGGAAATGTTTGTAACAGCTGCTCAAAATCGGCTAGCGGGATGGCGTTCTCGTTGTTACCCCCAACCATGATGGGTTCGTCAATCAAATCGTCGATTCGGCGAAACACCGAGATATCTCGCTGAGCGATGAAAGTTGCCGAAGTCATCTTCATTTTGCTATCAAGCAGTAGATCGTGCTTAAGGCCGAGAATGTCCTTGCGGATCTTGTAGTAGTCCCCCTCCAACATCCCTAGCAAGAAAACTCGTTCCTGGTCCCCATCCACATCGTAGGAGGTGGGTTTGGTCAGCATATCTGTAGAGGAGAACGTGAAAGTCCGCCGCAAGGTCACATCCCCATCCTGCTGCAACTTTTCATCAAGCCATCGCGCGTCATTGAAGCGGTCTGGCTGATATAGCAGTAACAGCTGATCCCCCTGCATGGACAACGTGATCACAACCTAACCCCTCTCTCAGCTCCTAGCCGGCCCAGCGTCAGAATAGATTTTGTCAACTGGGGCTTGCCCGTGCCATTCACCCCAATGACGAAGTTGATGCCGGCAGAGCACTCGGTGGTCATATCGTTGAAGGCGGTGAGGTTCCTGAGTTGCAGATAAGTGCTCCATGCGGCCCCGCCGTGAGCGATGGCCCTTGCCATCATCTCCAACTTACCGCTTTCAAATTGCCATCCACCAGTCATATGCCCGCGCAGATGTACTCGGGCTTGTAAGCGTTCTCCAACAAAAAAGCCTTTGTCGAAACCACTTCGCCAGCCATGCTGTCGACGGCCAGGCCACTCAACGGTCATTAAGGACGGCTGATAGCACTGCGTCATCCTGACAGCTCCTCTCCCGGCGGGCACCATTACCCACTTCTTATTTAAAATCAGTAGATTACGCGCCAGCACTTGAGCAATGTCAACCTGAAAAAATTATCAGGTTGCACCACCTCGACGCCTGTTTAGCCGTCCTCATCGCCGGAAAGAACATTGAGTTCAGCTCTTAATTCAGAAGCCAAAGTGCCTGCCATCTGCGACAGCACATCTAGCTTTTCTATTTTCTCCACGAGTGAACTCCGTAACACACCGTTGAGAGCTCCACTTTTCTTTTCCGATAAAAAAGCCATTAAGTGTTGCTCAAGTACCACATCCACATCGGCGCTAGCAGCATCCTCGACCAAAGGAACAGACTTCTTCACAGCATCCTGGCCAGCGGCCTGGAGGATACTTTTAATTAGTACACGCGCGGCATAGTCTATGCTGAGTGCAGCAGAATCTATCTCTTCTCCCTCTGAGCGAGTCGGGAGGTACCGGCATCGCGCCTCGCCGTCTGTATCAAGCGATTCAAGTGTTTTGAGAAGGGGCTCGATTTCCCTAAATGGTCGAATATCGCGAGACAGGCTATTTCTGTGCTCCCACAAGTTAAAGATGGCACTGGCACAAGCATCCTGCGCTAGAGCTCTGTTCTCGGGAGAGGCATGTTCAACTGCGTCAATGCGCTCGGCAATAAAATGTGCCATCCATTGAGCCAGCGAGTCATCGCTGATTTTAAGCTCAGTGACCAGCCGCATGCCAAGCTTAATCACGGCCCTAGAGCGATCTAGCGATTCCATCATTACCTATCAAATAGTAGCGTGTATAAGGCCAAGGATATGGTTCAAAGCTATCTTTATCCGGACCATGACGAGGTGGTTGACGGCGAATAGACACACTTAATACCAGACAGTCCTGCGGGTGTGCTTGCAGAAGTTCCAAAAGAAAGCCTCGATCACAACTTAACCGATACCCGGGAACTGTTTCCTCTTCTCTGCCGTAACCGACAACTCTTGTCCATGACTCACCACGGAGAACGGACTGGGAACCTGAGGTCCATTGGCGGCCATCTACATCAACGCTCAAGCCTAACTTATCAACCACAAACTCGCTTGGCTTTGGCCCAGGATATTTAAGCCTTTCTGCCCAAGGATCATATTCATCAAGACCGGCGGGGACATCTCTGTTTGTTACCCACCCCGTCAGTCTAAAGATATCGGCTCTTGGGTCTTCATGATCATCTGCGTCGGGGAGAAAAGAATGGCCCGCCTCTGGCGATGTCTGGAGTGCCGCAATGAGCGCGCTAGCCCCCTCCTTAGCAACAAGGGCGCTGCAGACGAACACTGCTTCCTCGCTGCTTTGGTACCCACTGCTCCAGTCCCCCCAAAGAACCTGCAAGCCATCATCCGTATGTAGTTGCTTGTTCAGGTAGTCTGAGGTCACGCTCCAGCACCAAATGCTGTCGCTATACCCCTCTGGCCCCGGTGGTGCCTCGGTTAAATTGGGATCACGCCGATCCGCGAGCCAGCGCCTGTTACCACAGGTCAATAGTTTCCGCTTAAGCCACTGCTCAAAGTCGTTTAGGTCTTCGTTGTCGCGCTTACCAATCGGCCTTTCCTCCAACAACCTCGCAGCAACCACCATCATCGCGTGATATGATAAATATGCAGTCAGATTATCAGTGCGCGGCATGTCGCCGTGAGAATGCCTTGTGTCGCCATCGCGAAATATATTCCGCTTGTATCTGGCATCGTCGCTTGCTCTGACAGAGCTGTGCCCAATACGTTCACGCAGAGCCTGTCGCACTAGCCGCTCTACAGAGGCCTGGCCAACGCCAAACACTCGCCCCAGCGGAGCAAACCAATAGGGGCCGATATCAAAGCCATAAAAATCATCCTCGTCATCGGCTTCTCCCAATGTGTTTCCGGCCTCATCATCGGAAGAATCGTTACGCCATCCCGAGTACACATTCAGGGGGAAACGACTGCAGTTAATCGAACCAGGACCTCCAGCAGCGTCCGAATGGACGATACCCGCAGTATGCAAAGTTTTTAAAGTCTCGCCCGCAAAGTGACGAATCAGAACATGCCCTTCATTTATAGATGCCATCAGAAACGGAATAAATGGCTCTATCGCAGAAGGCTGATCGGCCGAACCCCGTGCCAAGCCAATCAATAGCCATTGATGAGCGTGCCATTTATAAAACACCAGCCCTTGGTCAGTAAACGGAGCCGTAATGCCTGCAGTCGCCTGCATTGCCAGTGCAGACAGCAACTCCCCCCACTCCAACTCCACACAAGCCCTGATAACATGTGTAGCCCTCCAACGTTCTGATGCTACAGGCGATCCAAGCCAACCCCATAAGTAGCCAGCTAACGCCGCCTCACAAGACTCCGGGGGCAGCAACCGGTCGTGCCATGGGCCATCTCCATCTTCTGGGCGTAAGATATCCTCAAGCAGATCAAGCCCAAAATGCAGTACGGTATCAGCCTCATCGGGTGCCAAGAAAACGGCCAGCGAGTCGAGCAACTGAAATAGCCCTCCCGCATCAAGCGTATCGATCTGTCCTGTAAACCCCTCCAATGTCGCTGCAACTATATCCCCCTTTGTGATGATGCCATTCTCAAGAAGAGGCTTGATTGGGAAGAAGCCCCACTCCCAATTCCGGCGTACGCTATACTTAGGATCATTTCGGCATGCGACTAGCGTTGCCTCGCG
>Ga0206917_1129_pt1 | contig 20087 bp, 19 predicted proteins | sample Alteio_BWOrgHeat_68_FD_152931 | JGI IMG/M metagenome (GOLD analysis project Ga0206917, IMG submission 152931) | Enriched cells from forest soil in Barre Woods Harvard Forest LTER site, Petersham, Massachusetts, United States -... | ecosystem: Environmental > Terrestrial > Soil > Temperate forest >...
TCACCAGCGACTTAACCAATGAAGACTTTGTCATTTGTGAAATTGGGGGGACCGTTGGCGATATTGAAATTTTACCATTTCTAGAAGCCATTCGCCAATTAAGTAATGACCTGGGGCGTGAAAATACCCTCTTTATCCACTTGACGTTGGTCCCTTATATTGCAGCGGCTGGAGAGCTTAAAACCAAACCGACACAGCATTCCGTCATAAAGCTCTTAAGCTTTGGGATACAACCTGATATTTTGCTGTGCCGCACGGAGCATCCCATCCCCGAAGATGCTAGGCGTAAACTAGGACTTTTTTGTAATGTGCGATCTGAACGTGTCATTGAAGCGCGTGATATCGATACAATTTACCAAGTCCCAGATAACCTCCATCAAGGGGGCCTTGACCTACAAGTCTGTCGGTATTTTGGACTAGATGTAAAAGATGATCTGGATTTATCTAAGTGGCATACCATTGTCGATCGCATCCGTCATCCGGATGGTCACGTGAATATCGCCATTGTTGGCAAGTATGTGTCCTTGCTGGATTCCTATAAATCTTTATCCGAAGCTCTCATTCATGCGGGCATCACCAACAATGTGAAGGTTAAAGTGCAATGGCTGGATTCTGAAGAATCATCCAATTTTGAAAGTGACTTGCTTGATGTTCATGGCATCCTTGTACCAGGAGGGTTTGGCGAACGTGGCATTAACGGCAAGCTCAAAGCCATTCAAATTGCCCGTGAGAAAAAAATCCCCTATTTGGGCATTTGTTTTGGCATGCAACTTGCCGTCATTGAAGCCGCCCGAAACTTACTTAGTCTGAAAGAAGCTTCTTCAACAGAATTTGGCCCAACGCCAACCCCTATTATTGGCATGATGACAGAGTGGATGGATGGAGAAACCCTTCAAAAGCGCTCCAAAGAGAGCGATTTGGGGGGAACGATGCGTCTGGGATCCTATGCATGTAATCTCAAAGAAGGATCTTTGGTACAAAAAATTTATGGGCAATCTTCCATTATTGAGCGCCATCGACATCGATATGAAGTCAATATGAATTTCCAGGATCAGTTAAAAGAGGTTGGATTACAATTTACAGGCTTGTCTCCAGATGGACAGTTACCCGAAATTATCGAACGTCCGGATCACCCCTGGTTTATTGGAGTCCAGTTTCACCCCGAATTAAAATCCCGTCCCTTTGATCCGCACCCTTTGTTCGTCTCTTTTGTATCCGCAGCTGTTCATCAAGAAAGGTTAGTATAATGAAAAAGCACCTCAATATTCGACATATATCCGTTGGTAATGATCTTCCTTTTGCACTGATTGCAGGTCCATGTGTTTTAGAAAGTCGCAATCATGCCTTAGAGATGTCTATAGCCATCAAGGAAATGACTGATAAGCTGAGTATCCCCTTCATTTATAAAACATCATTTGATAAAGCCAATCGAACCAGCATTCATGGTGCACGGGGCCTTGGTATGAAAGAAAGTTTGCCCATTTTGGCAGAAGTGCGAGAAAAAATGGGGTGCCCCATTATCACGGATGTCCATTCAACCGAACAATGTGCTCCCGTGGCAGAAGTCGCGGATATATTGCAAATTCCAGCGTTTTTATGTCGACAGACAGATCTTTTGAAAGCCGCTGCCGAAACTGAGAAAGTTATTAACATTAAAAAAGGTCAATTCTTAGCCCCCTGGGATATGGCCAATGTTGTGAAAAAAATGGAATCTTTTGGGAACTCTCAACTCATGCTCTGTGAGCGCGGCGCCTCTTTTGGCTACAACACCCTCGTCTCTGACATGCGGTCGCTCCCGATTATGGCTCGATTTGGGTACCCGATTGTCTTTGATGCAACCCACTCAGTTCAACAACCTGGAGGAGCCGGGGCCTCTACGGGCGGTGAACGTCAATTCGTTCCTATATTAGCCCGGGCAGCAGTATCCGTTGGTGTTGCTGCTGTATTTATTGAAACGCATCAAGATCCTGATAATGCTCCAAGTGATGGCCCGAATATGGTTCGACTTCAAGACTTACCTCAGCTATTATCCGAGTTGAAGGAGTTTGATCAATTAGCCAAAACACACCCCTGTGCTGCGTAATGATGGCAGTTTGCAAGTGTCGCTGAACCGTTCTATTTTAGCCCAAGAGTGAACAACATGACCCAAATTTTAAATATCTTTGCCCGCGAAATTTTAGACTCAAGAGGGTTTCCAACCGTTGAGGTCGACGTTGAATTGACCTGCGGCGCCATGGGTCGTGCCGCTGTTCCATCGGGTGCCTCAACAGGCTCGTTTGAAGCACTTGAACGTCGCGATGGTGACAAAACACGATATTTAGGGAAAGGTGTTTTAAACGCCGTCAGCGCGATCAACCAGGATATATTCAAGGCCGTTACCGGATTGGATGCCCTGGATCAACGCCATATTGATCAAGTTATGATTGAATTGGATGGCACACAAAATAAATCTAAATTTGGTGCGAATGCCATCCTTGGGGTCAGTTTAGCCGTTGCAAAAGCAGCAGCGGTAGCCCAAAGCTTGTCTTTTTATCGATACTTAGGGGGCGTTGATGCCCATGTTTTACCCGTCCCCATGATGAATATCATCAATGGAGGCGCTCATGCGGATAACCCCATCGATATTCAGGAATTTATGATTGTACCTGCCGGTGTTACCACCTTGCGCGAAGCTGTTCGTTTAGGCGCAGAAGTCTTCCATCATTTAAAAGCTCTCTTAAAAAAAGCAGGTCACAGCACCAATGTCGGTGATGAAGGGGGCCTAGCCCCTGCTTTACGAAGTAGCCATGAAGCACTCGACTTCATCTTACAAGCCATTGATGCAGCTGGCTATGTGGCAGGTAAAGATATACATCTTGCCCTTGATGTTGCTGCAACGGAGTTTTATCGTGATGGAAAATATCACATGGCCGGTGAAGGAAAGACCCGCACATCCGATCAAATGGTTATATATTACGAACAACTGCTTGCTCAGTATCCGATTTTTTCTATAGAGGATGGCTTATCCGAAGAGGATTGGGCAGGTTGGGTAGACCTTACCAAAACTCTCGGGAATCGAGTCCAACTTGTCGGAGATGATTTGTTTGTTACCAACCCACAAAGGTTACGTAAAGGTATAGAAATGCAAGCTGGAAATGCCATTTTGATCAAACTTAATCAAATTGGTACCCTGACTGAAACACTTGATGCCATTCGAATCGCAAAAGAAGCAGGATTCAAAACTGTCATCTCTCATCGTTCCGGTGAAACAGAAGACACAACAATTGCCGACCTTGCCGTGGCTACGAACGCGGGTCAAATCAAAACAGGTTCGTTGTCTCGCTCGGATCGTGTTGCCAAATATAACCAACTCATTCGGGTGGAAGAAGAACTCTCGACGCAGGGGCGTTACGCTGGCCTTGATATATATCGCCCGTGGTTAACAACTCACGAGACTTACAAGTCTTCTTCAAACGCTGTTTTACAAAAAGTCAAAGGATAACATCATGGATTTGACAGGTCGCTTAAATCATATTCTCGGGCCCCTCATTGCCCTGCTTCTTATGATTTACTTTGGCTATCATATTGTTCAAGGGGAGCGGGGTTTATTTTCTTGGATGCGCCTTCGTCAGAAAGTTGCTGAGTCCGAACAACATCTTACCCAAATTCAAACTCAAAAAGAAACCCTGGAACGTCGCGTCCACCTCTTACGGCCAGATAGCGTTGATCGAGATATGTTAGAAGAACGCGCTCGCGAAATTTTAAATTGGGGTGATCCTAGTGAAGTTGTCATCTATGATGAAGACTCGAAAACTCTTGAGTAGGTGTAATTATTTGTTTTTATTGAATTGTTTATCTATGAAAGTTATCTTAGCCGCACCTTCATATTTCATCTTCCAAAACATAAGAAAACCGGTCATAAAGAGTGTTAAAGAAATTAATAATGAACCGTACGTCACATCATGCTCGTTGATAGTCACTGCCATCTAAACTTTCCGGAGTTTGTTTCGGATTTAGATGATGTACTTGCCCGCGCCAAAGAAAATGGTATCGGTGCTGTGCTCACCGTTAACACAAAGCTAGACCAGGCAAAGGACCTACAAACAATTGCTGAGGGCTATCCTCAAGTCTTCTGCTCCGTCGGTGTACATCCCCATGATGCGATCCATTATACAAGTGGCTATAATGGTGACACTCTTTACAACCAGCTTAAAGTATTTGCCCAGCATCCCAAAGTCGTTGCCATTGGTGAAACGGGTCTGGATTATTACTATGACAATAGTCCGCGCAAAGATCAGATTTCTTCCTTTCAAGATCATATTCGGGCAAGCATTGATTTGGATTTACCCCTCATCATTCATACCCGTGATGCAGATGAGGATACCATTGCTTGCCTCAAAGACGTCGGCGACACCAAAGCCCGTGGTGTCTTTCATTGCTTCAGCGGTAGCACTTCCCTGGCGCACAAAGCGCTTGAACTGGGGTTCTATATCTCCTTCTCTGGCATTTTGACTTTCAAGAATGCGACCGGCTTGCGGCAAATTGCCCAAGAAATCCCTTTAGACCGCATCTTAGTGGAAACGGACGCGCCATTCCTAGCTCCGGTACCTATGCGAGGGAAACGTAATGAACCGGCCTTTACGCGATATACGGCAGAACTTTTGGCTAACCTCAGAAATATCAGCTATAGTGCCATCGAAATAGCAACCACGAACAACTTTTTCACGTTGTTCTCTAACGCGAGATTACGATCATGAAAATTACGATTTTGGGGTGTGGCGCTTCTGGCGGTGTACCCCTAATCACTGGAGACTGGGGATTGTGCAACCCAAATAACCCTAAGAATCGTCGTCGCCGGGCGTCGGTTCTTGTCCAAACGAAGGGCAAAAACATTTTAATAGATACAAGCCCTGACTTGCGTGCGCAGCTGTTAGATGCCGGTATCCATAACGTTGATCTTGTCCTATACACACACGACCACGCAGATCACGTAGGAGGCATTGATGACTTGCGCCATATCTATGCCAAACATCGTCAACAGATTCCAGCTTACGCTGATCACGGGACACTTTCCAGGCTCCGACAATCTTATCGCTATGCCCTTGTTACCATTGATTCTATGTATCCTGCCTTCCTTGATGGTCGTGAACTTGAAGAGACCATTGAATTTGAAGGGATCAATATTATCCCGTTTTTACAATATCATGGCCATCGATCTTCTTTCGGTTACCGCATCGGGGATTTTGCCTATTCAACGGATCTCATTGAATTGCCTGAAGAAAGCTATGATATTTTGAAGGGCATCAAACTGTGGGTTGTTGATTGCCTACGGGATGAACCGCATCTCAGTCACGCCAATGTTGAGCAAACCCTCAAAATGATTAAAAAAATCAAGCCAGAGCAGGCAATCTTAACGCACATGACGCATAATCTCGATTATGATGATCTTGATTCTCGCACACCTGAAAACGTAATCCCTGCTTATGACGGAATGGTTGTGGAGTTATAATGACCACACTTCAGATTTTCATTCTCAGCCTCATTCAAGGTCTAACAGAGTTCTTACCTGTTTCTTCATCAGGACATCTGGTTTTACTCCCTCATTTGTTTGGTTGGCACAACCAAGGACTTGAAATGGACGTTGCCCTTCACGTTGGAACGTTAGTTGCCGTTCTTTTGTACTTTTGGCAAGATATTTGGGGAATGATCACCCATTTTTTTAAGTATTGCCTATCAGGATTTCGACTCAACGCTCTAGATCATCAAGTTCGCTTAGCCCTAAGTTTAGTTATCGCAACCCTTCCCGCTGTTGTTGTAGGGTTTATCTTAAAGAAAACAGGCCTTGATGGTGTTCGACAAGTCGGTGTCATCGCAACCACAAGCATCGTTTTTGCCCTTGTCCTCTTTGTTACAGATTACATGGGCTCAAAGAAAAAAGACCTGACGGACATAACTTTTAAACGCGGCTTCCTTATTGGCTTAGGCCAAGCCATCGCTTTAATTCCAGGGGTTAGTCGATCCGGCATTTGCATCAGTACCGCTCTTAGCCTTGGGTTCACCAGAGTTGCTGCTGCTCGTTTTGCTTTCTTGATGTCCATACCTTCTATAATAGGCGCTGCAACCCTCACAACATTCGATGTCATCAAAGATGACATTCCTATTGTATGGGGCAACCTTGGGTTAGGAATCTTATTTTCAGCCCTTGCAGGTCTTGCTGCTATCCACTTTATGCTCATCTTTCTTACTCGCCATAGTTTAACCATTTTTGTGATCTATCGAATTCTCCTGGGTTTAGGGATTTGGATGATTTTATAGAGCACAAAGTAACCATCCATAGGAGTCTAGAAAAATCAACATTTACATTTCTAGTCTCCTTAGCCTTTTGTCGTTACCTTAACATTTTCTTCATGGAGATATAGCGATTCCCACATAAAATGATTACAATGCCTGTTCGTGAAAGAGCGTCTCAACAGGACATTGTAATTTACGACGACGAGACTTGGCTTGTGCCCATTTTTGCTCAATAGGATTTAAGTCTGGTGAATATGGAGGCAGATAAAGAACGATGTGTCCAAGCGACTCAAGAGCATTTATCATTTCTTTCCCCTTATGAAAGGTCGCATTGTCAAGCACAATGATGCTTTCAGAAGGAAGTTTAGGGATTAAATCTTGTAAAACCCACTGGTTAAAGATAACTGTATTGATCGTCGTTTCAAACAAACTCACTGTTAGCAAAAAGCCCCCGAGCAATGCACCAATAACATTGGTTCGTCCCTTGGCTCCCCAGTCATGTGTTCCAAAACAACGATAGCCTTTCTTTGCATACCCATGGGTGCGAGGCATGTCATGCGCAAACCCGCTTTCGTCTACGAAAACAGGAAGACGCCCTTGTTTTTCAAAATCTGCTAGGGCTTGGCAGAATGCAGATCGTTTTTCGAAATTCGCTCGGGGATGGTTGAGGGTTTTTTTTATAGGTTACCCCCAACCGTTTTAAGGCATGGGCAACACCCATTCGACTCACATTCAAACGTTTTGCTCGTTCATATTGATAGGCATCGGGGTAGGTTTCAATATCCTTCTTTAAGGCTTCCATATCAATTTTCGTTGCCGGTTTATGGCGGGTCTTTTTTGAATCAATATTTTTTGCCCATCGCACAATGCTGGCAATGCCGATATCAAATCTCTTGGCAACCTTGGCAAAACTAAGGCTTTCTTTCTCTTTAATAGACAAAACCTTTTCTCGAAAATCACGTGAGTATGTCATAACAATATTCCTTCTTGTTCTTATTGCTATAATTATACTCAAATTATACGATCTTGGCTATAGATATCTTTTTGAATGCCCATTATCTGGCAAATGCGTTTTGCCGCACTTTGACTGGGTGATAATCCAACTTCTGGGGCGTTGAGCATACTCAATGCCCTTTTCATTTGAAGCTGCATATGTTGTACCTTATTTTTATTGTCTTGAATCAAATTTTCTAAGGCTGTTGCTAACTTTTCAGCAGTACAATTATCTTGTAATTGCTCTGGTACAACCTCTTCATTCATCAATAAATTAACCAAGCTTGCATATTTTACCTTCACCATACGCCGAACGATAAAATGAGTGAGTAGATTAAGTTTATAAGCAATAACCATCGGCAGTTCTGCTGCGGCTAATTCCAATGAAACGGTTCCACTAGCTGCAAGCGCAGCGCGGCTTTCCCGATAGGCGGCAAATTTTTCTTCTGGGGTTGTTACAATAACGGCCGGAAGAGTATACAGGCTTTGAACTTGTTCTGCCAAATGGGGTAAAGTTGGAATGACCACACGTAAATCTGGATATTTCTGTTGCAGCCGTAATGTCGTTTCCTGAAATATTGGCAATAATCTTGTAATCTCTCCTCGACGACTTCCTGGAAGAAGAATCAAAATAGGCGCTGATGGGGGAATCTTATGGCGATTTCGAAAGGTTGGATCTCCTGCTTCTTTTAAACCCAACTCCATCACCGGATGCCCAACAAAATGGGTGGACAATCCTTCCTTTAAGAAATAGGAGGATTCAAAAGGAAGAAGAACCAACAAATGATCTAAGAACTGTGCAATTGCGCGTGCTCGACCCGCACGCCAGGCCCAAACAGACGGTGCTACATAATGCACCAATGGCATGGATTTATTGCACTTCTTTAACGCTTTTCCTACACGAAAATTAAACCCTGGCGAATCAATGGTCACGACAATATCAGGGCGTATTTTTTCTATCGCCGCAATGGTTTCCTTGATACGGCGACGAATCCGCCAAACATGTGGAATCACCTCCGCAAGACCCATGACAGACAACTCTTCAATGGGAAAAAGCGAAGAAAATCCTTGCGTTGCCATGAGAGGCCCCCCTAAGCCGACAAAGGCAACATCATCACCCAACTCAAGCTTTAAGGCTTTCATAAGCTGGCACCCCAAGAAATCACCGGAGGGCTCACCTGCTGATAAGAAAACCGTAAAGCGGGTCATGTTGCGGGAATACCAATGATATAAAGACCCGCAGCATTTGCAGCTTGAATAACGGCGTCCTTATTGAGGATTTGCGTTGAGCCAGCCTCTATGGCAATACCTCGCAAGCCCGCCACTTTGGCTTGATGGATTGTGTCCACCCCTATTGTTGGTAAATCCGTGTTGCGACTTTGATTGGGCTTTGCCATTTTAACCAAAACCCCGCCACGTCCTTGTCGGCGCAAAGCCGCACAACGGGATAATAAGCTTTCCGTGCCTTCAATGGCCTCCACCCCAAGAACCAGGCCTTCTTGAATAACAACGGCTTGTCCCACGTCACCCGCTCCCAGAAGGCGAGCAACTTCCCTTCCCCGTACAATATCATGCCAGTCAACCTCATCGGGCTGGTAACTCCCTAATATCCCTTCAGAAGCTAAAAGATCATTTAAAATGTCTGTAGCACTGAGCACCTCAAACCCTTCCTCCTCCAATAATTTCTCGATTTGAGATAATAACCCATCATCTCCAGCCGCCCCCATACCCATTTTTGCTAACCCCATCTTAGCAAACCATTGTGTTCCCTTCCAATCGAGCTTAATGTCTGACCAAGCAGGGCGTCGCATGCCCCCTGCCATGACAATATGGGTAACATTATTGGTTTTCAAATAGTGCAAAATTTCACCAACAGCTCCAAAATGCGTCCAGATATGGGTGCCATTTTTATTGCGATGAAAATCGACTAATGCTGGATCAGTTTGCCCTTCAAAGGCTACCAAAAAAAGGGAGATACTCGTTTCATAACAATGAGTAATGATTTTTTGGGGAAGCTCCCCTTGTCCAGCAAAAAGGCCCAGAACCCTTCCCACGATGCTCAACCCATGACGGATTGAGGCAAGCAAAGGCTGCGAGAAGAGTCTTGCTGAATAAAACCGACAAGCTGCATAACATCCTCATTTTTTGCATACTTCTTAGAAACAGTATCGACACGCTGCGCTAAAGGTTGTTTAGAATCATCAAATAAATCTTGGTATGCATTGCGTAACTCTTGGATCGCAGAGGAAGAAAATCCACGACGTTTTAACCCAACAAGGTTTAAGCCTGATAAGCTCGCCCGCTCCCCTTTCACATGACCATAAGGAATCACATCTCGCTCAACGCCTGACATGCCCCCAATAATGGCATGGGAACCAATGCGCACGAATTGATGCACAGCACACAACCCCCCTAGAATCGCATGATCCCCTACATGAACATGCCCCCCTAAGGTCGCACCGTTGGACATCACCACATTGTTTCCAATCTGGCAATCGTGAGCAACGTGCGCGGCGATCATCAGTAAATTATTATTGCCAATTCTTGTGACCATACCACCCCCTTCCGTACCGGGTTGTAAAGTCACATATTCGCGAATGGTATTATTTTCGCCAATAATCAATTCAGAAGGTTCGCCTTTATATTTTAAGTCTTGTGTCTTTTGAATGGAGGCAAATGGGTAAATGACTGTACCAGCCCCAATATGGGTTCGACAATCAATGACAACATGGGAAATTAATCGCACATTGTCGCCCAAAACAACATCTGGACCAATGCAACAAAATGGACCAATTTCCACCCCTTTTCCAAGCTGGGCCTTGGTATCAATGATTGCTGTTGGATGAATTTGGTTCATGGTATCTTAAGTTTCCAATAAAAAATTAAGGCGACGATTCTGTTCCTGATTATAGGATGGATCAATAATTGCCAAAAGGGCAAACACTAGAATGTTACAAAGTGTTACTTCATCTATCTCATTTGGCTGCATTGGTTGTATTTGGTTGATTTCCTCTTTCGCTAGCTTTTCTCTCTTTTTTCTTCGTATGCCAATTCTTGTCTAACAATTACTTATCAGCATATAGGGTTGTATGAGATGCCTATGGATAATGTCAAATTTTTGGATTGCCCAAAATGAATGAATGCGTATAAATTCAGATTCTAAATTTATATCAATTATTGTACCACTCATTACCAAGCTACATGATAGTGAGCAGGGAATGACCTAAAACGACTGTATATGGCAAGCCAATTCTCAAAAACAATCTAACAATAGAAATAAATATTGAATTTTAAAAAAAAAACATTACATGATTATTACATTTTAAAAATGTGAAATTATGGTAATTTAATTTTAAGGAGAATTTTCTATGGTACGTGTCCGTTTATTTATTTTAGCGAGTGTTTTTTTTGCTCAAGGAGCTTTTACAATGGAGGGTCCTCCAACATTGGATCAGGTATTCGAAAAGATCAATATGGGTGGAAAAGTTCACCACATTCTTGAAAATTACCAAGAAACCTATCCAGAAGCATTCAAGGATCTTTCTGAGCAAATTAAAGCTGACGACTTTTTCGACAAGGCTAGCGCTGCAAACATGGGGGCGATGAAAAGTCGGTCTATGCTCTCTTTCTGTAACGGTACAAAGTATGAAAGCATTCATCGCAGAAAGCCTGTTCAAAAAGAAAAACTAGAAACCCTGAAAATGGAAATGCCACAGCTTCAGTCTATTGGTTCTGAAAAAGTAATTGTTGGTTATAAATCATATGAAATCTTTCTTGAAAAAATGAAAAAACATATATGGGATGCCGCTGAACGATTGGGATTAAGAGAGGAAATTAGAGAAAAAATTGAGGTAGTGGAAGAAAATATAAGTGATGCTAAAAACACTTATCAGGCCGTAGAAATTTCGGGAAATGAGCTATTTACGAAAATGACTAAATCTCAGATTCATGAGGATTTGTATAATATAGCCTCTAACTTTCTCAACCCTTCTGTAAACCAAAATAACGATATAGAATTCCATTTGGAGATTTTATTCACAGCTCTCAAGGGAAATTCACTCACCCTGGACACGGACGAAGACAAGGCTTCTTTAAAAAGAGAGGTAGATAACATCTATCATATAAGGGCTAGCGCATATCACTTTTTAAATCTTGCCATGAATGATATGGTAGCTCTAGCTCCTCTCGTAAGAGAAGGTTTCAACAGCAGACTTATCTAACCTAACGAGTTAGCTGCAGGCTCTGTCCCTTTATTTTTCACAAAAGTGGACAGAGCCTGAATAACCAATTTATTTATCCGCAATCATGGCTGAAAAAATTGCTTCAGCGACTAAAGTACCATCCACAAAAGCTTCCCCTTTAAATTTCCAAACGGGACCGCGGCTCCTGTCTTTGGTAACTTTTAATCGCAAGACATCACCAGGAACAACGGGTTTGCGAAACTTTGCTTCTTCAAAGGACATGAAATAAACAAGCTTTTCTTCCTTGATATCCAATGATTTCATCACTAAAACTGCAGCGGTTTGCGCCATCGCTTCAACCGTTAATACACCTGGCAAAATTGGTTTTCCTGGAAAATGTCCTTGAAAATACCATTCATTCATGGAAACATTTTTAACACCTACAGCGCTTTCTCCCAACTGAATGTCCTCCACCCTGTCGATGAGGAGTATCGGGTAACGATGGGGAATTAACGACATAATGTCGTTGATATCTAAAGAGGCAAGAGTCTTTTGCTCCATCATTCCGTTGGTTCCCTTTGTAAAGTCGTGAATGATTACTGAAGATTGTGTCATTTTAATTTCCCTTTTCTGCGAGCCTTTTTAAGGCAACCGTTTGTCGATGCCAATCACGGGCGGCAACTGAAGGCGACCCTGCAACCGTATCTCCTTTATCAATATCGCGCATGACACCACTTTGGGCTGCGATCTTTACGCCGTCTCCAATATTAAGATGCCCTGCAATACCCACCTGCCCTGCTGCAATGACAAAGCGTCCCAATTGCGTACTTCCAGCAATGCCAACTTGAGCCACGATAACACAATTCTCCCCAATTTGCACATTGTGGGCTATTTGAACCAAGTTATCAATGCGCGTCCCACAACCAATCACCGTATCTGCTTCTGCACCACGATCAATGGTTGTATTGGAGCCGATTTCGACATCATCCCCAATAATAACACGCCCGAGCTGTGGAATGTTCAAATGACCCTCTTCATCCATATGAAATCCATAACCTCGTTGACCAATACGAGCACCCGGTTTTACGGATACGCGCTTGCCTAAAAGAGCATGGCTAATGGTAACATTGGCCGCTATTCTGCATTCTTGGCCAAGCTCTACGCCTGCTTCGATAACACAATGAGCGCCGATTTCACAGCCATCACCAATACGAACATTTTCTTCAATCACAGCAAAAGGGCCAATCGTGCAATTTTTTCCAATTTTTGCTGTTGAATGAATTGCAGCTTGTGAAGAAACTCCCCCTGACTTTTTAGCATGAGGATAAAAGAAGCCTGCCACCTGCCCATAGGCCCGATAGGGCTTGGGAGATAAAAGAAGGGCGATCTCCTTAGGGGCATACTTCGCGAATTCAGGAGATACAAGACATGCCGTTGCCTTAGTTTTCTTGAATTGATCAATGTACTTAGGGTTATGAAGACAGCTAATATGACCAGCCTCAGCTTTATGCAAGGGTGCTACATCGTTAATAACGAGGCTAGGATCAACATCTGCTCCTAATTGTGCGCCACAATAAACAGCAAGATCTTGAATCGTATAAATTCCTGATTTTTGATAAAAACGTTCATCTGCCACGATATTTCAGTCTCCTTTTAAAGATCATCCCATCACCTTACATGCCCACGGGACTATAACATAAATTAACCAAGCTCTTAAATTAAAAATATATGCCGCCTTACTGCCTGGTAGATCATTTTGACTTATTTTTAACGGTCTCCTTGAGATTAATTTCACCCCATCAAATTTGAAATCTAACGGGAAATCTAACGGGAAATCTAACGAGATCCCTCCGTCAGATTTCCAAATCCATTTCCTTATAGCCCCTGAATATCCTCACATTTTCTTAGTTGTGAGGATGAAAAATTAGCAGGGGGGTGTCCAGAGGTCAGGAACAAGTGATCAGGGATCAGAAATACAGCATTATTTTTCACGATCTGATTCCTGGAACTTGATACCACTGATGTATACATCAGCCCGGAATGCCAGATGAGGGATTTTAAAAAGCTCACAGTATAATTGCTTTCAATCTTAATGTTAAAACGATATTTACAATAGCAGTCTCACATAAGAATTATCCACTTTTTTTATTGCCCATTCAAAGCAGCTCCCCCAACTTCACCAGAATTTGATCTCTCGTCAGGCTATCCCCTGGCTGAACAAGGATATCCTTCACAATTGCTTCTGCGGGCGACTTTAAGACATTTTCCATTTTCATCGCTTCAATGATCAGAAGAGGTTGCCCCTGTTTGATGCGATCCCCAACATGGATCGGCATGGATATCAAAATCCCTGGCATTGGCGCTTTCACGACAAGGTTTTCTGGCCTTGATTCTGGAGAATGAACGTGGGTCAATAATTCCCACATTTTAGGACGCATGACCTGAAGCATCGTTTCAATCCCAAACAGCTGAATTGTCAAATTCCTATCGTGCATATGGACCTGACCATTGTAGGTCTGTCCGTCATATTCGAGAGAAAATCGCCTCTCCATGGGTTGCCATTTTACATCAAGTTCAAGTTTTTCTCGAGATATGGTGACCATTTGATCCTTAATCTTAATAGGCGTCCCACTGCCCTGCTCTACGACAAACCAGTCTAGCGATATATCGTGCACATTTGCTCTTTGATAAATGATTCCGGCTATTGCTTGAACTAATTTTTTCTGAGCTTTTGAGAGCTCGCTCGTCATCTCTTGCTCAATAAAATAGGTTGTAAAGTTCCCTTTCCCCACTTTTTGCTGATGGAGGAGCTGTTCTAAAAACCCCGTATTATGAGTAGGGCCTTCAATAATAAATTGGGCAAGGCCCATCGTTAAACGTCGGAGTGCCTCATCCCGATTGGGTGCCCAAGCAATTAATTTTGCAATCATCGGATCATAATAGATACTGACCTCAGAACCCGCTTCTATGCCTGTATCTAACCGCAAATTCTTATCAAGTACGGGAGGCTCAAATTGCGTAATGCGACCACTCGATGGCATAAAATCTTGAGTCGCATCTTCTGCATACACACGAGCCTCGATCGCATGACCGGAAAAGGAAATTTGGTCTTGAGTAAAGGACAAGGGTTCACCCACTGAAATGCGGATCATTTGCTCCACAAGATCAAGGCCTGTAACCATTTCTGTTATAGGGTGTTCAACTTGTAATCGGGTATTCATTTCTAGAAAATAAAATTCACGATTGGGCGTTACCATAAACTCAACTGTTCCTGCCGACGTGTATCCAACCTGTTTTGCCAGTGAGATGGCTTGATCAATCATAGCGCTTCGTAATTGAGGCGTCATAAAAGGACTCGGAGATTCTTCAATCACCTTTTGATGGCGCCTTTGGAGGGAGCAATCGCGCTCACCCAGATGAACGATATTCCCATGAGTATCGGCTAAAATTTGAATTTCGATATGACGCGGCAAATCCACATATTTTTCGATGAATATCCGCCCATCCCCAAAGCTGGACTGAGCTTCATGGGTTGTCCTTTGCAGAAAATCATCAATCTGATCCTCTTGATATACAACGCGCATCCCTTTTCCGCCACCACCAGCTGCCGCTTTAAGCAACAAGGGATAGCCCAGTTGAGCGGCATACGCCTCTACCTCATCTTTCGTAACAACAGGACCCTTACTTCCTGGAATAAGAGATACTCCTGCTTGACGCGCTATGGCTTTGGCTTGAAGTTTGTCACCCATCACTTTGATAACTTCAGCACTTGGACCAATGAAGGTCAAGCCAGCAGCTTCAACTGTTTTTGCAAATTCAGAATTTTCAGATAAAAATCCATATCCGGGATGAATGGCTTGCGCACCTGTCTTTAAGGCTACATTGATTAGATTTTCAGATTTTAAATAGCTATCACGCGCTGCTGGTAGCCCAATCAGATAGGACTCATCGGCCAAATCCACATGCAAGGCTCTTGCGTCTACCTCTGAATACACAGCAACCGTGTGAATACCCATGCGTTGGCAGGTCTTTATAATGCGACAGGCAATTTCCCCCCGATTAGCAATAAGGATCTTGCTAAACAAGGGATTTAGTCGTCAAAATCATCGTGGGATTTTGATCCTCTTGACCTTTTCTCTTCCTTGGCGCTTTTGAGCATTGTTTTGATTTGTTGGTCTTCCCATTCTGGACTTAAGAATGGGAACCATTCTTCCAGAACCTTGAGCTGGCCTAAACGAATACCTTGCAAAGCAGCAGCAATTCCAAATGCCATAATTGGCCAGATGGGCCAAAAAGCCCCTGCTCCATTCAGCAACCAAACAAGAAAACACCCAACTGAAACGCCAGCATAGATGACAAGATTTGTATAATAGACACGTAATTCACGAACACGTTCCCGCACTTGGATTTCTTTATCCATAAAGCACTCTCCCTACGATCCAATTGAACCCCCCTAACGATCTCGATTATGTGGCATATGCTAGTCACGTTGAGAACCGGAGCGGAGCTGACTTAATGTCAGTGAGCACCGGAAGCGCAAATGGTGACGACGCAGATGCCCATAAGCAAGGTCGTTATAATGGAATATTGTCATGCTTCTTTACGGGATTGACAAGTGTTTTATTTGCCAGCATCTCTAATGACCGACACAACCGAGAGCGTGTTGTGTGAGGAAGAATAATGTCATCAATAAATCCCCGATGGGCTGCAATAAAGGGATTAGCAAACTTATCCCGATATTCCTCAACACGCGCCGCCATTTTCTCTGGGGAATCCTGATCTTCCCTAAAAATAATTTCAACCGCGCCTCTTGAGCCCATAACCGCAATTTCGGCTGTTGGCCATGCAAAATTAATATCCCCCCGGATATGTTTGGAACTCATCACATCATAGGCTCCCCCATAGGCTTTACGGGTAATGACCGTGACTTTAGGAACCGTTGCTTCTGCAAAGGCAAATAACAACTTAGCACCATGTTTGATAATGCCCCCCTGCTCTTGGTCAAGTCCTGGTAAAAATCCTGGCACATCAACAAACGTCATAATGGGAATATTAAAGCAATCACAAAAACGAACGAAGCGGGCCGCTTTTCGAGAGGCATTAATATCAAGACATCCCGCAAGAACCATCGGTTGATTTGCTACAATGCCAACGGTTCGCCCTTCCATTCGCCCAAAACCAATCAGAATATTGGGCGCAAAATCCGGTTGCAATTCGAAAAAATCACCATTATCGAGGACGCTTAAAATGAGTTCCTTCATATCATAAGGAAGGTTAGGATTTTGTGGAATTAATGTATCCAAAGCCAGATCAAGCCGGTTGGGGGAGTCTGCTGTTATGCGACGGGGAGGTGCTTCGCGATTGGATAAGGGTAAAAAATCAATCAAGCGACGGGCTTGCATTAAGGTTTCGATATCATCCTTTAGGGCCAAATCCGCAACGCCAGATTGGGCCGTGTGCATATGCGCCCCACCGAGATCCTCAGCACTTACTGACTCATTGGTAACGGTTTTTACAACGTCAGGGCCCGTTACAAACATATAAGCGGTTTGTTTGACCATAAAAATAAAGTCTGTCATTGCGGGCGAATAGACAGCACCACCAGCACAGGGGCCCATGACAAGCGATAATTGAGGAATAAGCCCAGATGCTAAAACATTACGCTGGAAGACTTCGGCATAACCAGCTAATGACACAACGCCCTCTTGAATACGCGCACCCCCCGAATCGTTCAAACCAATCACAGGCGCACCCACTTGCATGGCTTTATCCATGATCTTTGAGATCTTCTCCGCATGGGCTTCGCTTAAAGATCCCCCAAAGACAGTAAAGTCCTGGGAAAATACAAAAACCAGTCGGCCATTGATGGTTCCATAACCTGTGATGACTCCGTCTCCTGGGATCTTTTGCTCCCCCAATCCAAAATCAGACGAGCGATGCTCAACAAAGAGCCCCCATTCTTCAAAAGATCCTTCATCAAGTAAGATATCGAGACGCTCCCTTGCTGTGAGCTTTCCTTTGGCATGTTGACGATCAATACGCATCTGCCCGCCACCTAAGTAGCAAGTCGATCTCTTTTCTTCTAATTGCTTCAGGATTTTTTGCATCAGAAAATCTCCTTCCCCACAATGGTCCTCTTCAAAAATTCATGCATCTTAATAGATTGTCAATGAATCTGATTCATAATGAAAGATATAAAACGGAAACGCATATTAACTTTTAGAATGGGATAAATATCATGACCACAAGATACGCGAAGAAAAGAATCACTTTCTTGAGCATGGCTCTTGGGAGTCTTATTATCACAAGCTTAAGCTCAGGAAATGCAGAAGCAGGCTGGTCTGGAGCCCGGTGTAAGGTTCAGTGTACCAAAAATAGCGTTAAGAAGGATGCAAGATTAAATGATTGCGCAACCAATTGCGACAACACAGATATTATGGATATCCTGCTTCCCAATGCTGCAAGACTCAATGAAACTAACCAAGAGCACTTTCAAGCAGCTGTCAAATACCAACAGAGCGTCATTGAAAAGCAACTAAAGGCCGAAACTGCCAAAGGAAAAAAAGCAAGCAAATCAAAAATTAAAGATCTCAATGCAAAGCAAGATCAACTTATAGCCGAAATCAACAGGATGAGAAGTAAGAAGGATGAAGCTGGAGAAGCCACAACCCTCCCTCTCCGTCCAACAAGTAAGACACCATCACGCAAGATCCCTCCTCGCCCAACGAGTGAGCCAGAAATAAACAAACCTTCAACTGATTTACCACCTGAAGTACCCAATCAAGGACCTCCAACAGATTTGCCACCCCTTTTCCCCCAAGAAGCAGAAAAAGTTCAAGAACCTACAGTACCCAGTGAAGACGAACCCATGAAAATAGGTACTGGACCAGCACCTAAAAAAATACCGACGCCCCCTAGTCTGGGGAAAAAACCGTTGACCTATAAAGAGAAGCAAGAACTCTTGAAACAACAAGGTAACACTCAACCACAGGCAACAACAGCAGAGACTCCAACGGTTTCGCCTTCTGGAACAACAAATGAACCATCTCCCCAAGAAAATAGGAAGTCAATTACAGGAAATCGACCAGACGGAGGGAATCTAGCTGGTGCCCTGGCTGGCCTTGGGGACAACCCCATCGCACGGTTGAGAAAAATTGATGCAGGATCAGAAGTAACTCAGTATAACCTATCAGATGAAGAAAAAAAGATGTTAGATCGGCGAGTTTCCTTAGAACCTGATAAAATTAAAGAAGAAACCGAAAGTTCACTTCAAACAGCAAAGGCCATGAACAATAGAGCAAATATTGCAAAATATACCGCTCAACTAACCTATATTGAAGAGAAATTAAAAGATGCAGAAGACGATGAATGGAAGTAATATCTAATATCAACTAAATACTTTAAGTCCCTTCCATACTTTATTGGAGGGGCTTTTTATTTTGTGGAGAGGTCGTAATTTACTTGATTCCCATTGCCCCTTCTCCATTTATCCCTCACAAATCCTCAATCCCCATCACGCCAGAAAGCCCAAGCAGGTGAGAGCGTGTTTCAGCTTGAATCTGATAGCCATCGGGCAATACAATTTGGATGGTGGGCGTGGTGGAAAAGACAACCTCAAGGCATATACGTACGCCTCCTGGTGGCGTTGATTTAAGAATAGATTGCACCTCTTCAGCCTTGGCGGTTTCGTCTAACCGAACCTTTATCATTTTTGTCAGGGATTGCATAGCATCATCAAGAGGCTGAACATCTTGCGCTGTCAGGCGAAACCCTTCCCCTTCTGCTTCCTGTTTTAGGATAGCGCTAACCAACAAGGGTGTTCCGGGTTCAAGCAAGTCCCGACTTCGATTAAACACCTCTGAAAAAACAGCGATTTCAAAGACACCTTGGCTATCGGATAACTTAACAAAGGCAAACTTTTGACCCGCCTTGGAGGTGCGTTCTTGTTTGACCAGAACAATCCCAGCCAGCTTTACATTGCTGCCATCTCCCATGTCACTCAACCGATCACTCAAGGTTACCCCCAAACGACTTAAGGAAGATCCATAAATGTCGAGCGGATGAGCCGACAGGAAAAAACCTAAGGCATCAAACTCATAATTCAATTTTTCTAACGATCCCCAATCATTGATTTTTGGCAATGAGAGCGTGACATGGCCTTCAGATGCTGCAAAACCAAACAAGCTGTGTTGCTGGCTTTGCTTTTCTTCAGCCGCTAGGGCCGATTGTTTCAAAATTCCTTCAATGGCAGCATGGGACTGTTTGCGATTTGTGTTTAAAGTGTCAAATGCACCTGCAGAGACCAGATTTTCAAGCTGCCGCTTGTTCATAGCCCCATGCGCCCCGCAGACGCCGACACGATGAGCAAAATCATTCAGATCTTTAAAAAGCCCATTGGCTTGACGATCTTTCAATATGATTTTTATTCCAGCTTCTCCGACCCCTTTGATGGCGGCCAACGCATAGCGAAGCCCATTTTCCTCAACGGAAAAAGTTACATCAGATGCATTAATATCGGGTGACAGAAGTGGGATCTTTAACCGTTCCATATCTTGGCGGAAGACATTCAACTTATCCGTATTGTTCAAATCATAGGTCATGGACGCTGCAAAAAATTCTAAAGGATAATTTGCCTTTAAATAG
>Ga0206917_1130_pt1 | contig 20062 bp, 15 predicted proteins | sample Alteio_BWOrgHeat_68_FD_152931 | JGI IMG/M metagenome (GOLD analysis project Ga0206917, IMG submission 152931) | Enriched cells from forest soil in Barre Woods Harvard Forest LTER site, Petersham, Massachusetts, United States -... | ecosystem: Environmental > Terrestrial > Soil > Temperate forest >...
ATTCGATTAATTCCGCGCTCATATTTTTGAATCTGCTGGAAGCTGACGCCTATCGCATTGCCTATGGCTTCCTGGTTTAAACCGAGAATGGCACGCCGCAGGCGAAGGCGTTTTCCCACATGTACATCGACAGGATGGTGGCTGTTGCGCTTCACGCCTGGGCTATCTGCGCCATCTTGGAAGACAACAGGCTCTTTGACTGAAACCGGGCTATCATCTGCACTAACTCATTCCTGACGAGAACGTCTTTAATTGCTGTGAAGCCAGTCATGAAATTCAGGGCGGTGTGCGCTCCGTTATCCATCGTCAGATGATGAACAAGCCTGTCGGCATCGGATTCGTTGTAATCATCATGCACTGCCCACCAGGCAATGCTTTCCCGCGCATCCTTGAGAATATTGGTAATGGCGGTGAGATGCTCACTTTCTGCTTTCAAGAGAAGAATATTGATTCCCCTGATAACGTCCACCGTTGATTCGTCCAGACGCTTAACGTCTTTGCCCGGGAGAATTTTTATGGGTGGCTTTCTTGCCATGATTTTATCTTTCACAGACGCGGGAATAATTACCTTACTAAATTCGTATACTAATCCCTGTTGCGCGCATTGCCCCGCATCAAGGGAGCATAAAAAAATTAGAGAAATATGTTCACGCCTTAACTTAGGTCAAGGCATCAGGGTATATTACGTTGTACGGTGAGTAATGGCACTCAAAGAACAAGTCTCCAATTTAATCCCGTGTAGATCACTGGCTTTTTTTAAAACCCTCACTCTCTTCGTTGATCTGCCTGATGAAGAGGTGATGCGTTTTTCTACGGTCGCTCAAATAAAAAATTATAAAAAAGGGCAGTTTCTCTACAGGGAAAATGAGCAGGCAAAATTCTTTCATGTAATCTGCACCGGGTGGCTGAAGCTCTTCCATACCACAGCAGAGGGTGAGGAAATGATCCTCGCCATGCTCACCAGAGATAACATCACGGGTGTGAATGCTCTTTTTGAGGAAGAGCATTTCACGATGAATGCGCAGGTGGTAGACGATGCTGAAATACTCAGCATTCCGCTGACCCTGCTGAAAGAGCGCGTGCGCATGGATAACCAGCTGGCACTTAATATGTTGTCTTACATGGTGCAGCAGCAACGCCGCTACGAAGTGCAACAGGAACAGAATCTTTTCTACAGCGCACCCCAACGTGTCGGATGCTTCCTGCTGGGGCTCTGCCCAATACCGGAACGAAAAGACGGCGTCATACTCACCCTTCCTTATGACAAGGTGCAGATCGCTTCTGCGCTTGCAATGAAAGCACCGACCTTTTCCCGCGCATTGCATGTTTTATGTGAAGAAGCCAGCATCCATATCACCGGAACCAGCGTGACGATCGATTCCGTGGAGCGCCTGCTTACGTTTGTGGGTAGCGGCTATTCGCCCTCCTTAATCCGTACGGAAACTTAGGGGCTATTGCAGTTAGCGGCTGGAGCAGCACGGAGTCTCTGGCGAGCCAGTCTCCGCTCTCCACTTTCCCTGATTAACAGGGATTTTTGCGTAATTCTATGGGTTTCTGCGTTGTAGCGTCGTGAATTATCACGCTGCAATAGCTGCTTACCGTCAAATTCCCTACTCCAGATAACAGGGATCATTTTTTCACTATCAAGGATTTTAAAAACAGAAAACTGGGAACTATCAAATGTGAACAGGGTAGATATCCGCAAATCATTTGTCTGCGGGGATGGCACGGTCTATTCCTTGTAAGATACAATGGAATTAATGGATTAAGACATGAATCCAGGCAAAAAGCGCAATCAGAAACAGCAATCGAATAAGCGCGGCGGCCCGCCGCGGCACGTGAAGCGGCAGAACCGTTCCTCGCACGGTGCTCTGCCGGACGTCATGACGCTATTCATCGCGGAGATAACCGATGACGGCGAGCTTCTGGGCGTACCGGAAGAATGGCCTGGCCGCAAACAGTCCCCTGTTATTTATATCAGCGAAAGCCGCCAGGGGCCTGCGGCAAGCATCGGAGACCGCGTGCTCGCGAACATGCGACGTGTGGGAGCGCATGAATATAATGCGCACGTCATTCGCATTCTGCCGAAGGAACCCGCTAAACTGATCGTAGGGATTTTTGTGCCTGTGTCGGGCGGCGGCGGGCTGATAGAACCGGTAAGCCGGAGAACCAAGGAGTCTTACCGTGTTGCCAGAGAAGAGGTAAACGGAGCGGTTGCAGGCGAGCTTGTAAAAGCGTCCACGCTGGCGGGAACGGATCACGGCCTGCCCTTTGCCCGCATTGAAGAAAGGTTGGGCGATGCACGGGCACCGCGCGCCGCAAGTCTTATTGCCGCCCATCTTCACCGCCTGCCTTCGGCATTCAGCGCGGCGGCACTCACCGAGGCCGAGGCCGCAAGCGCCCCGGTGCTGTCGGGGACCCGCGAGGATTTGCGCTCCCTCCCCTTCGTCACCATTGACGGGGAAGACGCGCGCGATTTCGACGACGCCGTATTCGCCGAGCCGGATACCGACCCTAAAAACGTCGGCGGATTCCACCTGGCCGTAGCCATCGCGGATGTGGCGCATTATGTGACAGAGCAGAGCGCGCTCGATGCCGATGCCTTCCTGCGCGGCAATTCGGCTTATTTTCCCGACCGGGTGATCCCCATGCTGCCTGAGCGGCTCTCCAACGGCCTCTGCTCGCTCAAGCCCCACGAAGACCGTTACTGCCTCACCGTGCATCTATGGATTGACGCGCACGGCAATACGAAACGTTACCGTTTTACCCGCGCCCTCATGCGCTCGCGGGCGCGCCTGACCTATACCCAGGCGGAAAATGCCGGTAAGCTGATTGACGACGACGCGGTGAAGCCCCTTGTCGCCAATCTCTTTGCCGCTTACCGCGCGCTGGTGAGGGAGCGTGACAAGCGCGGCACGCTTGAGATCAACCTGCCGGAATATAAGGTGCAGTTCGACGCCCTGGGTAATGTAGAGAATATTACGCCGCGCGAGTCGCTGGGCCGATTATCCCGCGTAGTGCTCGCCCATCGCCAGCGCTATGATCCGCGCTCGCCTGCCTCCAGGCCATCTGTTGTTGCTACCGGCTTGATTTATACGCGGCAGTTGCAGCTGCGTCTGGCACCTATTCGCTAAACGAACGCGTGCCAGATTGGGACAGAAGAGGGCTGTCAGCTCCGCTCGTCACCGCGGAAAGGGAATAGTCCCACCGACGTTAATAACACCTCCGGCTGTACCGCTTCCGTGACGGTGTTTTGCCCCCCGTTTGTTCCTCCGAGATGCGCTTAGGGGAGACGCATGCAGCTCTAACATGCCTCCCCGTCTGCATCCTCACCCGGCCGTGTGTCTTCCGGCTGATCACACCACACACAACACGCAACCGATCTACCGGAGGTTACACATGCTGAGCCGAGTCCTTTTCACGCGACCGTATTTCCTTGCGGCACTCCTCACCCTGGCCGCGGTCTTTTTCCCCAAGTCCGCGCGGGCGGACTGGATATTGCAGCTGCTAACATCGGCCCACAATGGACCGACCGGCTCATTCTCCACGGCTGCGCAGGCGTGCCAGGCGGACATCCCGACCATTCCCGCTCCGCCGTCGCCTTGGACTGTGGGATTTGGCAACGTATTTGTGTCCGGGGTGTTTGGGCTGAACGGGGTGAATCTGGTATGCGTAAAAATGAACCTCTCTGGAAGCACTCCACTTGTATACGGCGACAGCATCGTGCCATCGTGCGGAACAGGGATGGTGGCAAGCACCGCATCGCCTACGGGCTGCGTGCCGTCTACAGAGTCCCTATCCGCGAAAATGGAGGGAGAAACGTGCTGCCAGCGCGCCGATCCGGTTGACGTGGCGACGGGCAACGTCTTCGAGACGGTCACGGACTATGAAACGGCGGGACCCAACAAACTAACCTTCGCGCGGTATTACAACAGCATCTCCAGCACGACGCTTGCCGGGACGATGGGGAAGAACTGGCGCCATACCTATGACCGCTACATCTCCGGCAGCTCCTCCCCCGTGACGGTGGAGCGGCAAGACGGCAAGCAATTCACCTTCACGCTGAGCAGCGGGGTATGGGTGACCGATCTGGACGTGGACTACACCCTGACGCATTCGGGGAGCACCTGGACGCTCACCACGCCAGACGACACGATGGAGACCTATACGGGCAGCCAACTCACCTCCATCCGGGCCAGGAACGGCTATACCCAGACGCTTACCTATAACGGCTCGGGCCAGCTTTCCACCGTCACGGACTCCTATACGGCGACCAACTCCGCGCGGCAACTGACCTTCACCTACGACAGCAATGGATTGCTCCAGTCCGTCGCCACCCCCGATAGCACCACAATCACGTACGGACGGACTTACAGCGGCATCATCCCCACCAATCTGCTCAACGGCGTCGTGCCGCCGCCCGACCAGCTCACCGGCGTGGTGTATCCCGCGACGTCCGGAGGCACGCCGGGCGGTACGGTCACGTATGGTTACAATGCCAATCTCACCGGCACACCGTTTTCGCCCTACCTGCTGACCTCCGTCACGGATGAGAACGGGAACGTGAAGGCGCAATGGACGTACGACACTTACGGGCGGGCCACGTCGAACCAGGGCTATAGCGGCCTGAATCTGACCACGTTTTCCTATAACGACTCGACTGGCGCGCGCACCGTCACCAATGGGTTGGGCGAGGCCGACACGTACAGCTTCACGACGGTGCAGAACGCGCCGAAAGTCTCCAGCATCAGCCGCGCCGCAACCTCCACCACGGCGGCGGCGTCGGAGTCGTTCGGCTATGACAGCAACGGCTATCTCGGCGGGTTCACCAACTGGAACGGCACCGGCCGGGGCTACGCCAACAACGCACACGGGCTGCCCACCTACATCATCGAGGCGGGCGGCACGTCCGTGGCGCGCGTCACCTACGTCACCTATGACGGCACGTGGGGACGTCTCCCGGCCAACATCGCCGGGCCGGGGCTGACCACCTCCTTCACCTATGACAGCAACGGCAACGCGCTCACCCGCACCCTCACCGATCAGGCCACCGGCCACGCCCGCACCTGGACGTATACCTATGACGCCACCGGGGAAACGCTCACGGCAACCGATCCCCTGTACCACATGACGACCTTCGCCTATTCGGCCGGGCACCTGACGGGCATTTACGATGCGCTCACCCACACCACCACTCTCGGCGGGTTCACGGGCGGGGGGCGGCCGACGGTGATCTATGACGTCAACGGGGTCGCGCACGGCATCGCGTATGACGCGCGTCAACATATCGTGGACACGTCCGTCGTGACGTCGCTGGTGCATCTGGATACGCATTACACCTGGAACGCCAACAACGAGCTGCAATCGGTGATCTGGCCGGACAGTACCTCGGCGGGATACGTCTACGTCTACGAATATAGCGCCACCTACGGCCCGCAATTCTTCAACAACGACGCGGCGGGCAACGAGTTCTACCGCTACATGAACGCGCTGGGCAACCCCACCACCACCGTCAGTTTTGACCATCTGGGGAATATCGCCCTCTACCGCAACGCGCTTTACGATGCGCTGGGGCGGAAGATACAGGACAGCAACTCCACCAACACCAAGAACAGCACGTTCACCTACGACAATAACGGCAACGTGCTGACGGTGACCGATCCGCTCGGGCACGTCACGCACAAAGCATACGACGCGCTCAACCGGCTTACCTCCGTCACGGACGCGGCCAGCGGGGTCACCAGCTACGCCTATGACGGACAGGACAACGTCACGCAGGTCACGGCCCCCAATGGCGTGGTGACGTCGTACGTCTATGACGGGTTCCGCGAGCGCACGCAGGAGACGAGCGGGGATAGCGGCGTGACCAATTACGTCTACGACGCCGCCGGCAACCTCACCCAGAAGACGGACGCCGCCAGCGTCGTCACCAACTACACCTACGACGCGCTCAACCGGATGCTCACGCGGAGCTATCCCGCCGACAGCTCGCAGACCGTGACCTACACCTACGACCAGTCCGGGCACGGGTACGGGGTGGGACGACTCACGAGCGTCACGGACCGGGCAGGCGGCGACAGCCGCAGCTACGATGAGCGCGGGAATCTCACCAGCGACGCAAGAACCATCGTCGCCACCGTCTTCACCACGAATTACACCTATAACGGGGCCAGCCGCCTTGCCTCGATGACGTACCCGGACGGGGCGGTGGTCACGTACGGACGCGATGCCGTGGGCAACATCGCCTCCATCGGCTTCACCGGCACGGGCAGCGACAGCAGCACGGTGATCAGCGCGGCGACATGGCTCGCCTTCGGCCCCGCCGCCTCCATCACCTACGGGGACGGCGAAGCGGAGACGTTTAGCTGGGACAGGGATCTCAACGCAACGGGCATCAGCTCCACCACCGTCGGCCTTACCTACGGCTACGACAACGCCAACAACGTCACCTCCATCACCGACGCGCTCACAGCCGCCAACAGCCAGAGCTTTACCTACGACGCCTTAAACAGGCTCACCGGGGCCACCAGCGGCACGGGGGGCTACGGAACCCAGAGCTGGACGTATGACAGCAACGGCAACCTCACCGCATCCGTCGCGGGCGGCGTGAGCACCAGCTACACCACCACCTCGAGCACCAACCGGCTCGCATCCCTCACCGCAGGGGGGACCACCACCAGCTTCGCCTACACCCCCACGGGGAACCTCTCCACAAGCACCACCAGCGGCGTCACCACCACACACGAGTACAACACCGCAAACCGCGTCTCGGCCATCCACACGCCAAGCCTCTATTACGGCTACATCACCGGGGCCGACGGAAACCGAGCCATCAAGCAAAACGGCGCCAACAGCTACTGGACGAGCTTCGTCTACGACCTCGCCGGTCACCTCATCTACGAAGCCGACGACCAGAGCGGGGCAAACGTCTCCGAGTACATCTATCTCGGCGACAAGCTCGTCGCCAACTGGAACCCCGCGCAGCACCATCTCTACACCGTCCACACCGACAGACTCGGCACGCCCGTCCTCCTCACCGACCACAACAAGGCCGTCAACTGGAAGGCAAACCCGCAGCCCTACGGGGCCGACCCGGTGATCACAAGCTCGGGGCCCTCCGGAACGCCGATACAGAGCCTCCGCCTCCCGGGGCAGTTCAATGACCCGGAGTTCGGGTACAACAATAACGGATGGAGAACGTACAATCCCACGACCGGGCGGTACATACAGGCGGACCCGATGGGGATGGCCGCCGGGACCAATCCTTACGCTTACGCGGGCGGCAATCCGGAGACGTTCACCGATCCAAGCGGTCTTTGTTTCGGACCGCTCGCCATCTGGTGCGCCCAGTACGCGATAGAGATCGGAACCGCCGCAGGCTGGGCGGCTTTTGGCGGCGAAGCTGCCTATGTCGTCGCCACCGGCGCACCTGGCAGCCCCGTCGCCACAGAGGCAGCGGTGGTGGACGCGATAGGAGGTAGCTCCGCCGCCCGGATGGCAAACGCCTCACGACTCGGCAAGGAAGGGGAAGACGCTGTCAGGGCGCAATGTCCTATCGGGGATAAGACACTCATCAACATTAACGGGCGAGACCGGATACCGGATGGACGAACAATTACTACACTAAGCGAAGTCAAGAACGTCGCCTTTCAGGGCCTCACCCAACAGTTGCAGGATTACAGCGATTATGCTCAACTGAACGGGCTTGTTATGGATCTCTACACTCGCTCGGACACGGTCATTTCGTCTGCGCTTCAAAGACTGATCAATAGCGGCATCATCAATCGGCTCAACATACCGGGGTTGTAATTGTCATGACGTCCAGGGAACCACGCAAACGAAAAGGCATTACGGCAGCGGAGCTGGACGCACAACTCATGGCCGATCCCGAATTCGTCGCACGCAAACGGGAGCGGGATCGCCAAAGGGCCGAACTTGAAGCTAAATACCATGAAGAAGAGAAGCCTATCCTTCATGACTTACGTGAGGTTGGATATACGACTCTTCGTTCGGTCTGGGATTTTGTGAATACCGACGACTCCTACGCAGCGGCCATTCCTGTCCTCCTCAAGCATCTCACGCTTCCTTACTCAGACGGAATCGTTGAGGGCATCGCCCGTGCGTTGGCCGTACCTGAGGCACGACATGCGTGGCCACTCTTAGTCGCTGAATACCAAAAAACACCGACAACTCGTGAACGCAGTAGATACAAAGACGGCCTAGCGGTTGCGCTTTCCACCACGGTGATGAACGAAACGATAGGAGAACTGATTACGCTCGCCAAAGACAAAACACACGGTGAAAGCAGGATTCTACTCCTGAGAGGCATCAAACGCTCCAAACTGCCCATCGCAAAACAGGCCATTGAGGAACTGGCGCTTGATCCTCAACTGGCAAAGGCAATCGCCGCTTGGAAACGCAAAAAGCCGAAATCGAATTAAGTGAAAGCCGCCGGGGTTCTTTTCATTAAACGAGCGCCGAGGAGCGCGCGGCCGGTCCGCCGGCCGCGCGTGATCGAGGTGCAATCGTGCGCGCCAGGAGCGGGACGAGCAACGGGGCGATCGGCGCGCACGAAACGGAACGCCACCACATAGTTTCCAACCATCAATTCACTTGACGGGGAGACGCATGAGTTCACCTGAGCGATAAACCCCTATGAGCAAGACCATGAATCCGCTATTATGCGGGCCAGCAACTCAATGAGCCACGTTTATGGAACAGCAGTCGTTAGAAGACTTTCTGCAGAATACATCGCTTTCTGCTCAGTCCGGCACCCCTCACGGTCAGTATTATCTCGGTTGGCTGTATAGGACCGGAAGAGGTGTACAAAAGAGCAATGCAGAAGCTATCAAATGGTGGAAGCTTGCCGCAGAGAATGGAAGTGTAGATGCGCAATACGCTCTCGGTTCGATATACAGAAGGGGCGACGGGTTGCTCAAGAGCGGTGCAGAAGCCGTCAAATGGTGGAAGCTCGCCGCAGAGAGTGGAAGTGTAGATGCACAATACGCTCTCGGTTGGATATACAGAAACGGCGACGGGGTGCACAAGAACAATGCAGAAGCCGTCAAATGGTGGAAGCTTGCCGCAGAGAACGGGGAAACGCGTGCTCAGGGCAATCTCGGCGGGATGTATCTATACGGGAAAGGTACACGGAAGAATCTGGCCGAGGCGCTCAGGCTTTTGAGAACGGCGGCAAGCAGCGGAGACGCCAACGCCCAATATACAATTGGGTTCAGTCGCGAAAGAGCGATACCGTTGGACGAGCGCATGGAATGGCTTCACAAAGCGGCCGATAACGGGCACTTCATGGCACAACGCTTTCTCGCCGTGCTTTATGCCTCGGGGAGTGTCGTCGAACGGCGCGATTTGGTGACCGCCTTGAAACTTATTATACAGGCGAACAGGACGAAGAATTCCATACCGTCCCGCGCCATTTACTTTGCCATTAGACTATTTATGAACAAGGAACAGGTGGCTGAGGCCAATCGTTTGGCTAAAGATGCGCCCTCGGCTGCGGCTCAGGATAATCCTACTGAGCCGCCCGCGCCGCGTGACTAACTCGCCTTCGCGCTCTGCCAGGCGCGGGCATGCTTGAACAGCGCCGCGATGTCAGCCTCCGACGGTTTGCGTTTCGACTGAAACCGGATGGTCTGGTATCCCGCTGCCTTGGTAATGGCGTCGCGCTCCCGGTCGGCGCGTGCGCTGTGCGTGCGGTCGTCGAGCTCCACCAGCGCCACCACTTCAAGCGTATCGCGCGTGCAGATCACGTAATCCGCCATCTTCCGGTCGAACCGCGCGCGGACCGACCAGCGAGCCCTCCCGGAGAGCGCGCCATCATCGGTGATGAAGGCGGCGAACGATAGCTGGGGCAATACCAGATAGCCAGGCAATGCCCTTTGCAGCCGGTGGAAGAATTCCCGCTCGTTCGCCGTGAGGATGGGCTTGCGCCGGAGCCGGGCGTGCCACGGCTTGCGGGTGAGCCGGATGAGCAGCGCCGCCAGTAGGAGAAGTGCTGCGGCGATGGCCGCCGGGGGGTACCAGGAGGCGGGAAGGGACGGTGTCATGCGGATTCTCCCGTTGTGGATTCGTCTTCGATCGCGATGCTTTCGATAAAGGCCTTGTCGTATCCCGCCAGCTCGCCTTCGATGCTGTCGCCTTCCTGCAGCACGCTGAGCTTGTGGTAGCGGAGCATCTCCGGAAGGTGGTGCAGGTTGCGTCCGCGCACGATCACGGTGCATCCGGCAAACATCAGCTCCCACTGCGCCCCTGCTTGGCGTTTCTTCACGCGGTTGAGCAGGCTGTAGGACAGCATCTCGCCGTCGCCGTTCTTCAGGCGGATCTCCAGCATGAGAGGAGAGGTGCGCGCCTGGTGTTCCGGTACGGCGGCTTCCCGGATGGGGGGCTCCTCGATGGCGGCCACGGCGGCCAGCCGGCGCTTGGTCAGTTCTTCGACAAAGGGGTGTTTAGTGGTCACGGCGCGTCTCCCTGGTGGGCGAGGCATCGGCCACGCGTTGCCGCCATGTCGCGCGCGGAGTGCTGCCGGCGTCCGGGCAATACGTCCTCAGATGGGCGAGCCGCCGGTGACGTTCGTGCGCCTCGCGAGCGGGCGGGACGCGCGGAGGGGCCTGCGCCTGCATCATCTCCGTGGCGGAGAGGCGGTCTGATGACTTCTGCACGGCGAGCTTCAGCGCCTCGGCGTCTTCCGTATAGACCCGCACCTGCTCCCGGCCGCGCGACACGGAGACGTACCACCCGGCGCGATTGGCGGCTTTGAGGGACTCGTCCCCCACGGCGATGAAGACCCGGTCCGCCGTCTTCCCCTGCGACGCCTGGGAGGTATCGACGTATCCGTGGGTGAGGTGCCCGTACTCCTGGGGCAGCGTCCAGCCGTTGGAGAGGCGTACGTCGCCGTCCGGGGTGAAGCCCGCCACGCTGTAGGTCGCGCCGTTATTGAGGCGCTCTTTGGGTTTCCGGCCGTGGCTCTCGATGGTGCCGTTGCGGGTGATGCGGATCGTGTCACCGCGCGACACCGCGATGTCGTAGCTCTGGTACAGCTGGAACCTGTCCGCCTGATCGAGCGGTAGCGGAGCCTGTGTGCCGTTCCTGTGGGCGACGATCACCCTCTCGCCGTCCCGTTTTTGGACAGTCACCTTCTCCCCGCGCGCGAAGCCCGTGGTCCCCTTGCTGAACTGCACGACCTGCCCCGTTGCATAGTGCCGGGCATCCGCGCGCTCGGCCTCGGTCCAGTGCAGCGGAGTGAGTGCCGCAAGGACATGCTCCTCGCGCGACAGACGCCCGTTCTCCTTCATCGCCTCGCGGATCTCGGCGGTAAGCTGATCGCCTTCCCGGTGCGTCGGAGCGATGACCAGGGCGGTGCGCTTGCTGCGGATGGCCTGCAGGTAGTCGGAGACGAGCCGCGCGTGCCGCTCCTCTCCCTGCGCTTCGACGATGGCACCCATCCGCTCGAGCTGCGCGAACCCGGCGGCGGCGTCCTTCTCCGTGCCCCGGCTGAGCGCCTCGACGGCCTGCCGGTAGCGCGTGTCTTTCTGCCGGTGAATCCGCCGCAGCTCCGCGAAGGGGATGCCCGCCTCGGATTCCAGCAACCGGAACGCGTCCCCGCGCCCCACGGCGGCATGCTGGCGGTAATCGCCGGAGAGGATCACGCGGCAGTCCTGGCGCTGGGCGAGATCGAACAGCCGCGTCATATCGCGGCAGCCCAGCATCCCCGCCTCGTCGATCCACAGGACCTGGCCGCGCACCTGTTCCTGCAGCGCCTCGTCCCCCAGCAGCTGCTCCGTCGTGGTGGCATGGGCGAACCCCTCCGCCTTCAGCACGCCCCGGCTCGCCTGGGACGACGGCGCGAAGACGAAGACTTTTGTGTTTCCGTCCTGCTCGATGGCGGCGATCGTCGCCGTCATCATGCGCGTCTTGCCCGTGCCCGCCCCGCCGCGCACGCCCGTGACCCGGTCGCGGCTTCCGATCACATGGAGGGCGGCGTCCTTCTGCTCGCCGGTCAGCGTGCTTACGGCCTGGGCGTCGTTCGAGAGGGGCGCATACCGGGCACGGCCCTCGCGGGCGAAGCGGAGCATGCGCGATTCCTCGCGCAGGATGTCCCGCGTGGTGACGAACGTCTGCCCATCCACCTCGCGTTTGAGCACATCCCGGTCCCAGGGAGTCTTGTCGAGCGCCTCGGGCAGGAAAGCGCCCGCCCCGTGACGAAGTGCTTCCGCCTTGATGCGTTTCTCGGAGAGGGTCGAGGAACGCTCGAGGGAATGGGCGAGCGCATAGCCCAGGGCTTCCGCCGGACCCATAGCGCTTCCCCCTGTGGAATCTCCGCTCATGACCGTTCGCAGCGCCTCGTTCTCCTCCGGGGACAGGCGCGACCGCCAGCCCTCCCGCAGCTCCGTCCGGCTCTTGTCCTCGGCCTTGTGCTCGCGGCCGTGAGCACCGATGCGGTGCTTGCCCTCCGGGTCCGTCACGCCGAGCCCGGCGGCCTGCTGCTCGATCTGGTTGCGCCGACGCGAGAATTTGTCCACCAGCGATTCGGGCAGGCCTGCCACCTCGAAGCTGTAGCTTTGGTCCCGCTCCGTCCGATAGCCCAGCTCGGTCAGGCGATGGGCGAGCCGCGCGTCGAACGCGGCCTCGTAATAGGTGGCGTCGCGCTTGATATCCCCGAACTGCCCTGCTTTCCAGCGCCCTTCCTCGGCGTCGTAGGTGGTGTTGAAGGCAAAGCAATGCGCATGGAGATGCGGGTCCGGCACACCGTCCACGGGACGCGAGGTGAAGTGGATGAACTCCGCCCACGCCATGTTACCGGTCACCCGGTCCTCGTCGCGCCCGTCCGCCCGCACACGGGTCTTCATCTCCGACTCGAGCTGCTCCATCGTCTCCTCCACGCTCTGGCGGAAGGCGTCCAGGATGCGCTCATCCCCGGAGAACTCGTATAGGACGGAAACGCTCTTGGGGACGGAGAAAGTGAAGTCATAGCCCACGCGGCGTTTGTCCTTAATGCGGGGAGTGAGCTGCTCTCCCGTATCGGGGCTGAGGTTGTCGCACAGGGAGAAATAGCTTTGCTGGTCTATCTCGCCGTCCAGCCCTAGCCGGGCGGCTCCTTCGCCGCCCCATTGCCCGGCGATTTCCTGCCCGTCGATGTAGTAATCGGACCGCGTAAGGCTTCCACCAAAGTACCGTTTGGCCCCCTCTGAGGAGGTACTTGCGGTGATGCGCAACATCGTTAGGAGATTCTACTTACGGGTTAATACAACGCATGCTCCAATACTGGATTTGGTAGCAGAAGGTTAGTTGACACACAAGATGTATTAACGGGCCTTTAAGCAATCACCTCCGCAGCATACCCTGCGACTGTCCACAGGTTAATGGCGACGGCGGTACGTAGGGCGTTAGAGAGGGGGAAGAGCTTGGCCAAATTTTAAAAGACAACTCTCAAATTATCAGTTCAGGAAAGTATCTGACTTCAGGCACATTCTGTCCTTGTTGGCTTTCCCTGCAACACCTGCTGGGTGACATCTTCGGAATTATGGATGATATGCGTAAGGTTGCCTTGCCTGTCAAAAAAGGGGAAATTTACGGGGTGCCAGTATCGCACCTCGAATCCTCCTCCCTTTGCCGCCAATCTGGGAATGTCGTACCGTATCAGGTTCACTACATCTAATCTCTTGCGTTCGAGTACCCGGAGAAAAGAGGCTCGCAAGTTAGAAACACCGTCTGCTGTTGGATCTGCCGGATTATCAGGAAAAACATCAAATATATTACGCCCGGCAATATCATCACGCATGGTGGTGGTATTCCGCAGAAAAATGTCGCTTGCGTTTATGATAGTAAAATCCGGCGTCAGAATCAGGTAATGGGCAGGCAGGGACTCAAACCCGTGCTTAAAGCCCGGCAGGCGTTGTTCAGGAGTCGGGAATTTATTGCGCTTTGCCACACCTATTCCCTTTCAGAAATATTCAACCATACGTTTGATTGAATGCTTTCAGATGCCAGCCACTAATTCAACCCCAAAAGAACCAAAATAATCATCTGATAAATATTACATCTTTCGCAGCCGAGTGTTGACATAAAGAAAAAGCCCCCTCCAAGTTCACTGAAGGGGGCTTTTTCTTCGTGCCAGCTGATCTAAGCAGCCTTGTCTGTGAGGTTATGCGAAGTAAGGGCGGCTTCCTCACCATTATGGTAGGCTTGTATCAGGGACCGTTGTTCGGTCGTAAGAAAATCTTCTGCCCCGATATTCCTGTTATTCTTGCCCGTCAGCAAATCAATGGGGTCATGTCCATGCACCCACCCTAAATTGGGCTTGTGCACGTTATAACCGATGAGCCTTTGAAGCTGAAGAGGAAACGTTTTTGCAATATTGGGTGGGTAGGATAAGTACTGATTTTCTGATTGACGTAACCATCCCAGGCAATAGCCAATGGCTATTCCCGTACGCGTTTGATTGCGGGTAGTATTGGCACCTCCGGCATGTAATAGCGAGGCGGCATAAATCAATACTGAACCTGCAGGCATCTCCGCATACGTGATTTCATGAGGCTGTGGCTGGCGCCCTTCGGGCCATTTATGGCTTCCGGGAACAATAATCGTTGCTCCGGTTTCCTTTTTGAAATCGCTATAGGCCCATAAAGCATTTACTACGAATTCAAAGGGCTTATTGCTGATGGGAAACAATGCACTGTCAGGATGAATAATCTGCGCTTTTTCGCCTGGATTGATGCGGATACCTTGCGTCAGATTAATCTGGAAACTGTCGCAATTTTTCCCAAGAACATAATCCACGAGCCCCAAGACAAGCGGATGCATGGCCATATCTTGGGCCGCTTTTGATTTGGCAAAAAGCGCTTCGATTCTCTTGGTATTAAAACCGAAGAAAACAGCCTGGCTTACAGGCCTTTTCTCAAAATGCGGCTCAAGCTCTTTGTGGAGTTGTTTGAGGGTATTTTTGTTAATTGCATTTTTAAGAATAACGTACCCATGCTCATGAATGACATCAGCCAGATCGTCAAGATTGCATTTATTTGCATCAAATGAAGCAAGTGCCATAAAATCCTCCCTTAAGTATATGGTCGGATCTTATTTATAGATAATGGCACAATGCACACCTGTACTTTGGTACAGGTTATTGTATCACGCAGTCATTTCCAGAATGTGAAAACAACAAAAGAAACGGCCGGTCAAACAATGGCTTTTCCATGGGCAAGGGCTTTAAGAAGTTCTTTGACATGCTTTCTGAGTTTAACATCAGAAATACTGTAAAACGCCCTTACCAGTTCAAGCGTTTCCCGCTTTAACTCAAATGCCGCCATGGCTTGATTGTTTGATCCATTCACGTCAGCACGAACACTTCCAAGCTTGCTTTCACTCTGCCCGGGCAGTTCCTCAAAAAAGAAGGAAACAGGCTCTTTTAGAACCAAAGAAACGTCATAAAGGCGGCTTGCACTAATGCGATTTCCACCGCGCTCATATTTTTGCACTTGCTGAAACGTGACACCGATTTGGTCGGCCAACATTTCTTGCGTGAGACCCGCCAAAACGCGTTTCATGCGAAGCCGTTGGCCTACATATTCATCCACGAAGTGAACGGAATAGTTCATAATGCCATGATTTATATAACAATAAAAATATCACGCTTAATAAGAGAAAATATTAATACTGTTACCACCCTTGATTGCACAAGGTTTTTTTTATAATATTATGAAAAAGAAAAGATAATATCAGGGAATATGGGAAGTTACCTCATTGAAGAGTTTATAGAACACACTAATGCGGCCAGTTCACGGGACGAAGTCTTCTCACTGTATATGTGCGCATTGAGGCGATTGGGTTTCGACAGGGCCATATATACCTTTGTGACTGATTTTCCTTCTATTCATCAAAAGGCAGGGCATGGTGTACAATGCAATTTTCCTGACGACTGGATGGAGCATTACCGAATCAGGGGCTACCAGAAAATCGACCCCGTGATCATGCAGGTGCTCAGGAGTGCCGCGATCTTCACATGGCAGCATTTGACTCAGACGGATTATTTTGATGCAGGCCAATTACGTATCCTTGACGAGGGCAACGAGGCGGGGCTTCATGACGGCGTGGGTATACCCTTATACGGCACCAATGGTGGGGTAGCGGGTGTGGGGATGGCAAGCAGTCTGGGTGGTATAAAACCCGACAAGAACATGCTCTCAAAAATTAAGCTTATTACAGAGCAATTTCATTTAGCGTATTGTGCGGTAGAAAATTTAGAAAGCGATATACCTCAACCTAAGCTTACACAAAAGGAGGTGGAAGTTCTTAAATGGTGGGCTGCAGGTAAATCGTCAGATGAAATCGCTCTGATAATGTGTAGTTCAAGAACTACCATTAAATTTCATGTCACGAACATCTACCTGAAATTGTCTGCCAATACCAAGATACTTGCCGTCACTAAGGCTATCCGGCTTGGACTCGTCCCCTTGGATACCATCGGGGTTTAGAGGAAGACTTTCCCCCTACCTGTACCAAAGTACAGGTGCGCAAATTTCTAAAATAGGTTTCTAAGTTAGCCATCTGCCCAACTTCGGAGGATGGCATGACTGTGGAATGCGTCACATTGGAAACGAGCCATTTATTTGCAGGCAACCCCATTGCAAGCCAGCATAAGCTGCGCCACCGCCTCATTATACAGCGGCAGCATTGGGATGTTCCGCAGTTACGGGATATGGAATTCGATGCCTATGATAACCCTGCCACCACTTATCTGGTGTGGAGGGACGACAATATGATTGTGCGGGGTGTTTCACGTCTGTATCCCACAGACCGGCCTTTTATGCTCAAAGAGCATTTTTCGCACATGGTAACGTATGAGGCGATGCCTACTGGCAGCCATGCCTGGGAGGGATCGCGATTCTGTATTGATAATATCTTGGATAGCCCCACCCGCCAGCAAATTGCGCGTGAAATTGTGCTGTCCTACCTGGAATACGGACTTGATATGGGCATCACCCAAATCCTTGGCGTTATGTACCCCGTATATTGGCATAATCTTTTCGCAAAAAATGGCTGGGAGCCTACTTGGATTGGAGATGTGATCGTCACGCCTGATGGCAAGAAATCACGGGCAGCGATACTTCCCGTATCAAAATATGTGCTTGATAAAGTGCGCAGTACAACCGGCATCCATACAAATGTCATCAATTATGGAAACGTTAAAAGGGAGTCGTATGTCCAGGCAGCGTAAGAAACAGGTGACCAAGCGACCTACTTCGAATGATGTAATGTCTCCACAAATGATAGTTTCGATACTAGTAGAAGCCTATTGTACAGGGCTTACTGCTATCGAAAAAAAGCAGCCTGAACTGGCCGCAATAAGTGCATATTATATATTTGATGTACTGGATTGGGCACGCTGTAATTTCGTTGGCACTTCATTTGATACTATAGAATTAACGTTGCCCGATGGCTTTTTATCCCACAAACGTCTTCCTGCCCCGAAGAATATCAGGCAACTCGAGTCATCCGCCGAAAAACATTTCGTGGGTATCAAAAATACTCCCAAGAGCGCCTCTCTAGGAAAAGTGGGTGCTCCGGATATACGTTCGGCAGTGTGACAATGTCGAAACCCCAGTCAGTGAACACAGAGCTACAAGCTATTATTGCCAGTATTCATTATTTGGAAGCAGAGGCTGACCGGATTGGGTTAGAAGAAATAAGTATTATTTTAAAACGCGGGCTCACAGAGATAGAGAAATGGGCTAATGGGGAAGCATCAGATTTTACATCAGGTCATGATGTTACCAATTCTGACTTATACTCGACCCTGCTTCTAATAACTGAAGTCTCCAAATTGCGCCAAGTTGAATTACGGCTCTTTTTAGAAATTCTTGATTCTTACGATGCCATAAGAAGTGCAGCGAATTAATATAGGGTAAGCAACCCCGAAGGGAAATCATCGTCATTAGTCCGGGTATAGTCATCCACCACCGGTATAGTTTGCGTATTATCGTTCTGATATAATCGGGGAGAGACAAAATCAGATATTACGATCTCACGGGGTTCGTTAATAAGAAATACCATACATCATCCACAGTTATCCGCGGCACCAGGAGCTCCGACACACGAGTCCCCAGCCCCAACATTTCCAGCCTGCCCCAACAAGGCGAATATCACAAACCATGCGGCGCTGCCAGACGTTTTTTGCAGACTATAGACAAGCATTTTGAAGGTATTACTCTCTTGCGATTGCAATCTTTACTCTACAACCCATCAAGATATACTATTATGCTGCAACAGCAGCTGGAGCGAATAAACGCCCGACAAAACTTCGGCATAATTTGGCAGCAGTGGTTATGGGACCAATAATAACTCGTGAAGACTTACTGTCCTTCATTAAAAAGCAGATGGAAGAGCGGGAGTTGAGTATTTCAGCTTTAGAAAAATTGGCCGGTGTATCCAAAGATTCGATACGGGATTTTCAACGGGGGAAGACTTACATACTTCGTGCTGATAAATACCAAAAAATAATGGCTGTTCTTGCTCCCGACTCGAAGATTTTTTAGCTGGTGGATTTATTGGAGAATTCTCCAACACCGTTTCGGACTATCGTACCGGCAAAAGATCAGTTCAACATACCTACTTCAATTTACTTTATGTCTTCGACTTTCGCTGATCTAAAAAGTCCTCCACCCGTTCGATGGCCACATCGGTAACGCCGTCAAAACCGGTTATCATGCGCTTTATGCGCCCCATAAGTGTATTTTCCGCGACATCCGTCATGGACTCCAACAACTGCGTCATTCCCACGAGTGCGGACTGATGCTCGTTCAGGCTGCCCTGCGTTCTTCCTCCCAGCTGACCATACTGGTTGGTTACAGCGGCATCTGGTGCCGGCATGGGCAGTGTCTGGGGGGTATCCATCCGCGCGTTTTTCACCAACGCGGAGACGATGCTGGCGGCATTTTCCACCCGCGCTCCCAGCGGCCCGAGATTCCATTTATCGCTTGCGTAACGCAGAATGCTGGTATGGTCGAACTGCGTATTGATGACGCCTTTTGCAACAAAAGGAGATATCAGGATGGCGGGCACGCGCACCCCCAGCTGCGTGAAACTATATTCCTGCACGTAGTGATCCGGGGGAACGGCGGCGGGAGGTGTGACATGGTCATAGAACCCGCCATGCTCGTCGCACAGCACTATCAACAGGCATGAATTCCATAGCTCCCCGTTGCTGCGCAGCGCATTATAGACTTCCGCCACCAGCTTTTCTCCCTCGGCCATATCATGGGGCGGATGGTCGTCATTGGCACCGGGCTGGTAATAGGCAGGCTCGATAAAGCAATAGGAAGGAAATTTCGTCTCATCGCCTGCCGCATCCATGTAAAACTGCCGCATCTTGCAATAGTTCCTTACATTTTCCGGCTCCATCTGGTGGACGAGCATGAGGGATTGCGGAATATCGCCGTAATAAATGCGCCAGCTTACGTTGCGCTCGTTGAGACGATCATAAAGCGTCGTCTGGTCATACCAATGCAGGTTAGCGTCAAGCAACCCTTCGGGCATGGCGACGCGGCCTATGGACGTGCCGCTGTGCAGGAAGAATCGGTTGGTCCAAGTGGGACCGGGCACGGAGGAGAACCAGCGGTTACACACGCCGAAGGATTTTGCCAGGGTATGGATCGCCGGCAGCTTCCCGTCCGCGAAATAATTCATTATCTCCTGCCTGTCGGCGGGTTGGGACAAGGGATACGCACGCGAGAAATCCTCGACGAACCCCGCATTATTGTTTTCCAGCTGATGCAGCACATGCTCCAGTTCATGCTTCGGGTCGTAGTTGAGCGCATACGAGGCGCTAGGCTGTTGCGCATAGGCATTGCCCTGATGATCTTTTAACGAACGCGGATTGCTTCCATCCACCCCGTCGAGCCCGGTAATAGCCGCGCCCAGCCCACCAAGAACATGGTCGAAGGAGCGGTTTTCAAGCGCGAGAACTATAATATGTTTGATGGGATCATTGAGCATATCGTTATCCTATTGGAGAGCAAGTGTATATTGCAACGGAGAATATCATTTGGATTTG
>Ga0206917_1040_pt3 | contig 19833 bp, 15 predicted proteins | sample Alteio_BWOrgHeat_68_FD_152931 | JGI IMG/M metagenome (GOLD analysis project Ga0206917, IMG submission 152931) | Enriched cells from forest soil in Barre Woods Harvard Forest LTER site, Petersham, Massachusetts, United States -... | ecosystem: Environmental > Terrestrial > Soil > Temperate forest >...
AAATCAAGGAATCGGTCGGGACTTTTCGTGCTGCTGGTGGGCGCGACCTGGTGCTGCTCCATTGCGTGAGCGGGTATCCCACGCCGGTCGACCAGTCGAATTTGCGCCGGATACCAGAACTGGCGGCGGAATTCGGCTGCCCAATCGGACTCTCCGATCATACGCTGGGCGTTGAAGTGGCGATCGCTTCCGTTGTGCTCGGCGCCTGCCTGATCGAGAAGCATTTCACCCTGCGCCGCGCCGACGGCGGCCCCGACGCGACCTTTTCGCTGGAGCCGGACCAGTTGCGCGCGCTGGTGCAAGGAACCAAGACCGCCTTTGCCGCGCTCGGCGGTGGCGAGCCGGCGCGCTCGCAGATCGAGACGGCCAGCATGGTGTTTCGCCGCTCGATCTATGTCGTGCACGACATCGACGCTGGCGAGCCGCTGACCGCCAAAAACGTCCGCATCATCCGGCCCGGCTACGGCCTCGCGCCGCGCGACCTGCCCAAGGTGCTAGGCCGCAAAGCGCGGCGAAATTTGGCACGCGGCACCGCTCTTTCCTGGGATCTTCTCGAGTAGGTTGGTCGTCATGAATACCGTCGCTATCATTCAGGCCCGTATGGCGTCCACGCGGCTGCCCGGCAAGGTGCTGGCCAACCTCGCCGGCAAGCCTGTGCTGGCCTGGGTCGTTCGCGCCGCGCAGGCGACGCTTGGCGTCGATGACGTGTGGGTGGCGACGTCGGTTGCCGCATCGGACGACGCGATCGTCGCTTGGTGCAAGGCAAATGGGATAACAGCCTATCGTGGTTCGGAAAGTGATGTGCTTGATCGCTACGCAGGTGCGGCGAGGGCGAGCGGCGCAGAGATCGTCATCCGGCTCACCGCCGACTGTCCACTGCTTGATCCAGCCGTCATCGCCCAGACCATCCGTTTGCGGGCGTCCACCGGCGTCGATTACGCCAGCAACATCGATCCACCGACCTGGCCGGACGGTCTCGACTGCGAAGTGTTCACAGCGAATGTCCTGCTTGCCGCCGCCAAGGAAGCGACGCGGGCGAGCGACCGCGAGCACGTCACGCCCTTCGTGCGCAACAACCGCGACCGCTTCAGCGCCGACTCGCTGATCGCACCACTGCCAGGGCTCTCCATCGAGCGCTGGACGCTCGACAATCCGAGCGATCTCGCGTTGTTAATGGCGCTGGCTGCGCGGTTGCCTGCGGATCGCGCGCCATCCTTCCTCGATGTGCTGGGCGTGCTCGACCGCGAGCCGCAACTGCGTGATCTCAACAGGACAGAGGATCGCAATGCCGGCTTCGCCGCCGGCATGGCCGCCGAAAAACTTGACACCGGTCGCCGCTACGATCGCTCGCAAGCGCTGATCGAACGCGCCGAACGCGTGATCCCGCTGGGTGCGCAGACCTTCTCCAAGAGTAAGACGCAGTTTCCGCCCGGCGCGACGCCGCTTTTCGTCACCCATGGTGATGGTGGCAAGGTCTACGACGTCGACGGCAATCAATATGTCGATCTAGTCAGCGCGCTACTGCCCAACGTGCTAGGCTATCGCGATCCGGACGTCGATAACGCCATTCGCCGCCAGCTCAACCGCGGCATCAGCTTCAGCCTGCCGACCACGCTGGAAATGGAATTGGCAGAGCGTCTGATTCGGCACATCCCCTGCGCAGAGATGGTCCGCTTCGGCAAGAACGGGACCGACGCCACCTCGGCCGCGATCCGCCTTGCGCGCGCGGCGACGCGGCGCGACCGGCTCATTATGCTCGGCTATCACGGCTGGCAGGATTGGTACATCGGCGCGACCACGCGCAATCTCGGCGTGCCCGCCGCCGTCTCGGCGCTTTCGCATCTAGCGCCTTACGGCAATTTGGCGGCGATCGAAGCGCTGCTGCAAAAACATCCCAATGAATTCGCCGCCATCATCCTCGAGCCGATGAACACATCCGAGCCGCCGGCCGGATACTTTCAACAATTGAAGGACCTCGTGCACCGGCACGGCGCGCTCCTGATCTTCGACGAGATCATCACCGGCTTCCGCTGGTCGATCGGCGGCGCGCAGGCGCACTACGGCGTGGTGCCGGACCTCGCCTGCTTCGGCAAGGCCATGGGCAACGGCATGCCGATCTCGGCGGTGGTCGGTCGTGCCGACATCATGCGGCTTATGGAAGACATCTTCTTTTCCGGCACTTTCGGTGGCGAGGCGCTTTCGCTCGCCGCCGCGATCGCCACCATCGACAAGATCGAACGCGAGAAGGTTACCGGCAGGTTATGGGAGGTCGGCGGCGAACTAATGGCGCAGGTGCGCGCACGCATCGCCGCGGTCAATCTCGATGACGTGGTCGGCCTGGCAGGCGCGGCGCCCTGGGCGATCCTGACATACAAGGATCATGCCCACGCGTCGAAGGAGGCGATCAAGACCTTGCTCCTGCGCGAGCTGATCGCCGCCGGCGTATTGGTCAATGCGAGCCATAATGTCTGCTACGCGCACAGCCCGGCCGACATCGCACATGTGCTCAAGGCCTATGACCATGCGCTGGGCGAATTGCGCGAGGCGCTAGATGGCGGTGAGGTCGAACGGCGGCTCGGCAACCAGGTCATCCGTCCGGTCTTTTCCGTCCGTGCTGCGTTGTGACGATGGCTACGCGTATTTGAAGACGATTGGCAAGCGCGCTTCAAAGAGGGGATAAACGACATGATGCAAGCCTTTGAGAACTTTGTGGCTGAACCCTTTAGGCATCGGCGCTTCGATCTCGCCTGGTTCCGGCTGGCGCAACTCATGCATGAACGGACGAACGGCGGCTTCGATTCTCTCTATATGATTGCAGCCAAGGCACTGCGGCGCAAAGTCGACCTGCCAGCTTCTCCGCAGATGCCGGCGGGCCAAATCGCCAGTGTCGTCGCAGGGCTACGTCGCGATGGCTACATGATCCTGCCATGCAAGCTTTCCGGCGAGGACATCGAAGCGATCAACAATTTCGCGTTCTCGACTCCCGGTATCGCCGACGATCTCGCCAAGAGCGTCTCGATTACGCGTGACAATATCCCAAAGGGCGCGCCGCGCTACTACTGGTGGATGGATCAGCTCGCCGCCGTGCCCGCAGTGCAGCGCATGGTTGCTGACGGTCCGTATTGTGCGATCGCGCAGGAATATCTCGGTTGCCGGCCGATCCTTGCCCATCTCGATCTTTTTCTTGACCGGCCGTTCGAGGGCAAATACGAGCCCTATAGCTACCACTACGACAATGACGGACCGGGCTTTCTCAAGCTCTTCTTCTTCTTAACTGACGTGACTATCGGAACCGGCGCGCATTACTTTATGGCCGGCACGCAGGCGCATAGCAAGCCGACGCCGTTCGCCAAGGCGTCTTTGTATGAGAGCGACGCGCTCTATCGCCATTACGGTGAGGACAAGGAAGTTATCGTGCGTGGCCCCGCCGGCACCATCCTCGCTGAGGATACGTCTGGATTTCATCGCGGCAGCACGATCGAGCACAGCTACCGGCTAATGATGCAGTGGCAGTTCTCCGTTATCGACATGCCGACCGAGCAAGAACTCTATCGTGAACTGAAACCAGCTCGGGTGCGGGGTCTAAGCCCGCGTGTCGCTTCCATTACAAGTAAGTTTTTCGTCCCAGGTTGATGACTGTCTTGATATATCTTGGGCGCCTAATGCCTGCGATTGGCTGGCTGATAAATGCTTTTAAGTTTCCAGGGTTGCATTGCGCACTAAAAGTCGAAATCCTGGGCGCGGGTCAGCTCAGTTACGGAAGAAATGTCAGGATCGGAGAAGGAACTCGCGTCGAGCTTCCACGGACCAGCATCGTAGCGATTGCCGACAACGTTTCAGCCAGCCGTCTTGTTCATATTGCGCTTGCGGCCGGCCAACGCATCTCGATCGGTGCTGGGACAACCGTCCAGGACGGATGTCGTATCTACGGCGATTTGGAAATAGGAAGCCGTTGTATATTTGCACCGAACGTCTTTGTTTCGTCAGGCACACATGCGTTTGATACGATGCCATACCGTCCAATCCAAGAACAGGAACGGCTGGCCCCGATCGCTCCACAGCCAATAAAAATATTTGACGACTGCTGGTTCGGGATAAATTCGGTGCTGTTGCCGGGTATTACAATCGGCCGGGGCAGCGTGATTGGGGCAAACACGGTCGTTAATAGCGATCTTCCCCCATATAGCATCGCAGTTGGTTGTCCAGCGCAGGTTGTACGACAAAGGTTGGCGTTCCTTCCGAAATCGCGGATAGACGCCAACGTCGAAAGTGACTGGCCCTATTTTTACGACGGGCTTGAGCGGACCTCAGCTGCTAACGAAAACGAATTCGTGGCGCACCGCGATTTCACACTAGCAATGAACCATCCGGGTCCGAGAGCAGTACGGATATGGCTCGCCGGGGACAATGGTGAGGTTGTGTTCGCCGACCACCGCCAACCTCTGCCGAGGCAACTAGGCTTTGTGGAATTTGAGCTAAGCCGAAATAATTTTCAACTGCCGTTCTTAAAGTTTAGAACTAATGGGCGCTGTCGCATCCGCTTGGCTGAGCTCATATAGCCAGCGTTTTCGCCGTAATCCCGCAAATCGATGCAGCTAATGAATACTTTCAATTGCTGGCGAGTATTGTAATGAGGCCGCGCTTTATCCAACATGTGATATCAACATTTGGAATCACGGTGCTTCAACAGTTTGTTGGCCTTGGGCGCCAAATTCTCATTGCTGCATATTTTGGGCTTTCCCGGGAATACGATCAGTACCTTGTTATCTATGCCGTCGCGAACATAGCCGTATTCAATCTATCCTCAGTATTTGACACAGTCGCAGTGTCACGGCTGGCCAAGGTTAGGGAGAACGACGGCGACGATGCCTTTTGGCGAAACAGTAACCGGCTTTTTTTGCAATCGTTGTTCGGGGGCCTGCTTTTTTGCGTCGGTCTTTTAGTTGCTGTCCACGTGTTGCTGCCGGTCATTGCGGCTGGATTCAACGACGTTGACCGCGCTTCAGTACAGGAGCTGGTGCTATATTTTACGCTTTGGATTTTGGTTATTGTACCTTACTACGCAGTTTCCGCTCATCTTAAAGCGCTTTGGCAATTTCATTGGGTATTCGGTGCGGAGATTGTCGCCATTATCGTGTCTGCGGCCGTTCTGTGGCTTCGTCACGATACGATTGTCTGCCTGCCACTGGCCTATGGCGCCGGCTACCTAATTGCCTTTGTTATATTGATTGTGCGTCGTGGACTTAGCCGCGCGAAGACGCATGGCCGGACCGTCGGATTACTTCGCGGAATGGCCAATCAATATCTTGCCAACCAGCTTGGAAGCGTTGCTGGCTTCGTGGATCGCTATTTCCAGTCATACTTGGAGATCGGCGGAATTTCTGCGCTCGGATATGCCGGACAAATCGTCAACAACTTGTCGAGTCTAATGACGTTCCGAGAAATCTACGTCGTACCGCTTTCGACGGAACAAGGTCGTAACGAACGGCTCGATCGGATGCTACAGGGAATCGTGCTCATAAGCATACCATGCGTATTTTTCGTGGTTGAATATGCAAATCCGATTGTTAGCGTCTTATTTCAGCGCGGAAAATTCACGCCAGAGGCCGCTGTCTTGACCGGCGAAGTGTTGCAAATTCTGTCTATTTCGCTTGCAATCTCGTCGATGCTCGGCCCCATGGTGCGGCTTTTTCAAATTCTCGACCGCATATCATACAGTCATGTGCTTTATCTCGCGTCGCTCATCTGCACCGCGGCCTTCCAATATTTGCTCGTATTCCGGCTAGGTTGGGGTGTCTACGGTGTTGCTTGGGCAACGGTCGCAAATAGCGCGGTCGTGGGATTAGTGGTCGCTGGACTTGTTCGGCGTTGCGATGTTGTCGTTAATTGGCGCTCTGTATTGAGCCATGGCTTATTTGCCGCAGCAATCGCTGGTGGGGCATCTGCAATATCTTGGCCGTTCGCTTCGCAGTTTTCAGGTTTCGCAAGTCTTATAGTGGGTGGCACGCTGTTTAGTCTATTTGTGGCAGGGATCTATTTCATGGCGCGTCGGCGGTTGCGGCTGATCATTGGGTTTGGGTAGAGAGGTTGTTCAGCTACGCCCGATGAGACGTTTGACCGTGCGGCGTAGCAAGACATAAGGACGCCCTAACAATATATAGCGCATCGTCTTTGTGCGATACAGGAGCAGAATTCCTCTTGGCCACACAAATGGCATTGCAGGCTTCCGCGCTGCACGGGCCGCGATAAAGATACTGCCTGACAAGCGTCTGCATAAAACGACCTCGAAGCCGGCCAGCGCCAGCGCGTAACGCATCGAAAGACGCGTCGGGAAAAAGCTATGGACGTAGCCGGGAAGGGCGTGGTCGGAATTCGCCAGGAAATCAGCGAGCACGATACAGAAAAGACCATTCGGCGCCAGTTTTTCACGAACGATGCGCATGAACCGCATCGGTTTGGTGATGAAGTATATGGCGTGGGAAATGTGAATGATATCGTAGCCCGTTGCCAGCTTGAGCTCTTCAAATTGGCCAATCTGGGCCTGAATGCCGATCTCACTATGGATGAGCGCGGTCGAAGGGTCTGCATCGATACCTTCCGCATTCCAGCCGTGAACGGCGAATGCGCGTACGGTCTCGCCCAGTCCGCAGGCGATATCGAGAAAGCGGCCTGCGGTCTTGCGTGCGAGCGGTGCAAACAGCCGATAGGAACGTTGACCGCCGACTCTCGCAATCGCGCGACGATAGGCCCATATTTTATCCCGCTGGTTGGGCGTGGAATCAGAATCGATCCGGTTCAGTGCCCATAACTTTTGCAATACGTGAAGATTCGGCGGATGGCGCGGATAGGCATTGCCGCAGCGTTGGCACAATCGCCAATCATGCTCGGTGTCGTGGCCTTTCTCCGCGCGCAGTTGCTCGACTTGTGGATCTTGGACGGCGGCAATTGCCCAGGACTCTTGGTGCTCGCAGATCGGACAAGTCATTGTTCGCAAATCCTTGCTTTTCACCATTTTCCGCTATTGCCAGTGCGGAGGCGCTCAAAGATCAGAAAAACGTCCTATGCAGTGCGCGCAAGTCTCAATAGAACGAACTTCACCATAACTTCAACAATGACCAAGCCGAATTTCTTCATTATCGGAGCGCCCAAGTGCGGAACGACGTCGTTGGCCGCGTGGCTTGCCGAAAATCCGAACATCTATATGTCGCGGACCAAGGAGCCGCATTTCTTTAACACGGACCACAAGCGGTTTATTAATTCGCTGCAAAGTTACGAGCGCCTTTTCAGCGACGCCACCGACCGGCACGGCGCCGTGGGGGAGGCGTCGGTCTGGTATCTTTATTCGTCCTCGGCGGTAGCCAACATACTGGCATACAATCCCGCAGTGAAATTCATCGTCATGTTGCGTAACCCCATCGAGATGGCGCCTTCGTTGCACGAGGAGCTTGTGTTCACGGGCCGGGAAGATGAGCCGGATTTTGCCAGTGCCTGGAGCCTGCAGGAGGCGCGGCGACAAGGTAGCCACCTGCCACGTATGGTTTGGGAACCAAAGTACCTTCAATACGGCGACTTGTGCAGCCTGGGCGTGCAGGTCGAGCGCTTGTTCGAATTGGTTCCACGTGATCATGTAAAAATCATTCTGCTGGACGATCTGAGCAGTGATCCAGGCGGTGTCTATCGATCAGTCTTGCAGTTTCTCGGTGTTGACGACGACCACCGCCAAGACTTCACTACGCTCAATCGAGCCAAAAGTCGCCGCTGGCCGGGATTACTAGCTGTCGCGTGGGCTGTGACGACAGCCAAGCGGGCCTTGGGCATCGAAGGTGGGCTCGGACTATGGAAGCGCATCGATGCCGCAAATCGCGTGGAGCGGCCGAGATCGCCTGTTAGCTCCGATACGCGTAAAATTCTGCAAGATTATTTCAGGCGCGACATCGCCCGGCTTCAGGTGTTGATCGGGCGCGATCTCGGTCATTGGCTCACCGACCAGCCGGCAAAAATTCAAACCAGTAAAGTCGCAGTAGCGCGTCCATGACGCAGCCTGCCGTTTCAGTTGCGATACCCCTCTACAACAAAGCGGATTTCATCGTTGACACGGTCGCTTCAGTGCTCGCTCAGACATTCGCGGATTTTGAGATTGTTGTCGTCGATGACGGTTCGATCGACGATGGCGCGGCAAGGCTTCGTCAATTTGCCGATCCACGGCTGACTGTCATTGGGCAAAACAATGCCGGCGTGGCGACTGCTCGGACTCGGGCCATGCGCGAAGGGCGGGGCATCTATGTGGCCTTTCTTGACGCCGATGACATTTGGTTTCCGGGCCATTTGTCTCACTTGATGGAATTGAGTCGCCGTTTTCCGCAAGCAACATTGTTCGGTAATGATTTTGCCGAACGCTCGGAATCGAGTACCAAACTCCAGTATGAGGCTATCGGTGCCGTTCAATACCGCACCGTCGAAGACTATTTCGCGGAATGTGCATTCGGGCGTGCGCCTTTTTACACATCGTCGTGCATGGTCCTGCGTCAGCGGGCGCTCGATATCGGCGGGTTTCCGGTCGGAAATTATTGTGGTGAGGATCTGGCTTTGTGGATGATGCTTGCCGCCGACGCGCCGGTTGCAGTTAGTAATTTCGTTGGATGCCACTACCGCCGGGGTATCGATAGTCTGAGCCTCCAGCCATCATATCGGAACGCTATGGACGTTAGCATGTCGACGCTCGACGATATCCTGAAACGGCATCGCGAATGGCCGGATGCGCGCAAGAGTGCGGTTAGGGAATATTACTTTCGCATCGCACTGGCGCATTGTCTGGACTGCTTTCGGGCGGGTGAGTTCAAGCACGCGAAGGATTATCTTCGGCTTGCGGCCGGGACGCAGATGCAGCGCCGTCGGCTGTGGGAAGCACGCGTCCTCGCCTATGCGCCGGGGCCGCTCCGCGGGATATTGTTTAGGCTTTCCGATCTCAGGCGTGCCTAAGTTCGCAACGGGAGCTGCTATCAGTCGATGACCTATCGCATGGCACTATACGGGTTCGGCTCGTTTCCTGTCGTCTATCGGCATCTCGTCGAAGTCTCGCGGGCGGAAAGATCGCCGGTCGAGTTTTGTGCCATTTTAACGACGCCGAATTACCGCAGGGTAATGCGCGAAGTCTTGCCGCAGGAAGATATTCTTGATGTCTATGCGGAGCTGCCGCGCAAGCCTATTGGCGGCGACCTTTCATTTTTGTCGGGCTATCGCGGAAGTCTGGTCGAGGATCTCGCGGCGCTGAAATGGGCGCGAAGAAAACGCACCGGCCGATGGCGCCACGATCAAGGAATGGATTTCTATCGGCTCTACAAATCCTTTTTGATCGACCGGCGAGCCACGCACCTGCTGATGTCCGGGATTGAAACACCGGATGCAAAGATCGCAGTGGCGGTGGCGCAGGAAATCGGAATTGGCGTCATCGCGCCTGTGGACATGAGAAATCTGACCGGAACTTATTTCTCGGCCGATTCTTATGAGACGCCACCGGCCTATGCGGCAGCGACCCCCGAATCACGAACGCGTGCGGCCGAGTTCATACAGGGCTTCCGTCGCCGCGCGCTGCCAGCGCGAAACACACCCGGCGAAAACCGCAGCAGCGACGATGATCAGGTGTTGTTGGAGTCGTATTTGCCGTCGTTTACGGCACGGGTGAAGGGCTTTATCGAAGCGGTGTGTGAGCGTCCTGATCTGTTCGACCATGAGATGATCCGCGTATCGGTGATGCGAAGCTTCGATCCGATACGCAAGATTGTGCGCGGTCTGCGGCGGCGGCGGAATGAAACGCAATACGACATTGAAAGCGCCGATTTGCTGCCGCCGCGTTCCATTTTTTATCCGTTGCAGTATACGCCCGAGTCGTCGATCAACGTTCCTGCGCCATATTTCGTCGATCAGTTTCGAGTTATCGATGCTGTACGCTTCGCGATGCCAAGCGATTGCACTCTGGTGGTGAAGGAGCATCCAGCCTGTCTTGAGATGCGGCCGCCTGCATTCATACACCGGTTGAGGCGTGTCCCGGGGGTTATGGTGGCGAATGCGGCGATCCCTTCGGTTGACATGATCAAGCATGCGGATCTAACCGTGACAGTGACCGGCACAGCGGCTTTCGAGGCTTTTCTGCTCGGTCGTCCGGCTATCACCATCGGCCCGGGACTTTCGGCTTGGGCACTCGGCGGCCAATCTCAACTCGGCGATTTGCGGATTAGTCTCCCGGCTGCGATTGGGCGGTCCATCCCGGACGAGTTTGTCACGGAGCAGATCGCTAAGCTTCTTAGTGTGCGGTACCCGTTCTTCTTTGCGACGGCGCATATGGACGGCGAGCCCATGCTGCGCCGAGGCAATATTCGCCGCTTCTGGGCGGGAATCCTTGATCATCTGGCGCGAGAGCGCCGTATGAAAGAAACAGCAGCGTGATTCGCAATGTGAAAGCTGTCCGCTCGCGTCGGCGTTTTGAGTCAAGAAATGGGATATCGGCTGCTTATCAGCGACACGCGGAGACGCCGTTATGATGGCGCTTCAAATCGTGTCGGGCGAGGAGTTCTCCGCGAATATAGAGTCATGGCGCCGCAGTGCAGAGTTCTCTCTGATCGACGAGCATCCGATCTATGGTGCGTTTGGGCGTTCTTACTATCCCGCGGTCTATGGAGAGCGTCGTTCTGACGCAAGTTTTGCCGTGATATCCGGGGGGCAGCCTCTGGCTATCGTGCCGTGCACATTTGGCGAAACGGAACTCGACTATTTCGGTTCTGCTATTCGTATTTTCATGCGTTCGGGCCTTGAAGGATCTGAGGCACAGCGGGCTCTTGTAGCTGTCTTCTCACATATAGATTCGATTATGTCGGCGCATGGCATTCGTCGTGTCACAGTTCGTGACGACGACAGACTCGGTACTCTGTCTTCGATTGGCAAGCTGGCGCTTAATCGTCGCGCCTCCGCCGAGATGCGATTGTCGGGGTTCTGCGCGCTCGATGAGGGTGAAGCCGCCATGCGGCGGGGTTTGCGCAAAAGCTTCCAGTCATTGGTCAACTGGGGGCAGCGCAATCTTAAAATTACGAGCGTCGGCGGCGGCAATCCTGACCGGGCTTTGTTTACGCGCTATCGCGAGTTCCACTCCGTGGTGGCCGCACGCGTGACGCGATCCGAGCAATCTTGGGATGCTATGTTTGACTCGATCGCTGCCGGGCATGGCGAATTGGTATTGGGCTTTTTGGCGAGCGGCGAACTCGTCGCTGGAAACCTGGTGGTCGATGGCACAACGACAAGTTTTTATGCGTCTGGCGTCTACGATCGCGAGCGCTTCGACCAACCGCTCGGCCATTGGCCGCTATGGTTGGCCATGCTGCACAGTGCTGAGCGCGAAAAGCGCGTCTTCGACCTCGGAGATCTACCGCTTGCCGGTACGGCGACGGAAAAGGAATTCTCCATCGGCTATTTTAAGCGCGGTTTTGCAACGACAATCGGCACTTGGATTGCTTGGAAATGGCCAGTTTCTAGCGAGGCGGAAGGTGGCGGCGGCTGAAACCGGCCGTATTAGCTGTGGTAATTGGATTTGCCGTTACCCACTATTGCCTGGAGGTTTTGACGAGGGCAGGAAACGGAACAGGGCTTTCTCGCAGCGGTGTCCGAACGCGATGCCGGAGCGTTCGAAAATCATGAATGAAATCCATGCGGCGGCAAGCGTCGCTAATACGGCAGCAGCGACCACGATGAGTGCAGCCTCGGGCGCTCCGGCAGTGGCTGCAGTCAAGGTGACAATCAGCGGATAGCCGATCGCAGCGTGATACAGATACCAGCTAAACGAAACCCGACCGAAAAACGATAGCATTGGAAACGCGATTGGCCATTTCAATGCGATGGCCAGAATGAGTCCATCAACGATCACAAAAATGGCGAGACCAGCCGCGAAGTAATTGCCAAACAAATAGGTCGCGAAGGCCGTGACAATCAATAGCGCTAATAGAGCAGGTACCGACATCTCGCCGCGAGTCCAGGGGCCGTACTGCATACCGACGAAGCAGAAGGTTAGATACGTCAAGAATGTGCTTGCTTCGCCACGGTGAGCAAAAATAACCCCATTCATGGCAATGGCCGCGTAAGGGGCAAGCCGCAAGGTGATCTTGCCCGCGCGCATCACGAACGGAGCGACAGCGTAGAATTTGATCTCGATAAGCAACGTCCAGATCACGCCAAGCATGAGGGGTGCGCCAAGAATATCCTGAAGTAGTAAGGCATTGATGGTGACTTCGCGCAGCGTCCACTTGTGGCCGTCGGGAGTTAAGCGATCGATGATCAAAATTACCGCGATGCACACAAGATACGCGGGCAAAATGCGAAATATACGGCGGCTGAAATATCGAACGAGGTTGCGATCGCTGGCTAGATGCCTCTCGATCAAAAACCCGCTCAGCATAAAGAACAAAGTCACGCCGCCGAGCCCGAATGGGCCGATGATGATGTTGGCCCACCCGCTGAAGATACGATCATGCAGATAGTGGAAGATGACAACCAGGACAATCGCCAACCCCCGTGCCGAGTCGAGACCTATCAGTCGGATTTTGTTACGCTCAGGTTGCTGCATCGTATCTCGGCGCGCATTTGTGACGACCAATAAGCGTCTAGCAGAATATCGCCGAGCGATGAAACCCGGATTGCGCCGCAATCATTTCTTAAGCCCCATTTCTCGATGCTGAATCAAAAGATACAAGAGGGCATGGCGGGCATCACTGGAAGAGGCAGCTATCCGAACGAGTTAATGTTCGTCTGCACCGATTTGAATGTCGGTGGAACGGAGCGGCAGTTAGTGGCACTTGCCGTGGCGCTTGTTCGTCTGGGTTGGCCGATCAGCGTCTACAGTCTTGCTGGATCCGGTCCCTTGCAGGCCGAGCTCGAAAGCGGCGGTGTGACAGTTGTTCTGCCGCCAATGAATCGGTCGCACGCCGGCACGTCACGGCTCAAGCGCATATTTGCGTTCTGCGTGGCTGTGCCTCATCTTACATTTTCTATGCTGAAGCGGCGTCCGGCAATTATCCATTTCTTGCTGCCCGAAGCTTATCTGGTTGGCGCGCCGATTGCCGGCCTGGCGCGAATACAGATCAAGGTCATGAGCCGTCGCAGCCTCAATCTTTATCAGACAAACGGCTTGGTTCGTCGGTTCGAGTACTGGTTGCATCGTTCGATGAGCGCTGTTCTTGGCAATTCGCTTAGCGTCATTAGTGAGTTGAGAGGCGAGAAGGTGCAGAGCAGGCGTCTTGGCCTTATTTACAATGGCATCGATGTGAGTGCGTTCTCTAAATTCAATGCGCGGCAAGCTCAGCGGGAATCGCTTGGCATCGCTCCGGATTCATTCGTCATGTGTATGGTTGCCAATCTCATTGCCTACAAGGGGCATCGCGATTTGCTCGACGCGCTCGGACGGACGGCAAGGGAATTACCGGCGAAATGGCATCTGTTCCTGGTCGGCCGCGACGACGGTATCGGCGCACAATTGCAGGAACAGGCGGAGCGGCTCGGCATCCGAAAAAATATTTCTTTTCTTGGCTCGCGCAGCGACATCCCATCTTTGCTGGCGGCGAGCGATCTCGCTCTATTGTGTTCACATCAAGAAGGGTTCGCTAACGCTATTCTTGAAGGAATGGCCGCTGGGTTGCCGATGGTTGTGACGGATGTGGGAGGTAATGCGGAGGCGGTGATCAACGGAGAAACGGGTTTCGTAGTGCCGGCGCACAATCCGGATAGACTAGCAGATGCAATTCTTCGGTTGGCAAAGGATCCGAGTATGCGAAGCGCCTTTGGCGCCGCGGCCCGGCGGCGTGTCAACGAGCATTTCACCATGGAGCGCTGTGTGGTCGCCCACGATCAGCTTTATCGTAAACTCTTGGCCGGCGGCGTGCCGGGCGATATGGCCGAAATTGCTGTGGCGGAGCCGCACCCGGCGACTTAAGCCCAGCGATCGCGCCAGGCTTCGAACATCAGTACGTTCCAGAGCATATATTCGTGGTTGCGGCGGCCGCTGAGGTGAGCATCCCAGGTCTGTCGTACCCGCGCCGCGTCGAAAAAACCCGCCTGCCGTAGCCGCGGTTCGGCCAGCAGATTCTCCGCCCATGGCCGCAGCGGCCCGCGCAACCAGTCGCCGAGTGGAACCGCAAAGCCCATCTTCGGACGCTCCACCAGTTCTTTGGGCACATGACGATAGAGCACCTGTCGCAGTAGCCACTTGCTCATCCCGCCACGGATTTTCGCTTCGCGTGGCAGGCGCCATGCAAATTCCACCACGCGATGGTCGATCAGCGGCACGCGCGCTTCCAGCGCGACCGCCATGCTAGCGCGGTCGACCTTGGTCAAGATGTCGTCCGGTAGATAGGTCACTTGATCGAAATACTGCATGCGCTCGAGCAGGTCGGGAAAGTCCTTGTCGATCTGTGCATCCCACAGGACGCCCTTCGACTCATCCGCGTTTAGTACGATATCGCTCGGTTCCCAATGCGTTACCAGCCGGCGATACAATTCGGTCTCGCCGTTACACGGCAGCACCGCGGCGAATTTGTGCAGCTTATCGCCGATTTGCCGCTGGCGCATGGATGCCGGAATGAAAGACAGCAGTTTGGTCCAGCGGTCGGCCGGCAGGGCGGTGATCATGCCCGCCAAAGCCTGGCGCACCGGATGCGGCAGCATCGAGAACGAGCGCCAGATCTGGGCCGTGAGTTGGTATCGGTTGTAGCCAGCGAACAGCTCGTCGCCGCCGTCGCCAGACAGCGCAACAGTGACGTGACGACGCGTCATCGCCGAGACGAGGTAAGTCGGGATTTGTGAAGAGTCAGCGAATGGCTCGTCGTACATGTCTGGAAGGTTGGGGATGACGTCGATTGCTTCCTTCGGCGTGACCATCAGTTCGGTATGCTCGGTGCCGAGATGCTTGGCGACTGCCGCCGAATGGGCCGCTTCATTGTATCCGGCGAGCTCAGAGCCGATCGTGTAGGTTCGCACGGGGCCGGCATTGGCGGCCTTCATCAGCGCGACGACGGTGGAAGAGTCGATGCCGCCCGACAGGAATGCGCCGACCGGCACGTCGGCGACCATGCGACGCTTCACCGCGTCCTTGAGCAAGGCCTCCAGCTGATCCGTCAGTTCAGCATCGCTGCCCTGCATCGGATTGGCGCGACCAGCCTTTGCTACAATCCGCGCATCCCAGAAGCGCTCGAGTCGCGGCTCGCCGTTCCACGGTAAAGTGAGAATGGTGCCGGGCTCGAGCTTTTGCACGCCCTCGTAGATCGTGTGCGGGGCGGGAATATAATTGTGCCGCATGAAGGCCGCGAGCGCCGCGCGGTTGGTGCGTGCGGTCCAGCCAGGATGGGCGCGCAGCGCTTTGAGCTCAGAGCCGAACATAAACAGACCGCCAAATTTCGCCCAATACAGCGGTTTGATGCCCATACGGTCGCGTACCAGACTGAGCGTGCGCTCGCGGCGGTCCCACACCCCGATGGTGAACATGCCGATCAGTCGCTTGATGGTATGCGTCACGCCGTCGGCGGCGAAGGCTTCCAGCATCACTTCAGTGTCAGAATGGCCGCGAAATTTGACGCCACGCGCTTTCAACTCGGGCCGCAGTTCCTGGAAATTATAGATCTCGCCGTTGAAAGTGACGATGAATCGCCCGTCCGCGGACACCATCGGCTGATGACCGGCCGGCGACAGGTCGACGATCGAGAGCCGCCGCTGCGTCAGCGCGATGCCCGCTTCTGCGTCGCTCCAGACGCCGTGGTCGTCGGGGCCGCGGTGGGCGAGGCAGTCGGCCATAGCGGAGGCGTCGCGCTCGAGCTTCTCGCGCGATCCGGCCGCTGAATTCAAGACGCCTGCAATGCCGCACATCGTTTATGGATTCCGAGAAGCCGCGTTACGCTATTGATTAACCTGCTCGGCTCGATCCAACAACGAAGAATTTAAAATTTTGTTTGATCACGTCCCGCTCGGACGGGGTGCGTAGTGCTTTGGCGAATCTTGTCGAATAGTTTGCCAATTGGCTCGGCCGCTAGAATAATGAGCAGCGGTTCGAGCGGCAGCCGGTAGCGTAGCGATGCAATTGAGATGATGTGCACAAACGTGAAATAGCCGACAATTATATAAAGCGGCGCGAGCAGTCGCCATTGCCGCCAATGCCATGCGGTGCAGAGCAAGGCGAGCGCGAGAATGGGTCCGAAGCTCAGGGCGCTGATGGTAAAGTAAGCGCGCGATTGGAATTCAACGGTATTGGGAAACACGTTCCAGAAACGAATAAATTTCTTAGCGGCCAACCGCAGAAAAGCCACCGGATCAGTCTCAATATAGTCGACGGCTGCCTTGCTGAAGGCGCGTTGCCTCTCAAGTTCGTCGGGCAATGCGTTAATCCGGGCGAAAACGTCCGGCTCTACGTCGCTTGCCCAATCAATGCCTGCGTCCCGATTGTGAGAGTTGTTGCCGACATACAGATTGACGGCGCTGCCGGTGGTGAACGGAACGAAGGTGTGGAAAATTGCAGCATTGCGTATCCACCACGGGCTCATGAAGGCGCCGAAGAGGCACGATGTTGCGAGCAAAATTGTGAAAGTCCGGCGCCAATTCGCACCAGCGAGCCACGCGGTCGCCGCGATCAGCAATGGCGGCAGGATCGTTAGCGTTGCCTTGGTCAGCGTTGCCGCGGCGAAGCACAGGCAGGCGGCCACAAGCGCCCTATCGATTTGCAATCCGCGCTCGCGCCACCAATACATTGCGGCTATGCCGGCGAGCAATAGCGTGTTGAATAGCGTCTCGCTCAGCAGCAGGCCTTGATAGAAGAGGAAAAATGGGTAGAGCGCCATGATGCAAGACGCGATGAATACCACCTGCACCTTGTCGAAAATCAGACGCGCGATGAAGGCAACTAAGCCACATTGCATCGCCAGCAGGATTGATTGCGCGAACCGTATAGACATGATCGCCGCATGCGATCCGAACAGCCACACCGCAGGCGCGTAAAAGAGGGCGGTGCCGGGCATCTCCCAGGCGCGGTCCGAGCCCACCCAGAATTCGCCGCTGGTGGCGAGCTTGATGGCCGAAGCAAGAAATCGCTGTTCGTCGGGAAAGATCGTGGTGGCCGGGAAATACAATAGATTGACGATCGAACATGCTAGAAGGCATGCAATAACTGGTAATCCCAAGATGACACGTCGTGTATTCATTGATGCAGCAAAGCACTTGCGTTTGCGGTTTTCTTAAAGCTTCGTTCGGCATAGGGCGGTTTTCCAGCGAAAAAATCAATGGCTTCTAACTTTAATCCGCAGCGGACTAAGCCAGTGCTCGTCTATCTCGTGACCGAGGATTGGTACTTCCTGTCGCACCGGCTGCCGATGGCGCTCCAGGCGCAACGGGCGGGTTATGACGTACACGTCATAACCCATGTCAACAAAGGCGCCGATGCCATCAAAACACTCGGCTTTCATCTTCACGCCGTAGTATGGCGGCGCGGCAGCGTCAATCCGTATGGTTTTGTTGCCAACATTCGCGCCGTGTCTCGACTTTATCGCGAAATCGACCCCGATATTGTACATCACGTCGCGTTGCAGCCCACAATTGTCGGCTCGCTGGCGGCCAGTGGGCACCGTTATGTGCGGCTCAATGCTTTGGCCGGCCTGGGTTTTGCGTTCACGTCGGACACGCCGAAGGCTATGGTTGCACGTCCTATTTTGCGCGCGCTCTTGCGGCATGTCCTCGGACATTCAAGCGCATCGGTGCTGGTCCAAAATCCCGACGATCGTGCGGTGGTGCGCAGCCTCGGCATCGCTGACGAAAAGATATTTGTTATTCCAGGCTCGGGCGTTGAGACCGACAAGCTCACGCCTCTACCCGAGCCTGAGGGCCCGGTAACGGCGGCCTTTGTGGGACGTCTGCTAGACGATAAAGGTGTACGCACGCTGGTGACGGCGCATGAGATTCTAGCTCAGCGCGGCGAAGCCGTTCGGCTATTGATCGCCGGCGAACCTGATCTCGCCAATCCGGCATCGATTCCAGCGGACGAGATTGCAGCATGGGGCCGTCATCCTGGAATTGAGTTGCTCGGGCAGGTGACAGATATCCGCGATGTCTGGAAGGCGGCACACATCGCTGTGCTGCCGTCGCGGCGCGAAGGCCTACCCAAGAGCCTGCTGGAGGGGGCTGCTTGCGGGCGACCGATTATCGCCACCGACGTGCCCGGCTGCCGGGAAATCGCGCGACCGGGCGTCAATGCGTTACTGGTGCCACCCGACGATCCGGGGGCGCTTGCGGATGCCCTCGGTCGGCTTGCGAATGACGGGGATTTGCGACGTCGGTTTGGCCAAGCGGGACGCCGAATTATAGAGAGTGAATTTTCAGCACAGCGTGTTGGGCGAGAAATTTGCGATCTCTATGATCGATTGCTCGACAGGGTAGCCTTGAAAGAGAATATGTAATGGTCTTGTCGTCCCGCAAAGCAGCCATTCTTGAAAACTCCAACAATCTTGCCGGCAAACGACAGGACTATCGGCGGCGCGCCGCCTTTTTTCACGCGGAGGACCTTCGATATCTGCGGTTTTTGATTCCGGAGGGATCACGCGTTCTGGAGATCGGCTGCGGGACCGGTGACACGCTTGCTGGCCTTCGCCCCAGCTATGGCTTCGGAATCGATTTCAGCCCAAGCATGATCGACGAGGCCAAACGTGTTCATCCTGACCTGGAATTTCGGATCGGCGACGCCGAGGATCCTGATTTCATTAGGTCCTTACCTGGCCCGTTCGATGTAATTCTAATTGTTGATACAATTGGCTCGCTTGACGACTGTCAGACGGCTTTGGAGAATTTACACACCCTTTGCACGCGCTCAACGCGAGTCGTCATCGCGTATTATTCGCACCTGTGGGAGCCATTGATCGCGCTGGCAGAGTGGCTGGGTTGGCGTGCGCACCAGACGCCGCAAAATATCATGGCACCCGCCGATATTCATGTCCTGACCGAGCTTGCAGACTTCGAGGTGGTGAAGTGGGAGGCGCGATTACTATCGCCGATGCGGCTGATGGGAATCGGCCGCCTTGTTAATCGCTTTATTTCGATGCTGCCGGGTATTCGATATCTGAGCTTGCGGCACTACTCTGTTTGTCGCTCGCTGCGACACGACCGCGATGACATCAAGTCTGTTTCAATCGTCATTCCCGCCCGCAATGAACGAGGCAACATAGCGCCCGCTGTACAGAAACTGCCGAAATTCTGCGAAGACCAAGAAATCATCTTTGTCGAAGGCCATAGCCGTGACGGCAGCTATGAGGAGATAGAACGCGTCATCGCTCAATATCCCGACCTCGACATCAAGGTGATGAAGCAGCCTGGGAAGGGAAAAGCGGACGCGGTATTTTCCGCTTTCGACGTGGCGCGTGGCGATGTTCTTATGATCCTGGACGGCGATTTGACCGTGCCACCCGACCAACTACCGAAGTTCTGGAATGCGATCACCAGCGGGAAAGGCGAATTCATTAATGGATCGCGCCTCATTTACCCGATGGAAGACGATGCGATGCAGTTTCTCAATCACATCGCCAACAAGATTTTCTCGATAGCCTTTTCATGGCTGCTTAATCAGCGGCTGACCGACACGCTCTGCGGCACCAAGGTTCTTAGACGGTCGGACTATCAAAGGCTCAAGCTTGGACGAAAATATTTCGGTGATTTCGATCCGTTCGGCGATTTTGATCTTATTTTCGGCGCAGCAAAGCTCAATTTGCGGTTCATCGAGGTGCCGGTTCGTTATGGCCGCCGCACCTACGGAACGACGAATATTTCGCGCTT
>Ga0206917_1113_pt1 | contig 19784 bp, 23 predicted proteins | sample Alteio_BWOrgHeat_68_FD_152931 | JGI IMG/M metagenome (GOLD analysis project Ga0206917, IMG submission 152931) | Enriched cells from forest soil in Barre Woods Harvard Forest LTER site, Petersham, Massachusetts, United States -... | ecosystem: Environmental > Terrestrial > Soil > Temperate forest >...
CCAGCCGATTTCCAGGCCGCGAATCAGTTACTATCGGCCGATCGGCGCCAATCGCGCCTTGAGTAGTATTTCCAGGCGGCGCAATACGTTTTTCATTAAGAAACTGCCTGTAGCTTGTGTGCCGCAGGGGACTCCCGATCGCTGTCGACGGACCAAAATAGGCTTGCCGGTGACGGGACAGACGATTCCTCACCGCCTGAATTCGAAATGAAAATTCTGGTCACCGGCGGCGCCGGCTATATCGGAAGCCATGCCTGCAAGGCGCTCGCCGCCGGCGGGTTTGAGCCCGTCACCTATGACAATCTTTCGCGCGGCAATCGCTGGGCGGTGAAATGGGGTCCGCTCGAGGTTGGCGAGATCGCGGACGAGAAACGCCTGCACGAAGTTATTGCTCGTCATCAGCCCGCCGCACTCATCCACTTTGCCGCGTTTGCCTATGTCGGCGAGTCGGTCGAAAATCCAAATCTATATTACCAAAACAATGTGTGCGGCAGCGCGTCGCTGCTGCGGACCATCACGCAATTCAAACCGATTCCGGTCGTGTTTTCCTCGACCTGCGCCACCTATGGCGTGCCGGATAAAGTACCGATTCCCGAAAGCCATCCGCAACGGCCGATCAATCCTTATGGCTTCACCAAGCTTGTCGTGGAGCGAATCTTGTCGGATCTCGATCAGGCGTACGGCTTGCGCTCGGTTTCGCTCCGCTACTTCAATGCTGCCGGTGCCGATCCCGATGGCGAGATCGGCGAAGCGCACGATCCTGAGACCCACCTAATCCCACTGGTTTTGGCGGCTGCCCGCGACGGAACGCCCGTTACCGTCTTCGGTAATGACTACGCGACGGCGGACGGCACCTGCGTTCGCGACTACATCCACGTCGCCGATCTCGCATCGGCGCACGTCAAGGCGCTCGAATATTTGCTCGCCGGCAGCAAGAGCTGTGCGTGCAACCTGTCAAATGCGCGTGGGTTTTCGGTGATGGAAGTCATAGAATCGGCTCAGCGCGTGACCGGGAAAACCATTAAGGTGAAGATGTCGCCGCGCCGGGCCGGCGATCCGCCGACTCTTGTTGGGTCGGCAGACCGCGCCCGCGAGTTGCTGGGCTGGATACCGAAGCGATCCGCACTGGATGTGCAGATCGGCGATGCGTGGAATTGGATGCAGAAGAATAAAGCGTAGTGTGGAAACGGTAGATTCGTTCGATCGGCTGCCTTAGGGAAATCAAATGCATCTGCAACGACGTATTCTGGTCACGGGCGGTTCCGGATTTCTCGGCTCGCATTTGTGCGAACGCCTGTTGGCGGGCGGAGCCAATGTTATCTGCCTCGATAATTTTTTCACCGGCGCGCGCACCAACATCGAGCATCTCCTTGACAACAAACATTTCGAGCTGATCCGGCACGATGTGACATTTCCGATCTATCTGGAAATCGACGAGATATACAATTTGGCCTGTCCGGCTTCGCCGATCCATTATCAGCATGATCCGGTGCAGACGACCAAGACCAGCGTGCACGGCGCCATCAATATGCTGGGCCTCGCCAAGCGCGTGAAGGCGAAAATCATGCAGGCATCGACGTCGGAGGTCTACGGCGATCCGAACGTGCATCCGCAGACCGAAGAGTACTGGGGCCACGTCAATCCGATCGGTCCGCGCTCGTGCTACGACGAGGGCAAGCGTTGCGCCGAGACTTTGTTTTTTGATTATTGGCGGCAGCACAAATTGCGCATCAAGGTGGCGCGCATCTTCAATACGTACGGTCCGCGAATGCATCCGAATGATGGCCGCGTGGTGTCGAATTTCATTGTCCAGGCCTTGCTTGGTCAGGACATCACGATTTATGGCGACGGCTCGCAGACGCGGTCATTCTGTTACGTGGACGACTTGATCGACGGTTTTATTCGTTTGATGGCGACCGACGACACGGTGACCGGCCCGATTAACATCGGCAATCCGAACGAATTCACCATTCTTCAGCTCGCGACCATGGTCATCGAGATGGTCGGTGCGAAATCGAAAATCGTCCGTCGGCCGCTGCCGGAAAATGACCCGCGCCAGCGCCAGCCGAATATTGCACTCGCAAAGAAGCAGCTGTCTTGGGAGCCGCGCACGCAGCTCAAGGAAGGCCTTGCCCGGACTATCGTTTATTTTGAGAAGCTGCTCGCTGAGAACGATACGAAAGAGATATTAGCTCGGTAAAGGCCGCCTCACATTTGTCTACGGAACCTTGACGATTTTAACAGAGGCTAAACATGGCCAAAGATGTTGCGCTGATCACAGGAATTACCGGCCAGGACGGCAGTTATCTTGCCGAGTTACTCTTAGAAAAAGGTTACGAGGTTCACGGCGTCAAACGACGATCATCGTCATTCAATACCGAGCGTATCGACCACCTTTATCGCGATCCGCACTTCCCGGGCGCTAAATTTTTTCTGCATTACGGAGATCTTACCGACGCGACTAACCTCATCCGTATCATCCAGGAAGTGCAACCAACGGAAATTTATAATCTGGCTGCGCAAAGCCATGTGCAAGTGAGTTTTGAGACGCCGGAATATACGGCCAATGCAGACGCGCTTGGTACATTACGCCTGCTCGAGGGAATTCGAATTTTAGGATTGAAAGATCGCGTTCGCTTTTATCAAGCTTCAACGTCCGAGCTATACGGCAAAGTGCAAGAGACACCGCAGACCGAAACATCGCCATTTTACCCGCGCAGTCCCTATGCCGCTGCAAAGCTTTACGCTTATTGGATCACCGTCAACTATCGCGAAGCGTACGGCTTCCATGCCTCGAACGGCATCCTGTTCAATCACGAAGGTCCGCGGCGTGGCGAAACCTTTGTGACACGTAAAATTACGCAGGCTGTTGCCGCCATTCATTTAGGAAAACAAGACTGTATCTATCTCGGAAACATAGATGCTCAGCGCGATTGGGGACATGCGCGCGACTATGCGCAAGGGATGTGGCTCATGCTGCAGCAAGCCCAACCGGATGATTACGTTCTTGCGACGGGAGAAACCCATTCCGTGCGCGAGTTTGTTGAATTGGCCTTTAAAGAAGTCGGAATTGAAATTAAATGGCAAGGAAGCGACATAAAAGAATGCGGCCTTTGCAAAAAAAACTAATCGTACTTTAGTGCGCATAGATCAACGTTATTTTCGGCCAACCGAAGTTGAGTTGCTGCTGGGAAACCCTGCCAAGGCGTCCGCCAAACTGGGTTGGAAGCACAAGATGGGCTTTCAAGAACTTGTGCGCGAAATGATGGCGAGCGATGTAAAGCTTATCGCCGAGCGACCCGACGGGGGACTGAAAATTGATCGGGCGTAGTGCCTTTCGCCACAATGAGGAAGACGACGGGCCAGCCTACGGCCTGCGGCTCGAAAAAGCCGCAGCGGCGCTAATGGGATTTTGCGAAACGAAGCCAAATTACTTGTTCGAATGAACAGTTCCGACCAGAATTCGCTGTTTCAAACCATAAATTCCCTGATGGCGCCAAAATAATTCCCTGTTCGCGCGCGTAGGGAATTTGATCGCTAACCCTATATAAATCCGGGCACATTTAGCCTTTCACATCGCTATAAAAGCCTGTAAACGGCAAATTCCCTATATAATTCCCTGTTAGCAGGGAAAGGTCACCGTTGAATAAGCCGTCCACCAAAGCCACTGCCGCGCCCCAAAACGGAACGACCGCAGCCGACATTACTGTGGTCGGCGGCGGCGGCCATGTCGGGATTCCGCTGGTGCTGGCCTTCGCCGAAGCGGGCATGACGGTCAACGTCAACGATCTCAACGAGGCGGTGCTGGCGTCGCTGCGCTCTGGCAAACTGCCGTTCATCGAGCATGGTGCGGCGCCGCTTCTGAGCAAGGCGCTGGCGAATAACCGGCTGATCTTCACGTCGTCGCCCGGCACGATCAGCCCGAGCGGGCCGGTCGTCGTCACCATTGGCACCCCGGTCGATGAATTTCTCAATCCGGTGCAGAAGGCCGTGCAGGATTGCATCGACGCCCTGTTGCCGCATTTGAAAGACGATCAGTTGCTGGTTCTGCGTTCGACGGTTTATCCGGGCACGACGGCGTGGCTGGATTCATATCTCAAGCGGCTGGGCCGCAATCTCAAGGTTGCGTTCTGCCCGGAACGCGTCGTGCAGGGCAATGGCATCAAGGAATTGCACGAGATGCCGCAGCTCGTTAGCGGCACGTCGAAAGATGCCGAAGAAGAAGCGGTGGCACTGTTTAGCAAGATTGCGCCGGAAGTTGTGGTGATCAAGCCGCTGGAGGCCGAATTCGCCAAGCTGTTCAGCAACGCCTATCGCTATATCGAATTTGCTGCGACCAATCAGTTCTACATGATCGCGAAATCCGCCGGCGCCGACTACCACGCAATCACGCAAGCGATGAAACATAATTATCCACGCCTGAAAACGCTGCCGCGCCCCGGCTTCGCCGCCGGCCCTTGCCTGTTCAAGGATACGATGCAACTCGCTGCTTTCGCCCGCAATCAATTCGGCCTGGGTCAAGCGGCGATGCAGGTGAACGAGGGATTGGTGCTTCATCTGGTCGACGATTTGAAGCGCGCCTATGACGTCTCCAGCATGACCGTCGGGCTGTTAGGGATGGCCTTCAAAGCCGAGATCGACGACACGCGGGCATCATTGAGCTACAAGCTTAAGCGTATGCTGCAAATGTCCGCCTGCGAGGTCCTCACCACCGATCCGTTCGTGACCACCGATTCGGCTATTCTGCCACTTGAGCAGGTGGTTGCGCGCAGCGACATTCTGATTCTGTGCACGCCGCACTCGGCTTACGCGGATGCTGACCTCAAAGGAAAGCCAGTGGTGGATGTCTGGGGCTTTCTCAAGAACGCGAATGTTGTGTACTGAGCATGACGCCGCGGCTCGATATCGTTATCCCGGTCTATAACGAGGGCAACATCATACTCGCGACGTTGGTGGAGCTTCGCCGCCATGTTCGCACACCATCTCGCATTCTGATCTGCTACGACCAGCCCGATGACGATACGCTCGCCGCGATCAACGCGTATCCGGGGCAGATCGAAGGGCTCAGCATCGAGTTCGTCCGCAACCAGTCCCGCGGAGTACACGGCGCGGTGATGACTGGCTTTGCAGCAAGCCGCGCACCGTTCGTGCTGATGTTTCCGGCCGATGACGATTTCAACGCCGGCATGATCGATGTCATGGTTGGCAAGGCGGAACAAGGCGCCGACGTGGTATGCGCCAGCCGTTTCATTCCAGGCGGCAGCATGGTGGGCTGCCCTTGGCTCAAGTCAGCGCTGGTGCGCACCGCGGCCTTTACACTCTATTATGTCGCCGGACTGCCGAGCCGCGACGCCACCAACGGCTTTCGCCTGTTTTCACGGCGCGTGATCGAGTGCATCGAAATCGAATCCGACCGCGGGTTCTGCTACAGCCTGGAATTACTGGTAAAGTGCCATCGCCTAGGCTGGCCGGTCCGTGACGTACCTGCCAAATGGATCGAGCGCAGGCAAGGCGCCAGCCGTTTCCAGGTTTTGAATTGGGTGCCGGCCTATCTGCGTTGGTACATGTACGCCTTCGCGACCAGGTTTTTGCGACTGCCGGCAAATAGCGTAAAGCAGCGCTCAACTTGGAAGGCCGTGAAATGATGAGGCTACCGAGATTGACGTCGCGCCAGATGCTGATCGTTTTGCACGATCTGCTCGCCACCGTTGCGGCGATCGTCGTGACATTTTTTCTGCGGTTCCAGGATCAGCAACTACACGACAAACTAGCGGGTCTTGAAATATTTATTCCGTTTCTACTGATCTATGCCGTGGTGGTTTTTATCGGCTTCGGCCTGCACCGTAACAAATGGCGGTTCACCTCGGTTCCGGACCTTTACAATATCTTCCGCGCCGCGACCTTCCTGGCAGCGTCGCTGCTGGCGCTCGACTATGTACTCCTGTCGCCAGGTTTCTTCGGCACATTCTTTTTCGGCAAGATCACCATTTTGCTGTACTGGTTTTTTGAAATATTTTTCCTGGGCGGTTCACGGATCGCCTATCGCTATTTTCACTACGCGCGCACGTTGCAACGCGTCAAAATCGGGGACTCAACGCCCGCGCTGCTGCTTGGTCGCGCCGCCGATGCAGAAATTCTGCTGCGTTCGATTGAAAGCGGCGCGGTTAAAAACATCTGGCCAGTCGGTGTCTTGTCGCCATCGCGGACCGATCAGGGGCAGTCGATCCGCGGCGTTCCGGTGCTCGGCGACGTTGACGATCTCGAGCGCGTGGTCGCAGATCTTGCCACGCGCGGCAGCTTGGTGACGCGGCTAGTGCTGACACCCTCGGCGTTATCGCCAGACGCGCGCCCTGAATCGATCCTGATACGCGCTCGCAGGCTTGGCTTGACTCTCAGTCAATTGCCGTCGCTCGATGCCGGTTCGCTGGCGGTGCAGCTTGCGCCGGTTGCGGTCGAGGATTTGCTGTTGCGGCCGAGCGTCGGGATCGATTATCGGCGGCTGGAGGAATTTGTCAGCGGAAAATCGATCGTTGTGACGGGCGGCGGCGGCTCGATTGGTTCAGAGATTTGCAAACGCGTTGTCGCGTTCGGTGCCGCGCGTTTGCTGATGATTGAGAACTCCGAACCGGCCCTGCACGCCATTCTGGAGTCGCTTAACGGCGGGCAAAGCAATGCGGAAATCGTCGGCCGCATTGCCGATATCCGCGACCGCCAGCGGCTCACCAATCTCATCATGCAATTCAAGCCGGATATCGTATTTCACGCTGCCGCGCTCAAGCATGTGCCGCTGCTCGAACGCGATTGGGACGAGGGCATCAAGACCAATGTGTTAGGTTCAATCAATGTCGCCGATGCTGCTGCCGCCGCAGGCGCCACTGCTATGGTGATGATCTCGACCGACAAGGCGATCGAGCCAGTCTCGGTGCTGGGCGCGACCAAGCGGCTGGCGGAAATGTATTGCGAGGCGCTCGACCACGAATTCGCCCAACGCAAAGGCCCTGACAAAAATGCCATGCGGCTGATTTCGGTGCGGTTCGGCAACGTGCTGGCGTCAAACGGTTCGGTGGTACCGAAATTCAAGGCGCAGATCGAGGCCGGCGGCCCGGTCACCGTGACCCATCCGGACATGGTGCGCTACTTTATGACTATCCGCGAAGCCTGCGATTTGGTCGTCACTGCCGCCAGCCATGCGCTGGCGCCGGTGCGCAGGGATGTTTCGGTCTATGTGCTCAACATGGGTCAGCCGGTGAAGATCGTCGATCTTGCCGAGCGCATCATTCGGCTCAGCGGTCTTGAGCCTGGCCGCGACATTAAAATTGTCTTTACCGGCATTCGCCCGGGCGAGCGGTTGCACGAAATCTTGTTTGCGAACGAGGAGGCGACCAGCGATATCGGCATACCCGGCATTGTCGCGGCCAAGCCGGTGCGACCATCGATCGAGTCGATTCGGAGCTGGGTCGCGACGCTTGAGCAAGGTTTAGCACGCAACGAGCGCGCCATCATTTATAACGTACTGCGCGACGCGGTGCCGGAATTTCGTGGCGAAGCGGCTTGAGGCACAAATGGATCTGACAGCATTTTTCAAAGCTGAATTCGCCGAACATCACGACGTCGCCCGCCGCAGCGAGATGGCGCTGTCAGGCGCCTTCACATCTCTGGTCGGGGCTTGCGTGACGTCGGTGCGCTCCGGCGGGAAACTGATGTTCTTCGGCAATGGTGGCAGTGCCGGCGATGCTCAGCATCTCGCGACCGAATTGACTATCCGCTACAAAACCAACCGTGCTGCCATTGCCGCCATCGCGCTCACTACCGACACCTCCGCGCTCACCGCTGCCGGAAACGACCTTGGGTTTGATCGGATTTTCTCCCGCCAGATAGAGGCGCTCGGCCGGCCGGGCGACATCGCGATCGCGATCTCTACCTCGGGCAAGAGCCCGAACGTGATCGCCGCGTTGAAGCAAGCCAAGGCTATGAAGCTGGCCACGGCAGCGCTCAGCGGCAAAGGTGGTGGCGACCTGGCGGGGTTGGTCGACCACCTGCTGGTAGTGCCGTCCGATACCACCGCCCGCATCCAGGAAATGCATATAACCTTGGGGCAAATGCTCTGTGGCGCCTTGGAAATCGAGCTCGGAATGGCCTAAAGCCCGCTCAAGTGGCACCACCGGACCCGTCGGCACCTAGCGCGCTTTTTAGGGAGTTTTCACAGTTAGAAAACTCCATTTCCGGATACTGAAATACCTTGACTCAATCCTCCTAGCCGACTTCCTTTGGGGCCAGGGAGAACCAAAGCCATGGACGCAACCATCCTGCCCGGACCGGGCGTAAAGGCACGTCCGGCACGCACGGGTGCCAAGAGCGACCGCCACAGCATCCAATCGGTCGACCGGGCGCTGTTTCTGCTGGAAACCATCGCCGAGGCCGGCGGGGAAGCCACGCTGACGGATTTGGCCAACCGCACCGGCCTCAATATTTCCACCTGTCACCATCTGCTGGCGACGCTGATCCAGCGCGGCTTTGCGGCCAAAGTGCCAGACCGCCGGCTCTATGCTTTGGGCGCGCGTATCCTCTATCTCGGGCACGCCTGTCTGCAGGTCGATCTGCCACGCCGCTCCCAGCCCTATCTGGAGAAAATCAACCGCGTGACCGGAGAAACGGTGCATCTCGCAGGCCTACAAGGCGATACCGTCGTCACGCTGGCGGTGCGCGAAGCGCGTCACGCCGTACGCGTCGATACCGGCAAGATCGGCAAGTTGGAAGCGCCGCACGCGACATCGGTCGGCAAAGCGATCCTGGCCTGGCTGCCGGAGGACGAGATGCAACGCATCCTCAGCCACGGCATGAAGCGCTTCACCGACAACACCATCACGGAATTTCCGGCCTTCGTCGAAGCGCTGCGCGTCGTGCGCCGCAACGGTTACGCCGTCGACCGGGAGGAATTTCTGCCGGGCGTGATTTGCGTCGGCGCCGCCATCCGCGACCAAGCCGGCACCGTGATCGGTGCGATTAGCGCATCGACCCCATCGATGCGCGCCAGCGAAGAACATATCGCGTTGATGTGCGAAGAAATCTGCACTGCCACGCGCGCGCTGTCCGCTGAGTTTGGTGAACCTAACACGCAACCGCAAGCCATCGCCAATTGATCGGCGGGCTTAACCGCCGCCCGTTTCGGGAGGAAACATGTACGCGCCAGCCGGAGTCAAGACGAGCAAGGAATTTGCGATTCCGGACACCATGAAAGCATGGGTGCTCGGTGATCCGGGCCAGCTCGTATTCAAGGACAAACCGACGCCGGTGCCGAAGAAGGCCGAAGTGCTGGTGCGCATCGACGCGGTAGCGATCTGTGCGACCGATCTCGAAAATATTTATCACGGGCCGCCGGCGCTAATCGAGGGCGGCCTGCCGTTCAACAAGAACTGGACGCCTGGCCACGAATACATGGGTACCGTAGTGGCGTTGGGACCTGGTGTCGACGAATACAAAATCGGTCAGCGCGTCGCGGTCGAAATCCACGCCGGGTGCGGTCAGTGCAAGCGCTGCCGCGAGGGTATGTATACCTCGTGCCACAATTACGGCCTCAACTACGGTGATGTCGACAAAGGCCACCGCGCCAACGGTTTCACCACCGACGGCGGTTTCTGCGAATATCAGGTCAACAACATCAACACGCTGGTAAAGATCGCCGATGAGATGTCGGACGAGGAAGGCACCCTCGTCGTCACGGCCGGCACCGCGATGTACGCGCTTACCGAATTGGGCGGACTTGTCGCGGGTGAAAGTGTAGTCGTCACCGGTCCGGGCCCGATCGGCCTGATGGCCGTCGCGGTCGCGAAGGCGCTCGGCGCCCAGCCGGTGATTCTAACCGGCACGCGTGATAACCGTCTTCAGATCGGCCTCGAGCTTGGCGCTGACGCGGTGATCAATATCCGCAAGGACCCCGACGTGGTTGCCGCAGTGAAGAAACTCAATGGTGGCAAGGGCGTCGACTATGTGGTCGAATGTTCGGCCGCGACCAGCGCGGTCAACGACGCGGTGCGCATGGTCAATCGCGGCGGCAAGGTGTGCCTCGCGGCTTTCGCGCACGAAGAGGTGCCGGTCGATGTGGCGCATATCGTGCGCAACAACATCTATCTCTACGGCATCCGTGGCGAGGGCAAGAGCGCGACGCATCGTGCCGAGGCCTTCATGCGGCAGAAGCGCTTCGACGCCACCAAGATCCACACCCATACCTTCCCGCTCGACGATCTGCCGACTGCGATCCGCTACGCCAAAGATCGTGTCGACGACGCCATCAAAGTGGTGGTGAAAGCGAAAATGGATACCGCCCATAAGGTAGCGGCGGAATAACGCCGCCTCAGGGCGCGACGGGAACAACATGCTGAGGAAGATGTGCCGGCGGTAATCGGTCAACTGTGCTGGCTCAACAATCTGCATCGCACCGAAAAGAACCCGACCATCATGGTCACCCATGACGACTCGCTGTTCAATACGCTGACGGAGAGCGGCGTGTTGGGACGTGATATGGCTTTATGAAAACGCATATAAAAATCAAAAAGTAGCTTGGAGGAAAAATGAAGAAAATTGAGTTGTTGAGCGCGGCACTGATCACGCCATTGTTGTTTGGCGGAATGGCGCCAGTTAGTGCGCAGGGTTACCCGACGCGCACGATTACTATGATCGTGCCGTTTCCAGCCGGTGGTCCGAGTGACACCGTGGCCCGTATCGCTGCCGAAGGCATGAGCAGACATCTCGGGCAGTCTATCGTTATTGAAAATGTTGGCGGTGCCGGCGGCACGATCGGCGCTTCGCGCGCGGCGGCTTCGGAACCGGACGGCTACACCATCATGGCCGTAAGCATGGGCGCGCATGTCGCGGCGCCGGCGTTCTATCCAAACCTGCGTTACGACCCGCGCAAGGATTTCGAACCCATTGGATTGACCGCTAATGCGCCAGCGGCGATTGCGATCAGAAAGGACTTGCCGGTCGCAAACCTCAAGGAATTCATTACTTACGTAAAGAAAAACGGCGCCGATGTGAAACAGGCGTATGGCGGAATTGGCGCCACATCGCATATGGCCTGCCTGCTGTTCAACGCGCTGTTCGATTTGCATCCGACCTTAGTCGCCTATCGCGGCACCGGGCCGGCCGTGAACGATTTGATCGGCGGCCATGTCGATTATTACTGCGAACAGGCGATCAGCATTGCGCCGGGCGCCAAAGGTGGGTTGATCAGGGCGCTGGTGGTGTCGGGCAAGGAGCGGCTTGCGGCACTGCCGGATGTGCCGACGGCGAAGGAAGCTGGTGCGCCGGCTTACCAGATCAATGTCTGGAGCGGGATATTCGCACCGAAGGACACGCCGAAAGAGGCGGTTGCGAAATTAAGCGAGGCGCTCGACAAGACGCTGGAAGAGCTGGGAACCGCCGAGAAGCTCGCCAAGCTCGGTGGCACCGTGCCGACCAAGCAGGAGCGCGGTCCTGAGTATCTGCGGAAGTTGGTACCTGCCGACATAGACCGCTGGGCGCCGATTCTGAAAGCGGCAGCGGCTGAGTCCAAGCCAAATTGAAATCCGTCGCGTGGAGGCCATTCCCGCAGCAAGCCTGCAGCTCGCGCAATACAACTCCGAGTTCCGCACCAACGACAAAGTTGCGGTCGATTATGTAAAGCTGGCATCGGTGGTAACGGGCGTACTGGCTGTCTCCGGTGGTGACGATGCCGATGCCCTGCGCGCCGCGCTGAAGGTGGCGAAAGCCTATGACGGCCTCTCGGTCGTGCATGTACCGGTCTATTGCGGGCCGGACGAACTCGGCGGCCTCGGCGCCTGGGGCGAATGGAACGTCGGCAACTGGTACGAGGACGTGCAAAGCGCCTGGATCAAGCAGGATTTATAGTCGCGGCCTTGCTGCGCGCAGCCTGTTTTCCACCATCTTTTTCAATGGGAACCCAAGGCGGTCCCCGGCGGTTGATAGGGGCAGGCGGACCCGTCCGCAAACGCATTTTGTGGGCATTTAGGAGTTTCCCAATGGGCGAAAAATTATCGGAAAAACCCAGGCATCATGCAGAAGACGAACGGACCCGGATCAAGAAGGAAGAGGACGAAGTCACGATCAATTCTGACGAAAGTTTTCCGGCCAGCGATCCGCCGTCATTCAACCCCGGCGTAACCGGCCCTGGTGACATTAAGAAAAAGAAGCATTAGCTCAGCTTTATATTGAGAAGCTTCTCTGTATTGCCATCAAAGAGCTTGCGCTGGTCCTCCGGCGCAAGCTCAATTTTTGACGGCAGTCCTTGGGCTTCCAAGCAAGCTGTAAGACCACTACCGTCCCACGCTAGTTCGGTTGTCATCGGGCGTATCCCGCTCACGAGCGGCCCGGACGGGCGAGATCATGGTCGACCAAAACTGTTCTATCGCCATCATCGGCGGCGGTATCGGCGGGCTTACCACCGCGCTATCACTGCTCGAAGCCGGATTCGACGTTCAGGTCTATGAGCAGGCGCGGGCGGTGCGCGAAGTTGGCGCCGGCATCGTGCTCACCCCTAACGCCACGCGCGTGCTGCAGCGTCTCGGCCTTGGCGCCAGGCTGGAATCGCTCGGCGTCGCACCGCTCGCCTGGCGGCAGCGGCGCTGGGATGACGGCCGCACCTTGCTATGCTCGCCGTTGACGAGGGCGCCAGGAGCGTCCGCTATGTTCTACACCTCCCATCGTGCGGACGTTGTGGCGATGCTTGTCGAAGCGCTGCCGACCGAGCGGCTGCATGTCGGCCATCGGCTTGTTGCCTTGATCGATCATGGCGATCGGGTCGAGGCGCAGTTCGACAATGGCGCACGGATCAAAGCCGATATGGCGATCGGGGCCGACGGCATCCATTCTACCGTGCGCGGATTATTGTTCGGGCCGGAGCAGCCGCGCTTTACAGGTTGCGTGGCCTATCGCGCGCTGGTGCCCGCGGAGCGGCTTGCCCATCTCGATCTGCCGTTTGAATCGCAGCTATGGATGGGTCCCGGCAGGCACTTTGTGCACTACTTCGTTCAGAACGGACGGCTGGTCAATTTCGTCTGCCTGATCGATCAGAACGACTGGACACAGGAATCCTGGACCGAGCCGGGTGACGTCGCGGCCGCACGGGCCGCCTATGCCGGCTGGCATGACCAGGTACGCTCCATCATCTCCGCCGCGGATGAGATCTTCATCTGGGGTTTGTTCGACCGCGCGCCGCTGCTGCGCTGGTCGGCCGGCCGCGTGACGCTTCTCGGCGATGCCTGTCACCCGATGCTGCCGTTCATGGCGCAAGGCGCGGCGCAGGCGATCGAGGATGCCGCTACCCTGGCCGCGGTGCTTGCCGAGTCGGGCCTCGATACTCCGCAGGCCTTGCGCCGCTACGAAAGCCTGCGGCTGCTGCGCACCGCGCGCATCCAGACCACCGCCGCCGGCAACAAGACGCGCAATCACCTGCCCGACGGTCCGCAGCAGCGCGAACGTGACGCCCGCATGGCCCAAGGCGCCGCCGACTGGTCAATCGGGGCCAGCACCTGGGTCTATGAGCACGATGCAGCGGCCGCCGCCCGGACCGGCAGCCTCGGCCTGCCGCCAATGAGCTAACTTATTTCGGCGGAATGACGCGCACCGGCTTGCCATCCAGCCAGGCGCGGATGTCCTCGACGATATCGGGATACATTTTCCGGTAGTTCTGTTCGCTGACATAGCCGAGATGCGGCGTGAGCACGACATTGTCCAGCCTGCGGAACGCATGATCGCGCGGCAGCGGCTCGATGTCGAATACGTCGAGCCCGGCGCCGGCGATCGATTTCGATTGCAGCGCCGAGATCAGCGCTTTCTCGTCGACAATCGGCCCGCGCGACGTGTTGATGAGAAAAGCTGTCTTCTTCATTGAGCCGAGTTCTTTGGCGCCGACCAGTCCGCGCGAGCGGTCGCTCAGCACGATATGAATGGAGAGGATGTCGGCGCGCTTGAACAGGTCTTCCTTCGAGACATATTCCGTCCCGCCTTCCTTGGCCTTTTCCGGCGTCAGGTTCTGACTCCAGGCGATCGGTTTCATGCCGAAGGCCTTGCCGATGGTGGTGACGCGCTGGCCGAGCTTGCCGAGGCCGAGCACGCCGAGGGTGAGGCCCTCCAGATCCTGACCGACGGTCACCTGCCAAGGTTCGCCGGCCTTCATGCGCGCGTTTTCAAAGCCGATGCTGCGGGTGAGTTCCATCATCAGGCCGAAGGCGAGGCCGGCGGTCGGGCTGCCGGCGCCGCCGGTGCCGCAGACCGTTATGCCGCGCTTCGCGCAGGCCTTCAGGTCGATCGAGGCGTTGCGCGCGCCGGTGGTGATCAAAAGCTTCAGGTCCGGCAAGCCCTCGATCACCTTGCGGTTAAAGGGCGTGCGCTCGCGCATCATGCTGACGACGGCAAAGCCCTGCAGCGCCTTGATGACGGCATCGTCGCCGCCGAGCGGCGCGTTGAACACCTTGACCTCGACATCTTTGGCAATCGGGGACCAGTCGGCGAGTTTTAAGGCGACGTTCTGATAATCGTCGAGAATGGCGGCCCGAACCATGCGCACGCGCTCCACAACTGCTTGCTTTCGGAAGGCTCCGAAGGCCGTCAATTTAGAGCCGGTAAACCGAAAAGATAGGGGGTGTCAGGTGGCGAGCGTGTCGCCGTGTTTTGCCCGCCAGGCAGGCCCTGGCCCGCGCATATAATGCAGTTCGGGCCGGTAGGGACTCGCGATGTCGCGGGTCATGTCGCGCCAGAAGCGGGCGAGCGCGTTGCCGACGAAGGCAAACGGGCGGGGCAGCAAAGCCGCCGCGGAACCCGAAATGGCCATGATGGCCCGACCCATAACCTAAACCCCACCGCAACGCGGGCGGCATTTGCCCGCTGACCCCTTGATCGCCCACCAGCGCCCAAGGTCATGCGGGACGATCATGGCGCGTCAGGGGTTAAAACCGGGTGAGCGAAAGGTCTTGTCGGGGCGGCTTTTCGCAATCAGCCTTTCCAGACCTTTACCGCGAGTTCCCCGAAGCTTGCTCTTTGGGGCCTGCGCCGTTACATCAGCCTCGAATTTCCCGACAATAAAGTACGACTGCGCCGGTTGTGCGCGCGCGAATTTGAGGGTTTTGCAGGTCAATGAACGGTCGCCAATTCATCTATCACATGCAGGGTCTGACCAAGACCTTCCCAGCCGGCAAGAAGGTGCTGGATAACGTCCATCTGTCGTTCTACCCGGATGCCAAGATCGGTGTGCTCGGCGTCAATGGCTCCGGCAAGTCGACGCTGCTGCGCATCATGGCGGGCCTCGATACCGAATTTTCCGGCGAGGGTTTTGTCGCCGAGGGTGCTCGCGTCGGCTATCTCGAGCAGGAACCCAAGCTCGACGAGACGAAGACGGTCCGCGAGAACGTCATGGAAGGTGTCGCCGCCAAAAAGGCCATCCTCGACCGCTACAACGAGATCGCCTCGAATTATTCCGACGAGACCGCCGACGAGATGGCGAAGCTGCAGGACGAGATCGACTCCAAGAATCTCTGGGATCTCGACAGCCAGGTCGATCTGGCGATGGACGCGCTGCGCTGCCCGCCCGACGACGCCGACGTCACCAAGCTTTCCGGCGGCGAGCGCCGCCGCGTCGCGCTGTGCCGGCTGCTGCTCGACCAGCCCGATCTGCTGCTGCTCGACGAACCGACCAACCATCTCGACGCCGAAAGCGTGAACTGGCTGGAAGGCCATTTGCGCGAATACCCCGGCGCTATCCTGATCGTCACCCATGACCGCTACTTCCTCGACAACGTGACGGGCTGGATTCTCGAGCTCGACCACGGCCGCGGCATTCCCTACGAGGGCAATTACACCTCCTGGCTTAAGCAGAAGCAGAAACGGCTGGAACAGGAAGCGCGCGAGGACGAATCGCGCCAGCGCACGCTGCAGCGCGAGAGCGAATGGATCCAGTCGTCGCCGAAAGCGCGGCAGGCGAAGTCGAAGGCGCGCTACGAGCGCTATGACGAGTTGCTCAAGATCGCCAATGCCAAGACCAACAACGTGGCGCAGATCACCATTCCGGTGGCCGAGCGGCTCGGCCAGAACGTGGTCGATTTCGACCATCTCAAGAAAGGTTTCGGCGACAATCTCCTGATTGACGATCTGTCGTTCAAGCTGCCGCCCGGCGGCATCGTCGGCATCATCGGGCCGAACGGCGCCGGCAAGACCACGCTGTTCCGCATGATCACCGGCCAGGACAAGCCGGATTTTGGCACCATCAAGATCGGCGAGTCGGTGCAGCTCGGCTATGTCGACCAGTCACGCGACACGCTCGACGGCAAGAAGACCATCTGGGAGGAAATCTCCAATGGCCAGGACATCATTCTGGTCGGCAAGAAGGAAGTGAATTCGCGCGCTTACGTCTCGCTGTTCAACTTCAAGGGCGCCGACCAGCAGAAGAAGGTCGGTACGCTGTCGGGCGGCGAGCGCAACCGCGTGCATCTCGCCAAGATGCTGCGCACCGGCGCCAATTTGCTGCTGCTCGACGAGCCGACCAACGATCTCGACGTTGATACGCTGCGCGCGCTGGAAGAGGCGCTGGAGGATTTCGCCGGCTGCGCCGTCATCATCAGCCATGACCGCTGGTTCCTCGACCGCATCGCCACGCATATCCTGGCCTTCGAGGGCGACAGCCATGTCGAGTGGTTCGAGGGCAACTTCCAGGACTACGAGAAGGACAAGATGCACCGGCTCGGCCAGGACTCCATCATCCCGCACCGGCTGAAATACAAGAAGTTCAAGCGGTAGCTGCCTTTATCCTCATGGTGAGGAGCCCGCGCAGCGGGCGTCTCGAACCATGAAGGCCCATGTCGGGCGAAGTATAAGAAGTTCAAGCAGTAGCCATATCCTTGTCATGCCCGGCCTTGTGCCGGGCATCCATGCCTTGCTTTTCTAAACCGCTAAGACGTGGATGGCCGGGACAAGCCCGGCCATGACGAAAATCCCCCGGTCGTCCCGCGACAGCGGGCCTGACAGTTGAACTACTCCGGCTTCTTTGTCCGCCGCGTGACTTTCGTCTTCTTCGGCTCTTCTTTCTTCTTGCTGAATAAATACGACGTGCCGCACGACAGCGCCTCTTCCGTCGTGAGCTCGCGGTGCTCGTGCTGGCCGACATAGGCCGCCGTCGCGAAAATCCCGAGAATGCACACCTGCGCCGATGCCGCCGCCGTCGCCGCCAGCAGGGCGGCGAGCGCCAGCCCTGCGATGCCAAGTTTCCTCATGGTCCGTCCCCTCGTTGAAGTGCCGCGGCAGACTGTCTCATTGTTTTGGCGCGGGTGGAAGCGCCGCCAGCGCGTCGATTTCCTCGTCGGTCGGGAAGCGGCCGAGCTCTTTCTTGGAAAATTTAAGCTGGCCGTTGACGGCGATCTCGAACACGCCGCCGCTGGAGCGGACGAGTTCGGTGTCGGCGCCAAGCTCGCGTAACCTTGCCCCCGCACGGAGGGCTTTGGGCTCGTAGCCTCAACTGCCGCAGTATTGAATGACGATTTTCATGGTCCAACTCTCCTGGGACACAAACTAGCCGCCATGGCCTCGCTTGTCACCGCAAGCCGCGGCGCAACGAAAGCTGTGCTCCCATCTTATGTTCTGGAAGGCCTGCGGCCACAAAAAGTGCCTGCGGGCGCGGGCCTGCGTCGTCGACGGCAAGGATTGTTTCGACCGGTTCTGGCCGCTGCTGCCGGAGGAGATCAAAATCTCCATACGCATCGAAATCAAAGCCGCGAAAGTGCGGCTGTCGCCGGCCGAGACCATGGCCGATATCGAGCGCGAACTGGCGCGCTGGCGCGCGACGATGGCGCCCCGCGTAGCGCCACAAGCGATGACGGAACCGGCGTCGCATTTGCAGCCAATCGTGCCCGCCGCTCCAAGTTCTTGCGCGTTAGGTCCCCGGCTGCGCGTGCTATGATGGTATTCGCAGCACCCCTTTCCGTCATGGCCGGGCTTGTCCCGGCCATCCACGTCTTTACGCTGCCGATGATTCGAAAGGCGTGAATGCCCGGCATAAAGCCGGGCATGACGAAGAATATGAAATACGCGCTCGCACTCATCGTCGTCTTTTTTGCGTGTGCGCTTGCGCGCGCCGAGCCGGCGTTCGACGCCTTCCTGCAATTGACCTGGCCCGACGCTCAGGCGCTCGGTGTCTCCCGCGCCGCCTTCGACGCCGCCACGCGCAATCTGGAGCCGGATCTGTCGCTGCCCGATCTCGCCATTCCGGGACGCCCGGAAAAGGCGCCGCCTGGGCAGGCGGAATTTGTGCAGACGCCGGGACAATATCTGAAGGAGACGACGTTCGACCGGCTGGCCGCGCGCGGCCAGCAACTTAGCCTGCAATACAAGGACACGCTGGCGCGCATCGAAAAGGAATTCGGCGTGCCGGGCAACGTCGTGCTGGCGATCTGGGCGCGCGAAACCGATTACGGCGGCTATGCGCTGCCGCTCGACGCCATTCGCACGCTGGCGACGCAGGCCTATACCGGCAAGCGCAAGGATTTTTTCCGCAACGAATTCCTGCACGCATTGAAGATGCTGCAGGACGGCGTGCCGCGCGCCGACATGCGCTCGTCCTGGGGCGGCGCTTTAGGCATGACGCAATTTCTGCCGTCGGAATTCTACAAATACGGCGTCGATTTCGACGGCGACGGCCGCGCCGACATCTGGCATTCGGTGCCGGATGCGCTGGCCTCGGCGGCAAAGCAGCTTGCCGGCAAAGGCTGGCAGGCGGGCGAGCGCTGGGCCTACGAGGTGCGCGCGCCGCAGACCGCGGATTGCTCGATCGGAGTTCCCGAAGTCACGATGCCGATCGGCGAATGGCTCAAGCGCGGCTTCGTGCCGACGCAAGGCCGCCAACTTGGCGCCGCCGAATTGGCGTTGCCGGCCTCGCTGTTGCAGCCGGAAGGCAGTTACGGCCCTGCGTTTCTGACGCCGAAGAATTACTACGTCATCAAGGATTATAATTTTTCGGATCTCTACGTGCTGTTCGTCGGCCATCTCAGCGACCGCATCGCGGGCGCGCGCGCCTTCGAGACGCCGTGGAGCAAGAACGCCCAGCTCAAGACCGTCGAGGTCGAGACGATGCAGAAGCGGCTCACCGCGCTCGGCATCTACAAAGACAAGATCGACGGCAAGGCCGGAATGCTGACCCGCGCCGCGCTCGGGGCCTATCAGAAGAAGAACGGGCTGAAGGTGGACTGTTGGCCGACCGCGGCGGTGCTCGACCATATGCGGCGATGACTTTAAAAACCAAACGCCCGGCATGGCGGCCGGGCGTTTTTATTTTGCGCCGTGATGCGCTAGTCGCAAACCTGGACCCGGCGGGTGCGGTAGGCGTTGCCGTCCCAAATCTGCTGGCGTTCGGTATGGCAGACCGGGCCGTCGACATAATCCGGCGGCTCGACGTAGTCCGCGGGCGGGGCGGCGTAGACCGGGGCCGGGTCTTCGTAATAGCGCGGCTGGCTGTTGGCGATGGCCGAGCCGATGATGGCGCCGGCGGCAATTCCGCCGATGACACCCGCGCCGACGGCGCAGCCGCGGCAATAGGCGTGTGCTGGAGACGACATCGCCGCAGCCACCAGAGTGGCCGCGGCGAGCGTGGTGATGGTACGTTTCATGAGTGTCCCTCGGGCCAATTTAGTTGGCGCCGATTATGCACTCAGGTTGGTTACCTTGGCGTTACGCGCACCCTTACGGGCAGACGAAGCGCGGGCGGCTCCAACGGATCGGATTGCCATAGGCATCGAACGCGACCGGGC
>Ga0206917_1131_pt1 | contig 19654 bp, 17 predicted proteins | sample Alteio_BWOrgHeat_68_FD_152931 | JGI IMG/M metagenome (GOLD analysis project Ga0206917, IMG submission 152931) | Enriched cells from forest soil in Barre Woods Harvard Forest LTER site, Petersham, Massachusetts, United States -... | ecosystem: Environmental > Terrestrial > Soil > Temperate forest >...
GTTATAGATGCTTCTGCTCTGTTAGCTTTTATAAAAGACGAACATATACCTTTAAATGAGCTTGAATCATTGTTACCTAAAGCTGTAATTTCTTCGGTTAATGCGTGTGAAGTTGCAACCGTTATGTCACGATTAGGTATTCCTAAAAATACAATAAGAGGCTTAATAGAGGAAACAGTAGGAGAGATAATTCCATTTACAAAAGCGCAAAGTTTTATAGCTGGAAATCTTTGGGAAGTAACGAAAGCATATGGGCTTTCTCTTGGCGATAGGGCCTGCTTAGCTTTAGCACAACAGATGAATCTACCTGTATACACAGCTGACAAAATATGGAGTAAATTAAAACTCGAGAATATAATAATAAACCTTATTCGATAATCGCACTCTTTCCAACCATTCAACTTTATGTCCCACCCGTTGCATTAGAAAACTCAAAATGTATAGACAATTTATTTAAATTACCTTTAAACTTTTAAAGAGTATGCATGATTTATGGATTTAGTAAATGAAGTCCTCTCTTTTAAAGGTAGACCTAGACGATAAGTATACCCTGGATTCTGGGCGTATTTTTATTATTGGTACCCAAGCTCTGGTGCGTCTTCCTCTCATGCAACGCCGTCGAGATGAAGCCATGTCGTTAAATACGGCTGGTTTTATTGCTGGGTATCGAGGATCCCCCTTAGGCGGTTTTGATCAGGCTTTATGGAAAGCTTCTCATCATCTGGAAACTCACCAAATTCACTTTAAACCGGGTATCAATGAGGAACTTGCGGCAACGGCTGTTTGGGGAAGTCAGCAGATTGCCTTATCACCAGGAGCCACTGTCCAGGGTGTCTTTTCCATGTGGTACGGGAAGGGTCCGGGCGTTGACCGATCCGGTGATGCCTTAAAGCATGCCAATATGGCCGGAACCAACCCCTATGGGGGCGTGTTGGCCTTGATGGGGGATGATCATGCCTGCAAATCATCAACACTGCCCCATCAAAGTGATTTTGCCTTTATGGATGCCTTTATCCCCATCATCTACCCTGCCACCGTTCAAGATGTGCTTGATTTGGGTTTGTTTGGTTGGGCGCTGTCTCGGTATTCGGGATTATGGGTTGGTTTTAAAATGCTGTCCGATACGGTGGATACGGCGGCATCTGTTACGGTTGATCCGTCTCGTTTTACCATTCATTTACCAACGGATTTTGACATGCCGGTAGAGGGTGTTCATTTACGCTGGCCGGATACACCTATTGATCAGGAGCGTCGCCTTCATGATATAAAACTGAAATCTGTGCCATATTTTGTGCGGGCGAATCAGTTAAACCGACAGGCATGGCCCCTGGAATTAGGTCGAAAGAAACCGCGCTTTGGTATTATTACGGTTGGTAAATCCTACATTGATGTCCGTCAAGCTTTAGAAGATTTGGGTATTGATGAAGCAGCAGCAAAGGCGCTGGGCTTGGCAGTCTTTAAAGTGACTGTGAGTTGGCCCTTGGAACCCACAACCCTCCAGGATTTTTGCAAGTCTCTTGATTCAGTCCTCATTGTCGAAGAAAAGCGTCCCTTGATTGAAGATCAGGTGAAGACCATTTTATACCATCTCCCTGCAAATCAACGACCAGAGGTTTTGGGTAAAAAAGATGCGAAAGGCAAACCTCTATTGCCCTCAAGCTTTGAGTTGAATGCGACGCAAATTGCCGGGGCCATTGCCCATTGCCTTAAATCTTTGTCGGGACTCGAGCGTTTTGAGAGTGCTTTCCAAGAGGCGATCAAAAAGGCCCATCCAAAACAGTCTTTTCCAACGCATATTGCTCGTTTGCCTTATTATTGTTCGGGTTGCCCCCATAACTCTTCGACGACTCAGTTGCCTGAAGGAAGTCGAGCCATGGCGGGGATTGGATGTCATTACATGGCAACTTGGATTACCAACACCACCAAAATATTTACCCATATGGGGGCAGAGGGTGTTCCTTGGCTGGGACAAGCGCCCTTTACAACGGAAAAGCATATCTTTGCAAATTTGGGGGATGGCACCTATTACCATTCGGGTTATCTGGCGATTCGGGCAGCCGTTGCCTCGAAGGTTAATATCACGTACAAGATTTTGTACAATGATGCGGTGGCCATGACAGGAGGACAGCCTGTCGATGGGCCCTTAACGCCCTGGGATGTGAGCCAACAAGTCTACGCAGAAGGTGTGCGCCGGATCGCCTTTGTGACGGATGATCTCAATCGAGTTCCTTTAGGGGCAAATTTTGCTCACGGAACCACCATCCACGATCGCGATGAATTGCAATCTGTTCAAGAAAGCCTGAAGAGTTGGAAGGGAACGTCCGTTCTTATTTACGACCAAACATGCGCTATTGAAAAGCGCCGGCGGCGCAAGCGCGGAACCTTGGTTGATCCCAACAAACGCATATTCATCAACGAAACCGTATGCGAGGGATGCGGGGACTGTGGGAAGAAATCCAATTGCCTTTCTGTTATTCCTTTAGAAACGGAATGGGGCCTTAAGCGGGCCATAGATCAATCACCTTGCAACAAAGATTATTCTTGCATTAAAGGTTTTTGCCCCAGCTTTGTCAGTGTGATTGGGGGTAGTGTGCGCAAACCGAAACCCTCTGCAACGCCCGAAGATTTATTTGCCAAACTGCCCAAGCCAAAGTCTGTTTCTTTGGAGCGACCTTACAGCATTTTTGTAGCGGGTGTGGGAGGAACAGGTGTGGTTACCATAGGCTCCCTCATTGGGATGGCCGCACACTTGGAAGGGAAGGGGTGTTCCATTGTTGACATGGCGGGCCTTGCTCAAAAGGGAGGCGCCGTTGTCAGCCATATCAGAGTGAGCAAAAAACCGGAAGATATTCATGCAACGCGCGTGAGTATGGGGGGAGCGGATTTGCTATTAGGTTCAGACTTGGTTGTCAGCGCCAATCCCGATGGGTTAGAGAAAATTTCAAAAAATCGCACGCAAGTTATCGTGAATTCCCATGAGTCGATTACCGGTCATTTCACTCAAAATCCAGATGCAACAATTCCTGGTGCGGCCTTAAAGGAAGAATTGATCAAAGTGGCTGGTAAGGATCGTGTGGATTTTATTGAAGCCGGCGCACTCGCAACAGCCCTTCTGGGAGATTCCATTGCAACGAATGTCTTTTTGGTGGGATACGCTCTTCAAAAAGGGTTTATTCCGGTTTCGTCAGAAGTCATTCTTGAGGCAATCCACTTAAATAATGTTGCTGTTTCTATGAATACCGAAGCTTTCCAGTGGGGAAGGCTGGCAGCTGTTGATAGAAATGCGGTTGAGGCGTTTATAAAGAAGGTCGTTCCTGTCGACCCAGACCATATTTTGAGCGAAGCTTTTACAGAAAAATCCCTACGCCGTTACGAATTTTTGGTTGAGTATCAGGATAAACCGTATGCCGATCGTTATTTGTCTTTTGTGCAAAAAGTAGCGCGTGAGGAGATGAGATTGGGGCTAGAAGGCCTCGCAGATGCGGTTGCCCAGTCGTATTTTCGACTGCTTGCCATCAAAGATGAGTACGAAGTTGCGCGTCTCTACACCAATGGCGATTTTATGCGTCGATTAAAACAACAATTTGAAGGGAACTTTAAGCTCGAATTCCACTTGGCACCTCCTTTATTTGCCAGGCGCGACCCCCATACCAAGGAGTTGAAGAAAATAACTTATGGGCCTTGGATTTTTAAAGTATTTAAACTTCTGGCCAAGGGGAAGCGGTTGCGAGGAACTATATTTGATATCTTTGGATACTCAGCCGAACGGCGCCTGGAGCGTCAAATGCTTATCGACTTTGAAATCATGATCGGAAAGCTCTTGATTCAATTAACGCCCAAAAATCATGCCATCGCCTGTCAGCTCGCAGCGCTTCCTCAAACCGTTCGCGGCTTTGGGCATGTGAAAGAGCGGAATCTGAAGAGTGCTCGTGAAGTGGAGGCGCGGCTGTGGGAGGGGATGTAAAAGGTATCTAGAACCAGGTCAACTGGGAGGAGCCACGCCATAAGTGGCATTCTTATTTTTTGCAGGGTAATTTTTTTGAAAAATTCTATAAACATAGCGTTACTTTATTTTACTATAGCAGTTCTTCAACAGCATTTGTGATCAAAATGCCATAGAGCATGAAAAATAAATGGAAGAAACTAAGAGTTTTTCTTGAATTATTCATTGAAATAGTTCATTTGTGTAAATGTAGACTAACTTATTGAGATATTTCTATATCATTTCCTTAAGGATTCCATGAATTTTAGCGAACTCGGGCTGTCGGCTGAATTAGAGCAGACCGTTAATCAACTTGGGTATACAGCCCCAACCCCCATTCAAGAACAAGCAATTCCTCAAATTTTAAGAGGTCGAGACCTTTTTGGGTGTGCTCAAACAGGGACAGGTAAAACAGCTTCCTTTATTTTGCCGATGATTGATGTTTTACATGGGTCGCGCTCAAAAGTTCGCATGCCGCGTTCCATTGTTTTAGAACCCACACGAGAATTAGCAGCGCAAGTTCTAGAAAGTTTTGAGACTTATGGGAAAGATCATAAGTTAAAGGCTGCGCTTCTTGTGGGGGGCGAGTCCATGACAGATCAAGAAAAACAACTGAAGCGGGGGGTTGATGTCCTCATTGCCACGCCTGGCCGGTTGCTTGATTTATTTGAACGCGGGCAAATCCTTCTGGCGGATGTCAAAATCCTTGTCATTGATGAGGCTGATCGAATGCTTGATATGGGTTTCATTCCAGATGTGGATCGTATTGTTGCAACCTTGCCGAAGATGCGTCAGACATTACTGTTTAGCGCGACCATGCCAGATGAAATTAAAAAATTAGCCCATACTTACTTGATCAACCCTAAAGAAATTATTATCGCGCCGACGACTCGGACAGCCGAAACGGTCACCCAACACCTGGTCCGGGTGGATCATAAATCGAAACGGGAGGCTTTGCGCGCTATTTTGGGCATGCAAGAAGATCCTGGACCCATCATCATTTTTTGTAATCGCAAACGAGATATTTCTGTTTTAACCGCCTCTTTGAAGAAACATGGATATGAGGCTGGTAGTTTGCATGGGGATATGGCTCAAAGTCAACGAAACAAGACCCTAGAAGACTTTAAAAATGGTAAAATAACCATTTTGGTTGCCAGCGATGTTGCTGCTCGCGGATTGGATGTGGATGGTTTGAGTCTGGTTGTCAATTTTGATGTGCCTATGAATGCAGAAGATTATGTCCACCGCATTGGGCGCACAGGGCGGGCAGGGAATGCAGGAATTGCCGTCACTCTGGTGAGTGAGTCTGATGAAAAATATTTGGCTGGGGTCCAAGTTTTCATACATCAAGAAATTCCAGTGATGACGTTAAAAGGCATTACAGAGAAGGGAGAGGAGAAATCTTCTCCTAAGAAGTCCTCTAAAATTGGAAAGAAGGTCGAAGATAAGATTGGGGAGATCAACCGTCGACATCATCAGAAAAATGAGGGTAAGGAGGCGAAACCTTCTCCTCAAAAGGATATGCAAAAGAGGGCGGGTAAACCAAAATCAAAGGATAATTCTAGAAAACCATTTGAGCTTGATGAAGAAGATTTTCTCGAGGAGCGTCGTGTAGGCTTTGGTTCAGATGTGCCAGCCTTTATGTTGAGGGCTGTAAATTTGAAGCAATCTTAAGTGTTTTTTGAAGAATAGGAGGGTGTTATGATACGTATTGTTATGGTCCTTATGGGGGTGTTTTTTATGAGGGAAGATACAGTGGCGTTAACATTATCAAGCCCGGCTTTTCAACCAAGCTCATCCATTCCAAGTCAGTACACCTGTGATGGCGCAAACATATCGGCACCACTTCAATGGGAGGGTGCTCCGCCAAAAACACAATCTTTTGTGATTATCTGTGAGGATCCTGATGTTCCGCACTCCATAAGGCCGGATGGCATGTATGACCATTGGGTCTTGTTCAACATTGCACCAACGGTTTCTGGGTTGCCTGAGAATATGCAAAGCCTGCCTCAGGGGGCAGTTCAAGGAGTCAATACCAGCAAGAAATTAGGATATACAGGGCCGTGCCCGCCAGATCGCCAACATCGCTACTTTTTCAAGATCTTCGCTCTTGATACAACGTTAAATTTACCGGAAGGGGCAACGAAAGCTGAGGTTATATCTGCTATGAAGGAGCATATCTTAGAGGAAGCCGAGCTTATGGGCGTTTATGATCGAAAACGATAATCTTTTCTTTCTAATTTGAGCATGATTATACAAGATATCAGATTGACGCCATTTGAGATTGATGCTATTTGCGCATCTTTTCGTACATATTTTACATCTGAAGACCATCTCTGGCTCTTTGGTTCAAGGGTCAACCCAAAAGCTAGAGGCGGAGACATTGATCTGTACATTGAAACAACCCTTCTGGACGCTTCAGCGGCTGTTGATAAACAGACAGCCTTTGTGATTGAGCTTTACGAGAAGATTGGCGAGCAAAAGATCGATGTTATTCTTAACTTACTCACGCGTGATTATGAATTAGCCATTTACGAGGTTGCTAGGGAACAGGGAGTGCAGCTTGTATGAATAGAAATAAGATAAAGTCATTAATTGAGATTGCAAGGACCCATGAATCGCACTTATTGTACGCCATCAATAACCTTGCTGATATTTTCCCCATTACAGAAGAAAAAGTTGCGCATTTGACGCAGCAAGAGGTTCTTGTGGTCGACTTTTTTGTAAATCGCTTTTGTAGGCTACAGGATTTTATGGGGTCTAGTTTAGTCGATGCTGTTCTTATTCAAATAAATGAATTTGCCAATGATTTAACCATGATTGATAAGATGAACAAGCTTGAAAAATTTCACCTTATTAAAGACGCACATCTATGGCTAGAGATCAGAAAGTTGCGCAACAATTTAACGCATGAATACCCTAATCATCCTGAATTGATCGTTAAATTCTTAAACCAGGCGTACTCATTATCGTCTGAACTTCTTGAAGTCTTAAACAATCTTTTGAGTCGCCTGGAATCTTCTTCATCATAATTCTTAATGCACGCGCTGTGTCGAATATTTCATAACGGGAGCCATTTTACCAGGTGCCGTTACCATGGGGTGTTCGTCAATTTTGATGGCTCCCATGTGTTCATAGAAACCTTGGGAGTTGGGATCTGATACGAAAGTAAATTCTGGCCATCCTTGTTTTTGGCTTTCCTTGACACAATGATTCCAAATGTGGCGGCCAAGTCCCTTTCCAATTAACTTTGTATCGAGAATGAATTGGTCTAACTGGGGTGTTTTTTCGCCTGTATTAAATAAATAATACCCAGCGACGCCGTTTGGTGTTTCAGCAACATATCCGATGATGGTATCAAAATAAGCAGTATCTTTAATGCTATATTTTTTCATAAAGCGTTCAAGCCCTTCTTCATCATATCCCCAGTGTGCTTTACCAGCACGCATCATTTGATTTAAAGTTGGCAGATCTCCAGAGGTAACAGGGCGAAAGTTTATTGTCTCATGGTTTGAAGTATTGCGAGTCATAATGTATTTCTCCTTTAAAAATTATTGAATGTGATTATTGCAACGAAGTTGTGTTATGACATCTTCATTATACTCTTAATATTTAATTGTGCAAGATATTCGATAAGATGACGAACTTGGATACCCTCAGAACTATCGAATTCCCGTTTTAGATTCAAGACGAGTTGGACGCAAGGGACGTCCTTAATAAATTGCTTGAATAGCTTGAAATGTTTGGAGGGTACATTATCAGAAGTTTTGACTTCTATGGCTAAAATCGGCTTATCATCAATGACAACTAAGAAATCAATTTCAGCGCCGTCTTTTGTTTTGAGATAATGCAATTTTCCTTTGTGCCCATAAACATCTTCTGCAAATTGAATTTCTTTTAAGAGTGCTGATGCAACAAGATTTTCTAATCGAGCGCTTTCATTGGTGACACGAGCAAAATCAAAGAAATAATATTTAGGTTCTTTGAGAAGAGACCGTGCAATATTGTGATGATACGGCGTGACTTTATAAACCGCGTATATATTTTCGAGGAGTTCCAGCCAATATTTAATGGATTTAGAATCAACCTGTAAGTCATTAGACAAATTGGTATAGGAAATGCTGCTAGAGACCCTGGAGGTAAGCAATTCTGTTAAGATTTCAATGGATTTGATGGATCGCACCGAGTACATATCCAGCAAGTCTTGTCGTAGGATAATATCCAGGTGAGATTTTTGCCAACGCCGATAAAAAGTTATATCACCTTCTAGGAATGGCTCTGGAAATCCGCTGCAGTTCATAAGGCGTTGAAAGACTTCCTGGACATTATTGCGCCAATAGGTTATGCCCTCTTTAATGTCGATTGGATGAAGACGATATTGAAAATATCGACCCGCCAACGAATCTCCAACCTTGCGAAAGGTTTCTAAATTAGCGCTGCCTGTAACAAGGAGATGGGGCTGGTTTCCTTCGGTATCGTATATACCCTTCAACCACCTTTTCCAGGAAGGCATTTTGTGGAGTTCATCAAAAAGCACACACGCCACATTTCTCTTCCAATGTTTTTTAAGAATGGCTTCTCGATCTTCGGATGCATCATAATTTAGATACTCAAAATCATCAAAAAGCTGCTTTGTCAGGGTTGTTTTGCCAGATTGGCGGGGGCCGCTCAATAAAATGATTTTTTTGGCGCTATCTCGGGTAATGTAAGATGACAGATATCGTTCCATAATTTGATAACTTTTAAAAAACCCCTATATGACCATTATGGAGCAAACTCCGAAAAAGTCAAGACTGTTTTGGAATTTGCTCCATTTTGGTCGGATGGAATCTGCTACCCAAAGTGCGTTTAAAGATGGACTAAATTTCTTTTATAGCCTCTCTTTGCCTATAACAATCCCCTTGAATTCCTAAAATCCAATTCCTATATATGAGCTAATGAAGTAAATTTCATATATTTAATTGAGGATAGATAATGTGGTCAAATTTGTAAGAAACATAACGTGTAATTTAATGATTGGTGCTTTCCTTGGCATGACATCTGCAACGGCAATGGATGGCTTTGTGAAAAATCAGGAAATTGCAGATCAACATATGAAAAAAGGTTGGGCGGCTTTTGATCAAGCGGTTCATTATCAAAAACAACGAGTTACTCACAGAAGCATATACCATTTATCAACAATAGATTGCTCATTAAAGACTGCTGAAACAGAATTTAATACTGCCTTAAGGTATGGTAGTTCGTATGCCGCTTATGCTCTGCGGTATATTTATATACCGGGGAACGATACCCAGGCACCAAAACAAATCAGACCCTTTTGGTATCTCAAGCAAATGTTTCCTGAACAAATGGATTCTGCAAATATTTTTGTAACGTGCCTCTCGTTTTACGATCAGCTTAAAAAAGATATGTATAAAGATGTGCTATTGAAAAGCATTCAAATGAAAAATAGAAAAAGTATAAAGACACTTTTAGATGCAGAGACAGAGCTTTTGATGACTCTTGAAGGCGGGTCATTCAAGAATATGATTGGACTTCAGCGTGTTGAAGAACTCAATCCAGATAAAGCAATTGCGTGTTATGGTTATCTTTCATCTAACTGTGATGGCTCTGAATCTGGCGATGCTTTTAACGCTCTTTTGCGTCTCCAAGAAAATCCAAGTGCTTGGGTGCCTATTGCGAGCGCGCACTTTTCTCGCAATAACATTGAAGAAGGTTTGGTTTGGATGGAAAAGGCCGTTGTCAAAAATATTGCCAATAATAGCACCTTAGGACTCTTGGAAAATAGATCTAAGAATGAGGATTTGCCTATTCATTTACGGGCAAAGGCCGCACGTTTGGCTTATGAACATGCTAAAATACATCTAAAAGGTACCGAGACCTTCTTTTTCACGGCTTTGACGTATTACAAACTTTTGAAAGAAGAAGAGTCTCAAGGGGTAGATGTGTCGGTTCCTGTTATTAACGTTGGTTCTACTTTAGGCAGAATAGCCGAAGATAATCTTCGAACAAATCCAGATTGGTTGTTTCAGTTTGCCAAATTGCAAGAAGCTGAAGCTCAAAAATCAAAGGATTGGGTGTATGTTTTAGATATGTATCGCAGAGCAGCTAATAATCAATGTTTGAAAGCTCGTGAAGCATTAATCACTTCTCCACATTTCCTGAAAATTGGAATAGACGAAGCTGTGATCTTTTTAGTGCAGCATCATCAGGATGAGGCTTTATTAAATTCCTATGATCAAACGAACGATCCTCTTTTTCTTGTAGTTCTGTCATTGATGACGCAAGGAGGAGAATTTGTTCTGAAAGCTGGTGATTTACTGTCCCGGCACGCAGACAGTTATGCACCTGCTTTGGACCTTAAAATCCTCCAACTGTTGAAGAGTAGAAATCTCAGTAAGGGTGATGATCATGCCAAAACTGCAACGATTTACCGTCCTGGAAATGGGCTCACGAGTTGGTTTCTTCCAACAGATGGATATATTCACAGTGGTCATTCCTTTGGCTCTAAAGAGGAAGCGATACGGTTTCAACAGAAATTGGTAGATGCTGATAAAAAAATTGAGCAGGAAAAGCAGGTGCAAATAAAAGAGATTTTTTCCAAGAAAATAGAAATTATTAACGCTTTGCCTGCTAAAGATCAATTTGCATTAGCCCAAGAATACCGATGGATCAATCAAGCTGTTAAGACTGAAACTTTTCTAGAGGGATATTACTTGATTTTAGAGAAATCTGCTGAGAAGGGATACCTTCCAGCAGTGAAAGAGCTCATTGAAAGTTATACAAATAAATATTTACAAAAAGAAGGATATATCCCTTCTCAAAAAGTAGCTCTTTATAAAGGAAAAGCAGATTTCTATCAAGGAATTCAAACAATTTTAACAGATAAAACATTGGATGTTGTTGAGCAGGTGGAATTGTTGCAAAAGGCATTTAACCAAAAATAGCCACCTCTCTAATGGCTAGAGATTGTAAAGTAAGAAAAGCGCTCTTAATCTTCAAGGGTATTTTTCTATTTTCTGGTTCCTATTCTTGTCATGAGGTTAGCAAAAGTCTATAGCAATCCTATAGTCTCATAAAAGCTTCTGGAGGATTTTCGATAAAGGATTTCCGCTCTATCATAGAAAGTTCCAAGGTAATTTGAAGCTCATATTCAAAATACCTCGGAACTACGCTTTAAATTAAAGAAAAATTCATTAGAATCTTAACATTTGATACTTTTTTGGGCAATAAAATAACTGGCAAGTTCTTATGGGAGACTGACATAATATGATTTCAATATTAAGATAGTTTCTAAAATTGAAGGAAGTTACGATTTGAGCTTTTTAGAATCCCTCACCCGCCGCTTTGTGCCGACCTCTCCCAGAGGGAGAGGTCGATGCATCTCATTACATAGTTGCGAAAAGCGGCGGGTGAGGGCTTGCAAAAAGGACATCAATTTTGTAAAAACAGACCCCCCTGCTAATTTTTCATCCTTACAACCAAGAAAATGTGAGGATGTTCAAGGGTTTCAAGGAAATAAATTTGAAGATCTAACGGAGACCTTTCCGTTAGATTTCCCGTTAGATTCCCCGTTAGATTTCAAATCTGACAGGGTAAAATTAAATCAAGGAGACTGTTAAAAATGAGTCAGAATGATATACTAAAGTACTGCCATAAAAAAACCTAAAAACGAGAAGATAATATATTCCACCCAATCCAAAAAGAATGATAAGAAGAACAACCCAATGGATACATTAATTTTCCAAATATTAGAAGTTGGGTTATTAAAGAGCATAAAAAAGAAGAAAAATGGAAAAGCATAAATTACAGTTACATAGAAAATAAGTGGCATTAATGATTTAATTTTTATAGGTAAATATTCCCGCACCACAAGTATTAAACCTAAAGAACCTACACTTAATCTTAAAGGTAAACTTTCATAACCGTTTATCCCAATAAAAAAGCGATTAATAATATAAAAAATAGGAAATGAGAAAATAAGAAACCACCCTAAAGCTGTCAAATGTTCTTCAACATCAACAGTTTTTTGTTTCATCGAATTCCATAATCTAATAAAAATATTTCTTAACATATTCTTTCTATGCAAAACTAATAGTTAATGATCGCATTATAAAAACCTTCTTATTCTTCCAAGATTGTAGTTCCTTATACCGAACTCGTTTGATACTCTTGCAAAGAGCTTGGCCTGCGAAGCGAACCCTTCTAGCTCCGTGTTTTAAATGACATGTTTTAGCTTAATCTGTTCTTTCTTGCTCTGTAAAATATTACTCTGATTCAACGAATAAAATCTATCTAAAACAATCTTTTGGCTTGCACGGTCAAGGCCAACAAGGCCATTTCTCAAGTCTTTGGTAGAAATACCTTGGCAAATTGCAGCAAATAATAAGGCAACTGTTAACTGTATTTTTTCTAAGGGGACACTATCTTCATCTTTCCCTTGAAAATTTATAGGGAACCCACAATTTAGTAAATGGATGCCATTTACATGTAAATCTGTATGACAATTATCAACTTTTCCGACCCTTTTTCTTAGTAAGGAGGCAGAGAATTCTCGATCGGAAGAAGAAGCGCTCGCCAAGATAACCCCTTCTTTTAAAGACGAATTGCGGAGGGAGGGGAGGATAGAATTTCCCGTTGCCCCAATGATTAAATCAAATGTAGCAATATCCAGATCTTCTTCATTAACGTCACTGAGATAAGGTATTTTGTCATAGCAAGTAACATCATAATTGACTTGAAAAGACTGCTTGAGATATTGACCAAGCGCTCCATTCCCAACAATAAGAATTCTTTTTGGAGAAAGATCCAGAGTATTAATAGCTTTGGTAATAGCAAGATTTTGAGCGTCAATGATCATGGGAGATTCAATAATCAACTTTGTTGAACACCGCGCAACATTCATAACAGGGATTTTTAAATCAATGTCTGCCAATTTATGATATCCGGAAGAGGTTTGCTCCACCCCAATAACACGCTCAAAATTTAATTTGAAATTATTAAGCTGAACAATCAATTCTCCACCATCGTCTAGAACAATTAACTTGGCATTGGGTGGGATTTTGAGCTTCTCAATCGCGTTCTTCAAAAAAACAGATATATTGTTTCGGAATTGATCATCATAGGATTCATGGCTGTCGAATTGGGTACTCGAAGGACAAACATAAATTCCTTCTTCTTTCATAAGAGTCTGTGTTAGGGAGCTTGTTGAATAACACTTACCAAGTAGTGCCGTTTTTTCAGGTCTAAGCCCCATATCAAAACAAGATCTCAACATGAGATGCGTTGAGGGAAGCAAGTGTTGGCAGCCGATAAGATAATAGTCCTTAAGGAAATTAGAAGAATATTTGGCAGATAAATTTTCTAAAATTGCTAAACGTGTTTGTGATGATTTGTAATTAATTTTCATATATTTTTACCTTTATAGTTATGGTTTTTGTAGGCAACATTGGGAATTAAATTATATCAATCTCCTCTTTTATTCGATTAAGTTGTCTTTTTGTTGTTCTTTGCCCAGATTAGGATGCCGCCTGCGCCAGATGATCTCAGCAACACTGGTGATTTGATTCAGTCGAATCAAGGGCACCTCCTTATTAAGAGCCATCAGGATATAAGCATCGCCCTCTCTTAACAGACGACGCACAAGAAAGTGGTTGGGTGTGACCTCAATCAAACAGACGGTATAATGAAGGCGATCTATTTGGTCATTCGGGACCCGCCAAGCACCAATGAATTCTCCTACCTCATAATCAGGCACCATCACCTCATCTGATATTTGGATAACCACTTCATCCATCCCCATCTTAAGGCTGTGCTCACAAAAAAGGGTTACCTCCTTTTGCACGAGACTCTCAACAAGATTCTTGGATTTTTTCTTGAGCTGGCGGGGCGTTATTGGCGGCGCAAAAGCCCCATCTTTTGTAGGAGATCGCAAATAAGGTGCTGGCCCCACCTCCTCCATCAACCAAGCTTCGGTACAGAGAATCCCTTCCGCAGCTAAGGCTTCGATGAATTTAGTGACATTTGTTGTGCGGGAAAAACTGCGTCCAAGTTCCCAGGATTGAACCGTATAACAATTAAGTCCATATTTATCACAAAATTCTGTGCGGTTTAATGGACAAAGCTCCCGTGCATACCGAAATCTATCTCCAATGGGTAAAGACTGCTTTGTATTTTCTGTACCAGATTTTGGAGGATCTGATTTCTTTATCATGAGATTCTGCCGCTTGTTCTTTAGAAATGCTTGTCTATATTCTCTAAACTTTAACGCTTAAGCACCTCATTTCATTCACATGACTCACCCGAAATTGGTATGTGCAATGGGATGCTAACCATTTTCATAATAAGCCTGTTTCATTCTTAACACAACAGATACGTGTATAATTCTCAAGGAGCCTACGTGTATTTTATAGAGGATGTTTTTGTTTTCTGACTGGAAGATTAGATCATAATTATTTAAAAAATAAATATTTTTTCTACAAAATGCGGCAGTTTGTCTCTATAAATATCGCGAGATTTTCTTAGATAGCCGTGTATTAATTACAACAATTGGCATATCTAATACACATGAGAGCTATCCTAAATTTGTTCAATCTCTTGATTGGAGAGAAAATTTAGACTCAATGAACATTCTTTCTTGGGAGCTTATCGCTTTCATTCTACCCTCGTCAAAGGCAAGAAAAAGAAGTAAAATGGTAATTATTCAGCAACCTGGGCTGTTGTACCTCTCCCCTTGTGGGAGAGGTCGCCTTCTGAACGAAGTGAAGAAGGGGGGTGAGGGGTATGTTGCAGCAAAGAGCTTTTTGGCGCTTAATTCCTGCAGATAACCCCCCTCACCCGCCGCTTCTCGCTACGTAGTAGCGAGCTGCGTCGACCTCTCCCACGGAGGGGAGAGGTAAAAAACAGCCCATAACAACTGAATAGATACGTAAAATAAAGATAATTGAAGGAGTCCTTTATGAGTATTTCTATCTATTTTCGCACCCTCTTGCGAGGTCGGTTCGTGGGACAGGATGCCCAAGGAAATAAGTATTATGAAGATAAGAAGACAACCCGTTATGGGAAGCCGCGCCGCTGGGTCATCTATAAGGGATTTGCTGAAGCTTCTAAAGTACCTGCGCCGTGGCATGCGTGGTTACATTTCACAACCGATGAACCCTTGCCCATTGGTCCACCGTATTCTTGGACAAAAGATCACTTACCCAATTTGACGGGAACGCCCTATGCCCACAAACCCAAAGGGTTGAAAGGGGTTGTTGTCAGGCAAGACTATGACCCCTGGACACCACCAGGAGAAAAATAGGATTTTCCTATTCCTTCACAGGTTCTCCCCCCAATGATCGAATCATATCAGAAATGTCTTTGGTGGCCCTGGCAATTGAATCTGTATCAATGCCACGCACAACAAGGCTGACTCCTAAAATACCTGTTTTGAAGGAGGGGTAGCTTCCAATTTCCACGTCTGGATGACGATCTTGCAGAAGCATCAAATCATCCGCAAGCACCCCTTCCGGCAACTTGCAACTTACCGCCGCAAACTGGATCGGTTTTCCGCCGGTTAAGCGTCCGACTAACCCCTCAAACATCGCCTGCATAACGCTGGGAACACCGGCCAATACGAAGACATTTTGGATTTGAAATGCGGGTGCTTTACTAATGGGATTGTCAATGAGTGTGGCCCCTTGAGGAATTAAGGCCATCCTCCGGCGTGCTTCATTCAAGGCGTCTCCGTAATAGTCTTGCAATAGGCGTAATGCCTCTGGATGTTCTTCAATGCCAACATTAAAGGCTTTGGCAACACTTACGGCCGTAATATCATCATGGGTGAAGCCAATCCCCCCCGTTGTAAAAACATAGGTATGCGTGGCGGCGAGGTCTTGCACAGCGGTAATTATATCCGCTGTTCCATCTGGAATGATACGCGCTTGGTTCAAGCGAATGCCTAATTCTCCCATACGTTTCGCTAGGTATTGGAGATTAGCATCTTGTGTGCGACCAGACAAAATTTCGTTCCCAATTATCAATACGGCTGCCGTCGCTGTCATGATCTCTCTCTTGAATCCGAATCCTTTATTTGTTAAGGAAATACCATAGTTAATCTCAATAAGACAACCCCATGCGATTTTCAACACCCCTCCTATCTGGCCGACTTATCAAACGATATAAACGATTTTTAGCCGACATTGCTTTAGACTCAGGAGACATCATTACGGCTCACTGTGCGAATCCTGGCGCTCTTTTAGGGGGCACGACACCAGGCTTGCGGGTCTGGGTCTCCTATGTTCCCTCCCCTTCCCGCAAATTAAGCTATTCTTGGCAAATTGTTGAAATGGAGAACACCCTTGTTGGCGTTAACACGAGCCTACCTAACAGACTCGCCGAAGAAGCGATCTTAGCAGGGAAAATAGACGAACTGACTGGCTATGAAGTGATGAAAAGAGAAGTGAAGTACGGGCAAAATTCGCGCATTGATTTATTGCTGACCAGCTCTCAGAAACCACCCTGCTATGTGGAAGTGAAAAATGTGCACCTCAAGCGGGGGGAAGCAGCCGAATTCCCCGACTGTGTCACAGCGCGAGGAACCAAACATTTAAAGGAATTGGAAATGATCGCTTCACAAGGAGCACGGGCCGTGATGCTGTATATCATCCAACGCAATGATTGCCATCACTTTCGCTTTGCAGCCGACATTGATCCCCTTTATGCGGCAACAGCAGCACGAATTCTTAATTCTCGAGTCGAAGCCCTGGCTTACAGCTGCACCGTTACGCCAGAGGGTATCGAGCTCACCAAGTCTGTAAAAGTTTTGATCTAAGCCTAAAACCGGTAAGCTAGCCTTATGCCCGCTATATAGAGAACGGGACGAACGTAAAAATTCGATGTGGCTGGACTATTCGTTATGGTAATAGAATCTTGCGTCTGTTGCCTTCGATATTGGATCAATTTGAAATCAACACCGACAATGATGTTCTTATATTGCCTTTCAAAACCTATGCCATACAAAAAGCCATTAAACCCTTTGGTTCGGCTCACGACAGTTGGGTTAACAGCGGGATCAAGCGCAAAGTATCTTTTTGTTAGGAACTGGCTGCGATCTATACCAAATGAGAGCGACAAAAAGTATTCTTGGCAAAAATGAACGCCGATACGAATAAGTCCTCCATAAAAAAACTTTCTCGCAAATTCCGTTGAGTACAATCGCTGATTCCCAAGATTATCTGGGTGTGTTGTGTCCGTAATGGTTGAACGTGTATTGCCCCGCCCAAAATAGATTTCCGGCCCGATTAAGACGGGAAGTGGGGGCAATTTCCATAAAAATCCCCCCATGAAAGATAAGTAACCATTGTTTTCCAGCATGCGAAGATTTGTGGTATAAGAAGTTGTTACCGTTGGGGGAACACCCAACGGCGTTTCCGACAATCCTTCTGAGCGCCTACCATTCATTCTTTCAATGCCACCAACCATACCCGCATAAAACTGTATCGGTGGGCAATGGGATTCCGAAGAAGCCTGTGCATAAACCTCTTTCGATACCAGTTGACCACATACGATTGCAACAAACAAAAGAATTCTACGATTCATAAGCTTATTTTAATAGCTTATTAATGAATGTTCCTTGTGTAAAGGGGGGAAAGGCATCTATTTGATAAGGAATTTTTAAAAATTTCTCCCTCATTAACCTTTTATTGAGGGCCCTTGTTCTATTCTAAGATCAGTGACCAACAATAATTCTATTCATGAAATGACAAACGGGCAACAATGACTTCAAATCGCATCTCAAATACATTCATTATCGCTTCCGGTAAAGGGGGCGTTGGAAAAACTTGGTTTTCCATTAATCTTGCCCATGCTTTAGGCATTCAAAGCAAACGCGTGTTGCTTTTCGATGGGGATTTAGGGCTCGCTAATGTTGACATCCAGCTTAACTTGAAACCTGATCTTGATATTGGAAGCGTCCTAAAACGTAAATGTACTTTTGAAGAAGCCATCTTAAATTATAAGCCCCACAAGAGCTTTCAAGCCCGTATTGATATTATTACAGGACGCACAAATGAGGGCGATTTTACAACTGTATCAAAAGCAGGTATTTTAAGTTTAAGGAAATCGCTCACAGATATTGCGCCAAAATATGATCACATGCTCCTCGATTTAAGTGCAGGATTAGATCAAATCATTCAGGAATTTTCGACATTTGCACAACATTGCCTTGTTGTTGTGACCGATGAGCCCACCTCTCTTACGGATGCCTTTGCTTATATCAAAGTTTCAAACCAGCGTAACCCAGATTTACCTCTTTATGTTGTGGTGAATAAGGCAGAGTCACATACTCAAGGACTAGAAACTTATACCAGGCTCGTTCAAGCGTGCAAACATTTCCTCAAAACAACACCAGCTTTGGTTGGCATTATTCATCGAGATCGGTGTGTTCCCGATAGCATGCTTAAAAAAGCACCAACTATATCAAGCCATCCCACAAGCCAAGCCGCTCAAGATATCGAAAAAATTGCGCGTGAATTAATTGGGCTGGTTCAATAGCTTTGAGGTTCAATTCAAAGCTACCGAGTGTATTCATTAGACTTCTTTATAAACCAAGAATTTTGGTTCAGGGCTAGTCAAAAATTTGTGAGTGACCGGAGTGTACATAAGAGTACATGAGGACTCGCCACGGCATAGCCGTTAGGCGTAGCCGGGTCACGAACAAATTTTTGACGACGCCATGGATCAAAAGGCGAAGGTTTAGAATGAAGTCTATTAAGAATTATCGGGAATGACGCGACTATTACCACCACCGTGATTCAACACATCCTTACTGCTATTGATAACCATAACACGTTGCCCAACGCGCATGACAGGATCAGCGCCTTGACGCATCGTCACAATGCCACCACGATCGAGCTGAATCTGATATTCCATACCTTCTTGGTCAGTCAGTTTTTGACCGATCATATGACCTGCCACACCACCAGCAGCAGCACCCGCAAGCGCCGCAACGACACTTCCTCTACCTTGACCGATTTGTGATCCTAAGACACCGCCGCCCAAAGCTCCAATGGCGGCACCAGCTCCGGGTTGGTTATCCATATCCTGCCGAGAAGCAGAAATCGTCACGGGACGCGCAGCGATAATAACACCTCGCAAGGTTTCGCTCATTTCACCAACACCTTGAATTGAAACGTTGTTGGCGCCAATACGTGGTGCGCATCCATTCACCGTTAAACCCACAACAAGAATTGCAGAAATTGCCGCAGCATTTGCAGAAGCTAAAAATACTTTTTTCATAATTTTACCCTAGTTCATTAAATAAAATGTTGATTATCAAAGGGGGCTGATTTTCCCTTCATGCCTATTTATATATCAAAGGACATTACGCGAAAACAACTTATTTAAGTCTTACCTTTAAAAATGGGATCAACTTGAAAGAGTTTATATCCTGCCCAAAAAGTCAACACCATACATAGCCCCATAGCTAATCCCACCGATTTTAATGTTCCATCGTAGAAGTAACTAGCCATTTGAATGCTCAAAGCTGTAACGATTAAGCGGGATGCTGTTTGGACAGCTGCTAACCGACCCTTTGCATGGGGGATGCTCTCCAGCATCAGAGGCCATAAAATATTAACTGGCATGACTATACCCGCGCATTGAAGCATCATTACAGCTGTAATAATGAGT
>Ga0206917_1132_pt1 | contig 19408 bp, 18 predicted proteins | sample Alteio_BWOrgHeat_68_FD_152931 | JGI IMG/M metagenome (GOLD analysis project Ga0206917, IMG submission 152931) | Enriched cells from forest soil in Barre Woods Harvard Forest LTER site, Petersham, Massachusetts, United States -... | ecosystem: Environmental > Terrestrial > Soil > Temperate forest >...
ATCATAAGAGAGTCCCGTTGACCAACCAAAACCATTTTTCGGAGTATCATAAATTTCAGCGGCAACACCGGGGGCCGGATTAGTAGATATAGACCCTCCGCCGTAGGTCGTGAGTTGTCCCGTTTGATTGTAGAAAAGATTATCGCTCTCTAAACTTGTACCTAAAGCGTAATAGGGAGCGATGGCAAATCGAAGCCGATCGTCGCGCTCTCTTTTTTCTTTAGGGTCTACCCAAAAGGGAGAATTTTTTTTGCTATGGCTTTCTCTTTCATTTTCAAAAAGCGAGGGCTCAAGCGTTTGACCCACTTTTAATTTATCCATGGAAGAACAGCGAAATCCGTCAAGTTGCAAAATTTTTCCGGAGATCGAGGTGATCGAGAAGAAGCAATCACGGCCCTCCACAACAGCAACAAGTTGAGACCCCACATTTAAATTCAAAGAGTCGCCGCTCGTTTCAGCCACAGCTTTTCTTCCTTCAATATCAATTTGCTTAAGAACTGTATGAAGAGTTTTATCAATGGGAAGTGTAGCAACCGGGCCTGCCGTCGGAAGGGGCGTTGGGGCCGATGTTGGTACCGGCGTCGGAACTGGCGTCTGACTTGGTGTCGCCGAATCCACCTGTGCAAATGCCCTGGTAAAAAATGGGCATAACAAAAAAATGCCTATGAGAAATATCTTCATAATACATTTATCTGATCGGAGAAATATCGCCTTAGAGTGAGCTTCTTTTGCAGGGCGCCATCAAATATAATTCTTTGAAAAATTGACTAAAAATTAAACACCAAAGGTACCTACGTCAGGCGCTTAACCCATTTTAGTTTTGAGTCCGAGTAGGGAGCGTAACGGATTGGAAGATCGGGCCAGGATGTTTTAGTAAGAACACCCTTCTGATGGGTGAAGGTCTCGAAACTTCTCTTGCCGTGATAGCCACCCATTCCGCTGGCTCCGACCCCGCCGAAGGGGAGGTGGGGTGAAGGCATATGAATAACAACATCATTAATGCAAACTCCACCCGAAGATGTTTCATTTAAAACTCTTTCTCGAGAAATATGGCTCTGAGAAAATAAGTATAAGGCAAGGGGTTTAGGCCGAGAATTAATAAAGGTGATGGCTTCATTGAGATCAGAGATTTTGATCACCGGTAAAATTGGGCCAAAAATCTCTTCTTGCATCACGGGTTTTTCCATATCGCTCACCTTCATGATTGTAGGCTCGATATATTTTTCTGTGGGATCCACACGGCCCCCTGAAATGACCGTACCGTCTTTTAAAAATTTGGTGATTCGTTCAAAATTTCTACTGTTAACAATCCTGCAGTAATCTTTACTTTGTTTGGGGTCATCACCATAGAAGGTTTTGATGGCCATTTTTATTTCGTCGATAAACTTATCTTCAATAGCCGGGTGAACTAAAACGTAATCAGGCGCAATGCAGGTTTGCCCCGCATTCATAAACTTTCCCCAAGCGATACGATGTGCAGCGACTTTTATGGAGGCATCATCCATCACGATGGCCGGAGATTTTCCACCCAACTCTAAAGTCACGGGGATAAGATTCGCCGCAGCCTTTGTCATGACGATTTTTCCCACAGGCCCGCTTCCCGTAAAAAATATATAATCAAATTTATAGCCGAGAAGTTCGCTAGTTTCTGAAATTCCTCCTTCGACCACCAAGACGGCGCCTTCCTCGAGATATTGCGGAATATATTGAGCAAGAAGAGCTGATGTTGCCGGAGAAATTTCTGAGGGTTTAATGACAACGGTGTTACCCCCGGCGAGAGCTCCGACCAAAGGCGCAAGAACAAGATTGATTGGAAAGTTCCAAGCACCAATTATCAAAACCACACCATAGGGATCATGGCGAATTTCTGAGTGACCAACTTGAGCAATGAGAGGCGTTGAAACGGGTTCCACTTGCATCCATTCGAAGAGATTTTTTAGTGTAAAATCAATTTCTCCTATAACCACACCTTTCTCAGTTGATTCTGCTTCAAAAGATCCTTTTCTTAAATCCTGCCAAAGGGCCCGATTGATTTCGTCGTTTTTTTCTACAATAAATTTTCTCAAGGCTTTAATTTGCGACACGCGCCATTCATAAGATCGTGTGGCACGAGAGTTAAATGTTTTTCTTAATTTTTCAATTTGGTCCAGATGAGACATTTTTGACTCGCTTTCAGAATTTAGTTTGCTTGTGTGAAAGTCTATTCGTTCCTACGAAAACCTGAAATGGTAAACTCGTATTTTGCCTGAGGCCTGGCTAACCTCTTAATAATACTTATTTTTTCCTTCCATCACCATTCCACATTCTACAACTATAATAGAACCATAAACTTAAAGGAGCTTATGTATGAATAAAGTATTTATGGCCGCAATTCTTGTGCTCGGTTTTGCAGTGACTTCAAATGCCTTTGAAGGACATGGTCACGAGGGCCCCTGTGGAAAATTCAAACTCGATGCCGATCAAAAATCAAAGATGAAGGCCGCTTGGTTTAAATTTCGTGAAGAAAAAATTGATATGAAAGCCCAAATTGAAAAATCTAAACTTAAGTACGCAAAGTTGATATCTGACCCCTCTACTGAATATGCCACCGCGAAACTAGCTTCGAAAGATATCTCAGACAATGTCTCTAAGATGATTGCAGCAAAGGAATCTTTTAGAACTCAAATTGCTTTTGAAGTTCTAAAGCCCGAGCAACGTGAATCAGCCATGATGTGCTTGCCCTATCTGAGAGGGAAGGGTCATCATCATCACGAACACCATCACGAGAGTTAATCGTTAAGCTTAGCCCTCTTCTCTGAGACGAAGGTCCTTGTGACTATGGGTTTGGTAAGACCGAAATGATATCTGACGTAATTAGCGACGTCGGCAATTTGTTGATCGTCTAGTTTCTCTGCAAAAGAAGGCATGGCTTGGTAATTTCCCCGAGGGGGAACTCCCAAAATTATGGTGTTGATCAGATTTGAAGGGTCCTCTTCACTGGCGATGGGATTTTGTAAAAGAGGTGGCGTGACTCCGAATTCACCGACGCCGTTAGCCTGATGACACTTCATACAAAATGTTGAATAGAGAGTCTGACCCTGCTTAAAATTAAAGTCTACCTCCAAATCCTTAGCATTGTAAAAGCCCGGCGAAGAAACTAATTTCAAAAAATGCGCGATGGCTTTGAGATCGGGTAGGGTGAGAAATTGTAAGCTGCTGAAAATAATCTCAGCCATAGGGCCAACCACAGTGGCCTTACCCGGAACAGAACCCGTTCCCAGGAAATCAACTAAATCATTTTCAGACCAATCGGTGATTCCGTTTCGTGCGCTATAAGTTAAATTTGAAGCATACCAGTGATCGATTTCGGTTCCAGTAAATTCTTTATCCCGATCGACAGCGCCCATGAAATTACGGGGAGAATGACACTCGGTACAGTGGCCCGGACCAGTAACCAAGTAGGCCCCACGGTTCCACTGTTCAGTATTTCCAGGATCAAAAACAAAAGTCCCTGGCTGAAAAAATAAGCTCCTCCAAACGCCCAGACTCAATCGAATACTAAACGGAAATCTAAGTTGATTAACATTCACTTTATTATGGATGGGCTTCAAACTCTTTAAGTAAGTAAAAATCAAATCAACATCCTCTCGAGGCATCTTCGTGTACGAAGTAAAAGGAAATGCTGGGTATAGATACTCGCCATTTTTACCAATTCCATTATGTAAAGCTTGGTAGAACTCGTCCGAAGTCCAACGGCCAATACCAGTTTCATTATCGGGGGTTATATTTGGAGTCTCTAATATGCCATAGGGAATTTCCATTTTTCGTCCACCGGCACCGGGAATTGATTGGGGGGCTAAGGAGGTATGACATGAAAAACAATCGGCGGCCCGAGTGAGATAAAGACCGCGACTTATTGGATCAGTTCCTAATTGGCCCTTAGTTCCCGGTTCCATCGCTGAGGTCTTCGAACTTTCAACTCCAGGAAAATTTTCTTCTAAAGGAGTATTCTCAAGGGGCGCTTGACCCTCCACCCCTCCCGATTTAACCCAAGCGGCTATAGTCGCTCTATTTTTCTCTGCTAAGTCTCTGCCGGGGGGCATATCTCTAACGACCCAAATTCTTTTCAAAATCTCATCTTTAAAAGCAAAGGCCGTTTTATAATCTAACCAGTTGGGTTGTTTCGGAGGAGAAGTTGCGTTATGGCAACTTGCGCACTTGGCCTTGAAGATCGGCAAGACATCTCTTCTGTAATTTATATTTCCCGATTCATCTAAGGGCCCGGCCCCCCCTTGAATTCTTGAAAGAGGCATCCGATCTCCCTGCCCGCATCCTGCAAAAATAAAAATCAAAATGAGAAAAATAAAATTTAGAGCCACAGGCGCACCATGGCCCATATATCATCTTGGGCCGCCAAGGCGTTACTCGTTGCAATTTCAGGTCGAGTGACGTTGGCTATTTCGTAGCGAACGTCAAAATAGGCATTACAGTCAAAGGCATATTCAAAACCAAATCCATTGCGGAGAAAATTATCGCCCATATAATTTGTGTCGAGAGTCAGAGAATCAAATTTATAAATTAAAGACCAATGGGCGTTGAGATCATAGCGGGCGAAAGAATAGGCCCCCAGAGATTGGCTTGTGCCCAAAGCGCTTTGATAGGGAGCATCGGATTGTGGAATAAAAAACATGGCCATACTTGGGTTGACTATTGAGCTATCCCAGTTTCGTGCGGTCACAACCTCAAAAAGTAAGGTTAGAGGGACTCGTCCATCGGTCATTCGAAAAAAAGATAGGGCTCCGTAAACTGAAGTCCCATAGGGTTGGGGCTGAACTACAGAGTACTCATAGTTTTGACTGGCCCCCAGAAAAAAGGGCATTGAATCAGGTTGCCATCGAATATTTCCGATGACACCGAAGGTTGTGTCATTTGAAGTGAGAAGACCTTCCGTCTGAAAATCATTAACCAACGCAAAATCGTAAGTGAGTCTTGGCAAAATATTTCCGGAGATAGCACCGCCGGTGACATAATTATTCCAGGTCATATTTGTTTGAAGTCGGGTATAGGTGCGATGTTCATCGGTAAGTAAACCAAAGGGGGAATTAAAGCGCCCGGCTATGACGTACGTAGAACTTCCCTCTGCGGGCAGGGTTTGAAGACGACCATAAAATTGTTGAACACCGGGGCTCAGGGGAGCCGCATTGTAGCTTGCAACAGCCCGAATTTCAGAATGGTTCTTATCTCCTTCAACAGCGACCACATTAGCTGAAGCCGCCGCTTCCATAAGAGCTGTACCATTGGAGCTTCTGGAAATTCCCGTGGGATAATAAGAAACCCCACGAAGGCTTCCGGAAAAAAGATCTTGCTTAGAATAGCGCCCAACTCCGAAATCTCTTGATCCATAAACTTTTCCGTAAAGAGTGCGGGGGCCCCCGCCCCAGGGGCTCACATGACAAGTGATACAGCTCATATTTTGTTTGACCGCGTACTCTGGCTTTGCCGACGCCATTTGAGATAAAGATAATAACAAAGTAAAAACGACTTTCATCGCTCACAAAGAAAAGCAAGATCGAGACCGTGCAGGTCACTGTTCCACGCCAAAAGGTTTGGGACCTGGGTCATATTGACTCTCGTTATGGTGGTATTAATAATGAGGAAGACCCTTTTTGTGGGCTAAGATTTGCAATCTCCTCTTTCGAAGAGAGGTGCGTCTTGTGAGAGCTTTTAGAGTTTTATTTTTTATTATTCTTTCCGTTGGAATGATTTTACCGAGAATGGGTCACGGGGCACTTTCACAAAAGAAAATAAGCATCTCAACGAAGAATGACCAACTTGTTTTTGATACGATAAAAATTTCTGCAAAGGTTAATCAGCCTATTAAACTCACTTTTAAAAATGGAGCCTCAAAAAATTCTGGCCTTCAACATAACTGGGTTCTCGCTAAAATCGGAACGGCCGATGATGTCTCAACGGCCAGTCTAAATGCGGGGGTTGATAAGGGGTGGCTCGCAGAATCCCCCAACGTTATTGCACATACTAAACTTCTTAATTCTGGGGAATCGGACACAATCGAGTTTAATGCTCCATCTGAGGCCGGTGATTACCCTTTCTTATGCACATTCCCCGGCCATTCACAAACGATGAAGGGTGTACTGACCGTCACTAAATAAAAAATAAACTCTTTTCGACGCACCATTTCTGGACGTGGGCTCCAAGCAAAAGATGATATCCTTTTTTAGATGGGCAGTCAGAAAGGGCATCGGGCATATATTTAAGATGAAATTATTTATTATATTTTTATGTCTTATATCGCCCAATGTTTTGTCTGATCCGCCACCCGCAAATCGAGTTGCAAGCCTTCTCCTTTCTGAAGGTTTTATCAATGATCAACTTCGCATTCATTTAAAGTCCAAACTTCTACAAGATTTTAAAATTTCCATGGACTCCGATCACGGTCGACTTTTTTTGAGGGGAAAAGTTAACGTCCCCGTAGAAGAAATGCGGGCAATTAATTTAGACCCCAATCTCGGCGCCTTTAATTTTCAGGTGACGATAAAACCCGATGTCACTAAAAAAGGTCATCTCATTCTTGATTTTCCACTTTCAGAGACGTTTTTTTATCCGTCGGTCTCCAAAGACCCTATCCACGAGCGGGTCATTATTCCCGTACAACTTCTCTCTGTCGCGCTGGCCTCAGCGAGAGGTTACCTCGCCGCTTTGTCAGGAGACTTCTCGGGTTTTGATCAGCGGACAAAGAAACTTGAGGCCGAGGTGAAAAGTATAGACCACAGTATTATAAAGGAAAAAAACGCCGATAACTTGGCGGCATTAAAAAATCAACGGGACTCTCTTCATTTACAACTCGCCGCAATTCCTATTGAACGAGCTCAGCTTCAGGCCGTCTCAAAAGAAGTGGAACATCTTTTGGGTTTTACTGGGGAAAAGGAACTCAATTTAAATAATGATTTAGGAGCTCGAAAAAATGCTCTTGTCTTAAAAATTAGCCTCGATCAATTTGCTCCGTACTTAAAAGGTGTGGAAATGGGTGGCGTGCGCGTGGTTCATGATAAAAAAGACGGGGGCGGGCAAAACTATTTAGCCCTCGACGTTAACTCGTTATTAGTCGGACCGACCCAAGCACCAAAGGCCCATCTTCCGTCTGATAGGCCGGCGATGAAGGTTGCTCCCTATATTATTATGCGTCTTAATCAATCGCTTTTTGAAAGTGATGCCATAACGAGTTTAGAAAAAAAGGACATGGGCTCAAAAATTAAAAGTATAAATTTTAATCTTAAAGATGATGGCCTCCATGTCGAAGGGTCCTGGCACACTCTCCTTTTCTTTTCATTTCCCTTTGACGTCATTGTTGATTTTGTGACTACAGGTATTGACACCTTTGAGGTTCGGCTGAGAAAAATTGATTTTGCAGGTATTGATTTAGAATTTATGTCGAAGTTCATTCTTGAATCGATAAAAAAGCGCCTCGATCAAACCTTAAAAAAGATTTGTACCTTTAAATATGTTGGTGAAGAAAAAGACCACTCAAGAGCCCTTCAGGTCACCGTTGAACCGAAGGCTCTCGTCCCTGCAGTACCAGATTTACACCTTGTTGCTGTCGACGTACGAGAGGGTGAATTTCTTTTAAAAATTGGCCAGACCGATTAGATTCTCTATTTTATTTTTTATTTTTTTCCCATAGCCACTGATTAAGTCGCGCGGGAAATGAAATGATCTGCTCACTAACTTTGGTGGTACTTCGGCCTTCAGGGAACATAATTTCAAGAGCCTGAAGTGGGGATTCCACCTGGCCCGCCTGATAGGCGGCCACCGCCATTTTATAAGCTTTTCTACCTTGATCTTGAGTCATGTGGTCATAAAAATCAAAAAGGCTAATTTCTCCCCAAGCATTTGAGTCGGCGATTGCACCTTGCGAATATTTTGCTATCGCCACATCTTTCGGTACTCCTCGATTGAGATCAGTGAAGTACGTTTTTAATCTCTCGTTATGACTGACGGCACCAATGGTGGCTCCTCCACCAGCGGACCAATGAAAATTTCCGACGGAGTCGGCGAGGAGGACAATGTTTGTTCCGGCAGCGGCCGTTGGAGAAATTTGTGTTTGCATTTCGAAGGGAACCAAACGTGAATTTCCGAAAGCCCCGGTCACCTTGTAAGACTCTATGGATTCCACAGGAACGTGAAGATTTTGGGATGCGATCTTTCTAAATTCACCCTCGAGTTTTCTTTGTTTGTCGATTGGATCACTAGATTCAATTTGACTTGGATCAACATCGGCAATCGTCCAAAGCCCCTTAGCGTCAGAGTTCCCCATAGTAATTGAAATCATTTTACCCATTTTGTCGTACCTATAACGGCGGGTGATACTTTTTCGTCCGTCGGGAGTTTCAATTAGACCTGCAACTTGGAATCGCTTCGGCGATGCGGGGACGGGCTTAATTCCAAGAGCGTCCCGCGTCTTGCTGTTTGAGCCCTCCGCGACTATAAGGAGATCTGGATTCAGAGTTTCTACTGATTTTAATTTCCCGTCGGAGCCCTTTTCCTGAAGAGTGACCGTATATGATTTGGTAACAGGGTCGAAAGACTTAATGGCCACAGAGCCCGTTCTTACTCTAATGTTTGGATGATTTCTTACGTAAGACAAGAGAAGATCCTCGAGGATTTTTGTTTCAATTATTCCACCGGGTTTTTGTAATAAAACTCGTAGACCCGCTGGAGGAATAGCACGGGGGTCGGGCTTTGTATGACCTAAGGGCCTGTCTTGGCCACTTCGCAACCCCTCGGGAGTTTCGACAACATACCCGCTATCAAGCTGAGTAATTTTTGATACGAACTTTTTAGCCAAATTAGGATCAATAGACGCAAGCTCATCGACCATGGCTTGCCGATTGGCCCATTGAATATTACGCGTGAAGCCTTCTCTGATGTCAAAGCCGTCGACCAAGTAACCCGATTGCGCGGCAATAGCTGCCGACACCATGCCAGTTACTGATTGCCCAGAGACAACAACACGACCCTTCGGAGGTTCATCCCGTATTAATTTATTAATAATATCAGACCTCGCCGCTTGAAAAGTGTTGAGGTTCCCCTTCACAAAGTTCATTACGTTTCCCGCCGCTTTTTTGTCGCCAAGAATTCTTTCAGCCTCGGATTCAAAGGTCGCAAAATCTGAAGTGTTAGTGCGAAGGCCGGGGTTTTGTCTGTAGATTTTTTCTAAATCCCCCTCGACAAGCAACGTGCTCTTAGGGTTGATGGTTTTTGAATATTGATTTTGATCGATGGGGCGTAATTTAAGGGCGTCGGCGAAGTTCTCGATAAGATCGGCGCCATGGCCCCTCGATTCTGCATTTGCGCCAATGGCCGTCGAGAGCCTTTGAAAAGCGTTGGTATCACTGCCGAGCATACTTTTTAAGACGATATGGGCATCAACCCTCTTATGAATGTGGTCGATGACTTCAGGATCACTCACAAGTCTTTTCAGCTCCTGGGGACTTGAGACATCGAGCTCGCTCCAAGGAATTTTTCTCGCTTTTTGCTGGTTATCCAGAGAGTCCCATTCACGGTCAGGAACCACCATATCCAAAATTTTTGGGCCGATGGCTTCAATAGAATGCATATTAAGTTTCAGAGAGTTTGTGTTGCGAAGGTCGGCAAGTTTTTCTTTGTTCCCATCGGCGAAAACATAGGCAATGGAATATTTATTTCTATTTCGAATGGATGAAAGATTGCGCTGGGCCTGGAGGGCCTCCACCCTCTCTCTCTCTTGGGCCAAACCTTTAGAATCAAGTCCGGTGATTTTTTCTAGCTCTACGTCAACACCCGGATCTTTATTAACGGCCATTTCAAAAGCTTTAGAATATTGTGGCCAACTCTGATTTCGCTTGAGATCACCTAACGTGGCATCGGCGGTGTCCAAGAGCATTTGACGATAGGCTTTGCCGGAGGTGTCGAGATCCTCCTTAACAAGATATCCTCTCTTAACGACCTGGGGTTGATTGAAAATCCAAGCGTAAACGGGATCTTTTCGATTTTCTGGTGTATCAAACTCCTTTAATTTTTCGTTCAGTTTTTCTTCCACAGAGTTTTTTTGGGCTGGATCTTTAAAAACCCAGTTCTTATCAGGCGCGAAGATCCGGCTGTGGTTATCGGCCTCGAAAAGCGCCCGACTAGTCCCTAGGTGACAAGACATACATGCATGTTCGTCATACTCGCGGCCCATTTTTGCCACGCCTTCGGGCCCCAACTCTTTAAGCAAGTGGGAGGAGAGATGAAATTTGGGGTCATTTGATTCAACAACGCCGTTGGGTTTGAAGCGAAATTCATTTAACCGGGGCTTACCTGACTCATCAGACATCACGTGAACAAGAATTCTTTCGTCACCCCGTGCGAAGATGGCCTCCGAGAATCTATCAGGTGCGATGGCAATTGTGGCCCCGTCTATAAGAGTGAAATATTGGGGGCTTTTCGCCTTGGTTTTAGAGCCACCGCGATCGCTTGACCAAGTCAAAGAGTGGGCGTCAGGTTTAAATTCCGTAGTGAGCCGACCAATAAATTCCTTATAGGTACCCGCCGTCTCCGCCAGATGCATTAATTGACCTTCAGTAATGCGTGGTTCTCTTGCGAACCCAGAAGTCGCTGGAGGAGGGCCGTTATCTTTTGGTGGATACATGTGATCTTCAAATCGAGGCTCAGTCTCTTTCGGAGGATCGATATTCATAAAATCATGAACTAAAGGTCTAGACATAAAAATTGCCGTGGTCACTGGGCCCCAATAAGCATTCAGCGTCGCTTGCCGCGCAGTTGTTCGAGCCACCCTTGCCGCCTGAGTCTGACCCTGAGACTCAAGAGCGTCAGCTTGAGCATAAAGTTGTTTTTTCTCTCGCAATGCAGCCGGAGTATCAATGGCTTGACCTGCAGCAAAGACAAGGCCTACCGCGTGACGCGCAAGAAGGTTTGTCACCTTTGGACTAAACAATCCCAATTTAGATAATACTGGGCCAAAAAATGGAGCAACTAAACTGAAGGCTACGTTCATAGGAGCTTGTTGAAGATTTTGGGTCTGACCTTCGATCCCATTCTCGAGAATATTGGCTCCGAGACGGCACCAAAATTTATCTCCACCTTCACTCACTGTCTTGGTGGCTCCTTGAGCAAGAGTTTCTACGGCAGCCACGCCAGCCATGAATCCCACTCCCGCTCCTGCCGACGTGACAAAGGATGGCGCCGCCGCCGCGATAGCTGAAGCGACTTCGGGGGTAATCGCACCGCCTGAGGCCAACAATGCGGCACTGCCGACAGCTCCTCCTACGGCGACGATGACGGCGCCCGAGGCGATCATGACTCCGTAGTCAGCCTTAATGAATTGATCTATTTTCTGACCGGCCTGATCGATGTTACTCCCACTCTCTTTCATAACAGCGAGGACTTGCGCGTTGATGGGTGCGGTTTTTGCGGCATCAAGGCCTAAATTAAAAACTAAATCTCGTTGGTTTTGAATGACCCGGTCGGCATAAGTGCCCATGGCCTTTTCGGGTTCTGTTGACCCTCCAAATATTTTGAGTACTCGATGAAGACTGTTTCTGTAGGTATTATATTCGGCCGATGATTTGAGGTAACCCTTCGCGTTTTCTCCAAGATTGCCCAGGGTATTCTTAGCCTCTTTGTCGAATTCACTCTTAGTGATTGCTCTTGGTGCAAGACTTGGGGGGCTTGTCGCTTTGTAATTCGGGGTAATAACGACGTCCCCAATCTGGACGGCTCGAGTTGGCGTTGGCGGATCAACATATAATTTCTTAAGAGCCACGGCTGCGTCGGGATACGCCACCATCAGAGCCGCCAGTTCATGACTTCCTTTTTTTAATTTGGAAAAATTAAAATGAGAAAGATCCCAACTTTGATTTTTCGAATCAAAGGCTGCCCCATTTCCCTTAAGAATGTTTGGTGCATCCTTCACGAATTTTAGAAGCTCACTTTGCGCTTTTTGCTGTTCTTTATAAGGCTCCATAACCTCTTCCAAGATTTTCTGCTCTGAAGCCGAGAGAGATTCATGTTTTTTCAATTTGTTTACGATTTTATCAACGTTGTCATAAATCTTTTTGGTGGCGATGCTTGTAGCCATGCCCATGGCGGCAGCTTTATCTTTGGAATCAGGAACGAGATCTGCGCACCCGGATATTTCTTCATTGGCTTTTTTTTCTGAGATAGAGTCGTCAAGAAAGTGCTGATAAAATTTTTGCATGCACTCGTAAATCCTGACTCCATTGGGGCCCAAGGTGCGGAGGCAGGTATCACTTTTTCCGTAAATCTCCGGAGAAAAATCTTTTAAATTTTGGTACCCACTATGACTTTGTTTTTGAACGGCTTCACATTGAGGGCATCCTGCAGTTTGAGCCTCCTGGGCAAGAGCCACTAAAGGAAGCTGCGACGTAATCAAAATGATGATCACGTTTAGCCTCTTGATGAGGTTGTTTTTAAAAATGACGAATCCCCTTCTTTTCATCTAGAAAAAAAATCCCTCTATCTTAGTAGTCCTCAGTATTGATATCGGATTTTTCTCAAGTGAATTGAAGACCTGACGCGACGCTTGTACAAGTTGACCAGACTCGACAAAAGACCAAGGTCATTATAAATTTTTCTTGCGACCCCGTATAAGTGAACTAGACTAGTCTGCATGAAAAAAATCACTGCAATACTTTTGTTTTTCCTTATCTCAAGTTCGGCCTATGCAACGACCTACTACGTTATGGACATCATCACCTCCGATGCCAATCCCGATCTCGCAAGATCGGTGAAGACCCTTATCACTTCAGCCGTCTCATCTGCTGGAGGCCAACCCTCTGATTCACCCAACACAGATTACAAGTTAAGAACAGAACTTGTACGACTGGGGACCGCCTATGTTTTGACTGTGACGAGAGTCGCCCCAAATGGCCAAACTTTTTCTAGTCATCAAAAGGCAAACACAGTTGAAGAACTTGATGATGCTTCTGATCGAGCCGTAAGGGCTGCGATGCTTTCTACCCCTGCAAAATACGATATGCGCGTAGGTGAAGTTAAGAAAACTGATGAGGACATCCTTCGAAATCGCGTTCAATCAAAGAGCTTTACATATTTTGGTTTTGGCCCGGCGGGTTTTCAAAATATGGGAACCACTCAACTCTCCTATGATTTGGCCCTGGGCCACTATTGGGAGGTCGCCCCCCAAGCCGCCATTAAACTTCTTGTCGACGGTGTGGCCTCTGGAAGTTTTTCTACCTACATCTTTTTTGCGCAACTTGGTCTTAACTATTATTTTACCGATGCAAGTACAGCCCCTTATGTTGGCGCGGGCTTGGGATTTGGATTTTCGTGGAGTGGCGCGTCTTCCGCTACAACCATTGGTGGTTTCGCGGGTGATTTGGGCTTGGGTTGTCAATTTTTCAGAACCTCGTCTACTCAACTTGATCTTTTCTTGGGCTACACAACTATCTTTGGTAACAACACCATCGGTGCCCCTGGTTTTTTTGGAGGCCGGGTAGGAGTTCTTTTTTAGCTTGGTTTAATTCAATTTTTCTGAAACCCTCTTTAATATGTTTAAATTTCTCTCTTTTAAAAAAATTGTTCCGGCTGCAGTAATTTATTTGATCTTGTTTTCATTACTGGAAAAATCGGCTTTCGCCCAAACTCCTGGTAATAGGCGATTTGGCTTAGGAGTTGTGCTGGGGTCTCCAACGGCAATCACGGGAAAATATTGGCTCTCAAAATCGTCGGCAATGGATTTTGGACTTTCTTTTGCCAGTTATTGGGCCCTTCTCTATGGAGATTATTTGTGGGAATACCCCGATGGGTTTGGCCACAGCTCAAAATTTGTAAGCGAGCTCGTTCCCTATGTTGGGGTGGGCGGAGGTGTATTTTCGTGGAACCCAAATTGGCGCGCCTATAATAATTCTGGGGTGGGTCTCTATGGCCGATTGCCTCTCGGGGTAGAATGGGCTCCCCAAAGACCGCCCCTGGGCATTTTCTTAGAAATCGCACCGGGAATTGCGATTTCACCGGGCATGTGGGTCATCATCGACATTGGAATTGGAATTCGATACTACTTCTAATCTAAAAAGAGAAATGGCGGTCATTATTATTCGCCTTGACGGATCATAGGACAAGTCCTGATAAATGAATCTCCGTCTAGACTTTCAACCAAAGTTAAGCCCGCGGGAGTGAGAGTGACCGTTGTAATTAAAGGATCTTTGAGAAGCCCTTCTCTCTTCGTCACAATTTGATTTGGTAGACAATTTGCGATGTAACTCTTTCCAGTATTAGCTTTATCCCCTGCATGTAATTTCCCGTCGGTAATATAGTGCACAAGAAATGCGCCATCCCCCAAGTTATATCGCATTTTTAAAGCTTTGCTTTGTGAATTAAAATTAATTTCTAATCCAGTATAAATTTCACCTTCGTAATAGGGAATTTTATTATTGAAACGGGTGCAGCCAGTGAGAGCAACCTTATAAACTCCTACAAATTGTAAACAAGAATCAACTTCAGAAAAATCTGTAGCAAAAGTTATAACCGAAAATAGTAATACTATAATAATGACGGTGAATTTCATTTTCGTTCCCCCCGAAAAGTTACAACGCACACTACATATAAAATGGATTTTTTGCAATAAAACCCGCGCCCCTGAAGAGACGCGGGCTATAGGTTAATTCTTAGCTGAATCTAAAACCACGTCGACTCTGCGGTTCTGAGCTCTGCCAATTTTAGTCTTATTAGTGGCTATGGGTTTTGAATCACCGTAACCGGAGGCCGTTATTTTACTGCCTTCGATGAAGTTATTGGCCTTAAGGTAGCCTTCCACCGAGTCTGCTCTCGCGGCTGAAAGTTTGTCATTTTGAATCTTTGATCCAGTCGAATCAGTATGACCTTCGATAACAATCTTCTCAGGGGCGGTTTCTTTAATTACATTTTGTACCTTCGTCAAGAGTGGGTAGTTGTCTGTTGTGATTACCGATTGATCCTTAGGAAAGGTCAAACCTTTAAGGCGAAGAACAAGTTTATCGCCTTGTTTGTAGACTTGAGCCTCTTCCTTTGTAAATTGACCACGAGCATACTCATATTGTTTTTCCAGCTTATTTTTTTCATTGAGCTTCTGATTAACAACCACCAAGTCGGCAGTGTCCGATTTCTCCGAGGCGAGGGCCGCTTGACTATTATTAAGTTCTGTAGCGACGGCGCCAATAGCTCGTTGCTCGTTTTCTACCTGAGTTGCCAACTGTTCTGGAGTCTGCTCTGACGAATTCTTTGCTTGCCTGACCATCGTCAAAAGTCTTGTGGATGCCGCAATAGATTCTGTCGAGGCGTTATTAATCAAAGTCTCATCGTGTCGATTAGAAATGACGATTCTATCATCTTCGTTAACCTTGTTTTCAGCCCAAGCAAAAGTTTGGGGAACAAGTTTTTTTGCACCTTCCCTCGTCGCTTGCTCAATTGTATTTCTGGCCTCACCGATTTTTGTTTTGCGAATAGCCTGAAGCTCCAAGTCGCTGTATCGGGCTTCTAGTTTTTTCCCGATCTTTTCTGCGCCCGAAGTGTCACTAGCTTCTATCTCTTTTGAAAGATTCACCAGATCATGATCTGCATTCCCAAACTCCTCACTAAATTGTGTGGGCGCAAGAGCCGCAATCGCATTTTTGCGCTCTCTGATGACTCCAGGAATAAGTTGGTTTGAGACATTCGCCACGCTTATCGCTTTTTCTAAATACGCTTGAGCTAGAGAAATGCGGTGCAAAATGTCAGTTTGATCTTTATTTTTGCTTCTCGCTTTCTTGGCTCCATCGAGGGTATCAGTAGCTTGAGTAAAATTCGCAGGCGATAACACATCTACTTGGGCTTCTGTCGCTGACTTTAATTCACCATCGACTCTGGCTAGCTCTTGCTCAACATCCGCGGTATTAGGAAGCTCCGTCACTTGAGGGGTTGAACTACACGCCATCAGGGCGGTAAATGAACCTATTAAAATTATTTTAAAAAATTTAGACATTTTATCTCTCCGTTGTTTTCTGTTTTTATTAATGAATAATCTCGTTATTAAAATTTTCGTCATTGGTGGCCGTTATATCTTCTGCGCCCGTGTGCTTAAGAATCTTGATGACAGCCTCTGCTGAATCTGAATTCTCCGCACGAATAGAAACTAAGAAACGCCCCTCTTTAAGACGGTCTTCGTAGCGATGGGTTTCATGCTCAGAAATTCCGAGGGCAATGAGGCCTTCGCTAGCCGTTGGTAAAGGCCTACGGGACACTACGCTAGCGAGCACAGATTTAAAACTCCCGCAGACAATCGTTGCATTTGAGCTTGATAGCTTTGAATCCTCAAGGCCACCGTCACCGGGCGCAACTATTGAAATCGCAGATGTTCTAAAATTGTCGCGCTTCAACTTTGCGACTGCCCAGTCAATTTCTCTTTGGGATTTATACACTCCGCACACAGCCCTGGGGCCGAAGGTGGACTGGGGCTGTTCATGAAGATCAAAGAACCGCCGTGATTTCGAAGTGGAAAAACACCTTAATGGTTTCATAAAAATTCTCCTTTGTAGGTCCATTGTCCGAATTTCCTACTACAACTTATTCAGCGTCCTACCCGAACTCGTAAATAAACCAATTACAAATAAGAAGACCACAGCCCCAATGACGGACATTCCAAGTGAACCCCAGAATCCGTAAGCCGTGAGACCAAAACTATTAAAAATGAATCCTCCAAAAAATGCTCCGACAACTCCTACGATCATATCGCCAAGGGGTCCCAGGCCATGTCCCTCAACAATAAAACTCGCAATCCAACCGGCAAAAAGGCCTACCAATAAAAACCCAACGATGTTCATAAATTTTCCTTTCACTTACTTTTAAAATTCTTTGCTTTCTCTTCATGGGGGAGTGATTGCAATTGTTCGGTTACCTCCGAGAGCAGTCTCAAACGAATAGAGAAGTTGAGATGGTGTATTCTGTCGCCTGATGAGATATTTTTTTTTGACGAGGTGAATTGAAGGCAATTTGCATCTCCGAATGCTGTATTCTACGCCTTTTTAGTCCGGGAACTTTGATGAATAAAATACAACCTCCTGAAACTAAGAGGGATTATGATGGTTTTTATTGTTGGCAGGATCTTTGCGTTTATCAATATACAGAAGAAAACGAAGTCGGTTCAATAACCAAAGGAGACCAAAATGATAGTAGATACCAAGAAAGACAATGCAAAGCCTGAGATCAAAGTTGAAGAAAAAAAGGATGCTGCGAAGACAACATCTTTTGCCGTGAAACCAAATGAGAATATCGTAGTTGGAGAAGTTAAGCCTACGGGGAGTCTTCATAGCGCCCCAGTCCAAGAGAAAAGAATTTAAATTGGAACTCAGTCTTCGTGATTAAGAATAAATCACGGGGACTGTTCTTCAAAAAACTTACCAGCGTCTTTATTAGATGTCTGGTGAGGGGTTTTCTCAGCCAACCTACGACGAAGAGTCGCACGATCAATCTTTAAGATTTGCGCAGCATCTTCTTTCTTGCCCCCAGTTTTATCTAAGATAAAACCTATGTAACGAATTTCAATTTCCTCTAGGGAAAGATAATTTGAATCTGCAGATTTTTGAAAAATCTCTTTGTTCCCAACCTCATCCAAAGCCAAATCTTTTTCTTGAAGCTCCACTCCAGGACAAATAACAACGGCCCGCTCGATTAGGTTTTCGAGCTCGCGAATATTTCCAGGCCATATTTGTTTCATGAGATGAGCCAGGGCCTCTTTACTAAAGCGTCTGGGGGTTCCATGATGAATGGCCGTGTACTTACTAAGAAAATGTTGGGCCAATAAAATTATATCTTCACGTCTCTCGCGAAGAGGTGGCATATCTATGGCAATAACATTGAGCCTATAAAATAGATCTTCACGAAACTCTCCCTTTACTATAGCCGATTTTAAGCCCCTATTTGTCGCGGCCAAGATCCTGACATTGATTTTCTTATAGACGTTCTCACCCACTGGTTTGACTTTTTTGTCTTGAAGAACACGAAGAAGCTTTGCCTGTAAGGCCATACTCATGTCGCCAATTTCGTCTAAGAAAATTGTCCCGCCATCGGCTTCCTGAAAAAGGCCCTTGCGTGCTTGGTGGGCTCCAGTAAATGAACCCCTGGAGTGTCCGAAGAGTTCCGATTCTAACAAACCCTCGGGGATTGCAGCGCAATTTATAGCAACAAAGGGTTTGCTTGCCTGGGCCCCATTTTCATGAATTGCCCGCGCAATCATTTCTTTACCCGTTCCGCTTTCACCCGTGATAAGAACCGTTGCCGTCGTATGGGCCACTCGTTTAACCAAGCTAAAGACGTCTTGCATCTTTTGACTCTTCCCAACGATTTGGTCGAGTTGCCATCTTTTTTTGACTTCCGCCTCTAAGATCTGATGCTCTTCTACAATTCTATAATGTTTAAGAGCTCTTTCTACGGAGAGAATAACTTCGGGCACTTTAAATGGTTTTTTTAGAAAATCAAAAGCACCTGAGCGAATAGCACTGATTGCGTTATCAATGGTCGCAAACTCAGTCATCAAAATTATCGGAACCTCTGGGCGAAGCTCTTTAACTTGTTTTATAAAATCTATCTCATTCATCTCGGGGACCCTTATGTCTGAGATGATGAGATCGATGTCGCTATTTTCGGAGTCTTTCTTCAGAGCATCCATAGCATCTCGAGTTTTTTGGAAATTAGCCACCCTGTAACCATTATCCGTAAGAACACCAGTGACGGCCGTTCGAACATTCTGGTCTTCATCCAAAACAAGGATGTGACCTTTAAAGGGTATTTGCTCCGACATAGTTACCTCATTTTAAATTGGACAGGCTTGTGAGTTAGAGTCCTTGGAAGGTGTATTTTGTCTCACTGCCCCGGCACAATATCACACTTCTAAGGGGAAAGGGGCTTATATCCATGCTCCCGACGGCGGGTCTATTGCATTTGATAGTGTAGAAAGAGGGGTGTTTATGGAAAATGCTTTAATCTGCTTACCCTTACTCATTCTCTTTTACGTAACTTGGTCTGAAAATAAAAAAACCAGGAGGACGCTGGCCTTAGACCTAGCCCAGCGGTAACTGAATTGTTAACTTCACCCCGGCACCCACGTCGCTCTCCAAATCGATTGAGCCGTGGTGCCCTTTGACAAGCTCCTTTACAATGAAAAGTCCGAGGCCCATCCCCGCTACTGTATGAGAGGCCGAGCCTCTTTCATACCTTTCAAACATTTTAGGTTGGAGATTTTTGGGAATTCCTGGGCCTCGATCTTCTACAACAAGTTTTGCTCCAAGGCCTCCTTTCGATAAAGAAATTTTTAAGGCACTCCCTGGTGCATATTTTGTAACATTTGAGATGAGGTTTGCCATGATCTGTTCAAGCCTCGTGG
>Ga0206917_1133_pt1 | contig 19281 bp, 15 predicted proteins | sample Alteio_BWOrgHeat_68_FD_152931 | JGI IMG/M metagenome (GOLD analysis project Ga0206917, IMG submission 152931) | Enriched cells from forest soil in Barre Woods Harvard Forest LTER site, Petersham, Massachusetts, United States -... | ecosystem: Environmental > Terrestrial > Soil > Temperate forest >...
CGATCGCATTTTTAGGCCCGGAGCGGAATGTCCGGGGTTTGGTATTCGACGTATGATCTTGTCGCAAGATCACGCCGGTCGCTAATCCAGCACCCTTTTCCCCTCGCGCTGCTCATGAAGGACGGTGTCGCACCGCGATCGAAGCAATCCCGCAGCCAAGCGCTGCGGCGTGCGATGCTGATGGCGAATATCAACGCGGGCCTGTGGGCGATCGGGAATGGGCTCGTTTCTACGACGCTCGTTTTCTATCTTGCGGTGGAGCTAGGGGCTGCTGGGGTTGCGGCGAGCTGCGTTTTGGCGGCGCCTCGGTTCGCGGGGCTGTTGCGGTTGGGCGTGCCGGCGCTGATGGCGCGAGTGAAGGCGCGAAAAAAGTTGTGCCTCGCTTCGTACGCGCTCAGCAGCGTGATTCTGTGGACTGTTCCGCTCGCCGCCGCGTTTGAGAATCGAGCGCCGACCGGCGTTGCGATCGCGGTGCTAGTGTTAGCGTGGTGTCTATATCATCTCACCGAGTTTTGTGGCACCGTGACGCTGTGGTCGTGGCTGGGCGACTTGATGCCGGCGCGGATTCGCGGACGGCTCATCGGGCGGCGTGAAGCGTGGCTCACGGGTGGAAGAGTTTTGGGGATCGCCGCGAGCGTCGGGCTTGGTTACTTGTGGAAAATACTCATGCCGCACCCAAAGAATTGGCAACCGCTCGCGCTGTGCGCATCGATCGGCGCATTCCTGATGTTGATCTCGGTCTTGCCGCTGGTCTTTATGGTCGATCCACCGCGCGCGGCGAGTGCGGTGCCGCGGACGCCCTGGCGAGCACTTTGGAAGGCATTTGTTGACCCAGCGTATCGAAGATTATTGAACTTCTATTTTTGGTTCTCGATCGCGAACGGCATAACAGGAACTGCGCAAGAACTTTACCCAGCCCGAGTGCTCAATATTTCGTACGAGGTGCGGCAACTCCTGCAAGGCGGCTTGCGCGGTGGCCAACTCATGTTCGCGCCTTGGGTCGGCCGGCTTGTGGATGCGTGCGGAAATCGGCCGGTAATGGTAATCAGTCAGGCAATCGTGGCGACAGGATTGCTGTTCTATTTGGCGGCGACGCCGGCGCAGCCGTGGTGGATCGTTGGCGCGTTTGTTGTGTGGATAGCCTACGTCGGACTGAACGTCGGGCTCGATAACGTCAAGCTGAAGCTGGCCCCTGCGGATAACAATGCGCCGCACATCGCCGTGTATTACGCGGTTGGCGATCTGGCGAATGGCGTGATGCTGATTGTGGGAGGTTTGATTTACGACTGGCTGACGGCGAAAGGCTCGCCGGCCGGTTCACGCTATTTCGAGTTGTTCGCAATTGGCTTTGGGGCCCGCGTGTTGGTGGTGCCGCTTGTGGCGTGGTTGATTGAGCCGGGTGCGCGGCGAGTGCGAGAGATCGTCGATTTTAAGTGAATTGGCACGTCGGACAGTGTCAGGCACAGTCTGACTTACGCGGGTTCGTCGCGAGGTTCGCCTATTCGCTCGCCGAGATTTCCGTAGCGATGGTAAATGTGCGAGACGCTTTGTTCGCGGACATACCACAGGAGTTCGATGCGGCCGTCGTGGGAAACGGGCGTATCGGCGATGTACTGTAGCGACGCAGCAGCTGCGATGCGGATGCCGTTGGGCACGCGGTCGGGCGCGGCGTAACGGATGCGTGCGACCTGACCGGAAACGATGGCGGCAGCGAGCACGTCATCATCTTCGTCGATGAATTCAATGGCGCCGGCCCAGGAGTGTGTGAGCTCTTCGAGAAGGCCAACGGCTTCGGATGCCCTCGCGGAAAGCGATAGTGGTGAGCTGATGATTGCTCGAGCACCCACGGCGCGGGCAGCTGCGGTGCGGCAAAAGATGTCGGCGAGCGTGTCGTCACTCGTGATGCGTATTCGGAGCGGCTCGACCGGCAGGTAGCGGCGGAAATTGTCTTCGCCGAGCAGGCGAAAGTGGTCGTGGGCGATGTTGAACTCGGCGCGCGCCCAGTGATCGTAACTGGTAATTGCGCCGAGGACGCTGCGGATTTCGGCCTCGACTTCCGAGGCAACATTTTCAGCGTGCTCGACCAACGTGCGATAAAAATCTTGCAAGAGCTCCGGACGCGGTGCGCCTGTTGCCGGCGCCGCAAGGATAGAGGGTGTCGACGGCGACGATGACTCAAGCCGCTCGGCATCTTCAGAGGCAAAGGCAGGATGCTCCAGCGCGGTCTCGGTGATTCGCATCAGAGGGACGACGTAGTTCGGGCTGCCGGCTTTGATTCCGGGGCCGACGCTGCTTTTGCCGATGCCGCCGAACGGTTGGCGGAGGACGATCGCACCCGTGGTGGGACGATTGATGTAGAGGTTGCCGGCGCGGATGCGGCTGCACCACAGTTGTTGCTCGCGGTCGTCGAGGCTTTCGAGGCCGGAGGTGAGGCCGTAGCCGGTCGCGTTGACGAGGTCGATCGCGTGGTCGAGGTTCTGGGCTTCCATCACGCCGAGCACGGGGCCGAAGAGTTCGGTGCAGTGAGTGAAGCTGTTGTTTTGAACGCCCCATTTCACGCCGGGGCTCACCAAGTGCGGGTTGCCACTGACGTGGAGCCGCGGCATGACAGCCCACTCTTCGCCGGGCTCGAGTTCTTTGAGGCCGGTTTCGAGCACACCCGACGGCGGGCGGATGAGCGGGCCGATTTTCGTCGACAGTTCCCAGGCGGAGCCGGCGCGGAGGCTTTCCACGGCATCGCAAAACGCGGCACGGAACCCGGCGTCGTGATAGACCTCGCTTTCAAGAATGAGCAGCGACGTGGCGGAGCATTTTTGGCCACTGTGACTGAACGCGCTGTGGAGCACATTCTTAATTGCCTGGTCGCGGTCGGAAAGTGCGGTGACGATCGTGACGTTCTTGCCGCCGGTTTCGGCGAGAAGGTGAATCGTGGGCTTGGTGCGGAGCATTTCGGCAGCAGTTTCGGTGCCGCCGGTGAGGATGACGGCATTGACACCCGAGTGCGAGACGAGCTTTGCTCCGATCGTGCCGCCACTGCACGGCGCGAATTGCAGCGCCGTTTGCGGGACGCCTGCACGCCAGAAGCATTCGCCTAGCTTGTAGGCGATCAGGACTGTGTCGGACGCCGGCTTGAGGATGACGTTGTTGCCAGCGGCGAGGGCTGCGGCGACGCCGCCGCAGGGAATCGCGAGCGGAAAGTTCCAGGGGGAGACGACGACAACGACGCCGCGGCCAGTGGCGGAGACGTCAGGCAAGTTGTGAAAAAACTCGGCGCTGTCGGCGTAGAAGCGGCAGAAGTCGATGGCTTCGGAGACTTCGGGGTCGCTTTCGGTGAGGACTTTGCCCCCTTCGGCGAGCATTGCGCCCATGAGGTCGCCGCGGGCGGCGGCAAGTTCCTCGGCAGCGCGGTGTAGGATCGCGACGCGTTCCGACTGAGGCAGACGTCGCCAGCCAGTTGGGTCTTCGCGAGCGATCGACACTGCGCAATTGATGTCGGCTTCCGTAGCTTGGCGATAGCGGGCGACGACAGTGCCGGGACGCGAAGGATCGAGCGAGTCGCGAAGTTGGCGATCGTTGGTGATTTGCTCGCCGCCAAGGGAAATAGGAATGTCCACTGCACTTGAGGAGTGGAGGTCGCGCCAGTTGGCGATGATTGAATCTGCCCAGCTGCTGTTTTGCGTGAGAGACCAGTCGGTGTCTGGTTCGTTGCGGAAAGATTCGTATCCCCTGCCCTTTCCGAGCATTTGCGTACCGCGCGAGTTGGCGGTATTACCTGCAGCGGAGCCTGGCCCGGAGGATCTATGACCGTGGGCTGCTCGGAGGTTACGGTTTTGCGAACGTCGCGGCGCACTGCTCACCGTGTTTCGGCACCCGTACGCCTCAACAAACTGCTGGGCGAGCGTGTTCCATTCCGAGCTGTCGACTTCGATGTTGAAGGCGTAGCGGAGATAGTTATCGGGACCGGTGTTCTCGTCGAGGCGGCGGACTAGGTAGCCGATGGCGTTGGTGAAGTCTTCCTGTTTGCAAGCCGGGGCGTAGAGGAGCATGTTGCCGGTTAGCTCGACGAGCGCCCGGCGTTGGTGGTTGGCCATGCCTTCGAGCATTTCGAATTGCACACGATCGAGGGCGTTCGCCTTGGTAGCGAGGACGAGGCCATAGGAGAGCGTGAACAGATTGTGCGATGCGATACCGAGGCGGACGGCTGCAAGATTTTCGGGTCGCATCCCTTCTTCAAGCATGCGGAGATAGTTGGCGTCGGTTTCGATTTTGGTTTTGTAAGGGGCTTGGGGCCAGCTATGGAGGCTAGCCTCGACGCGCTCGGCTTCCATGTTCGCGCCCTTCACAATGCGAATTGTGATCGGCGATCCGCCAGCGGCCACGCGATTCCGGGCCCAATCATTGATCCACTGCTGCGTGAGAAACGAATCGGGGAGGTACGCCTGCAAGGCGATGCCGGCCCGGGCCTGTTCGAGTCCGCGACGATCGAGCGTTTGCATGAAGACCTCGGCCGTGAGGGTCTTGTCCCGGTACTCTTCCATATCGAGATAGACGAATTTCGGTACGGTCGTGCCGTCGCGGCGCGTGAATCTAGCTTTCGCGGCGGCGCGATAGAGGAGTTCCAGGCGATCGCATAGCGTATCGATTGTGTGAGCGCGAGCCAGCGTAGAAATCTGCGAGTAGATCGTCGAGATTTTCACCGAGATGACCTCGATCTCGGGTTGCTGCAGCGCGGTGAGGTAACCCTGCAAGCGGCGGCGGGCGTCTTCTTCGCCGAGGAGCGCTTCGCCGAGGTAGTTGACGTTCATCCGCAGGCCTTCGTCTCGGCGGGCACGAAGGTGCTCGGCCAGCAGGTCGCGCTCGGCGGGCAGGATCACGTTCGCCGTCTCCTGCTGCATGTGGGATTTGACGAACGGCATCGCGACGCCAGGCAGGTACGAGCCGAACGACTGAAAGCCGAGGAGGAGCGTGCGATCGATTGGGCTGAAGAAGCGCGGGACACCCTGTACGTCCAAGATATGAATGAGCTGGTCGGCCGAGCGCTGGGCGCGGTGCGAGCGAAACGCCTGGTCGGTGAGTTGCATGAGCGTCGCCTTATCGTGCGGCGACTGCATCATGCGATCGAGCTCGGCCTGCTGGCGGCGCTCTTGTGGGGTTTGAAGCTCGCGTGCGCGACGGCAGAGTTCACGCGCCAGCGCGAGCGTTTGCTGGACTTCGAGCGGGGCGGAGGCGTTACCGTCGCGCGGGGCAGCGTTGAGCAGGCGCTGGACGTCTTCGTGGGTTTGCTCGGCGGTTTTGAAGGGAACGCGCTGGGACATGACAGTGAATTGTCACGTAAATCGGCGGAGAGTCTATGTCGGTTGCGGGGCGGTGACAGATTTGGCGGTCAAGCTAAACCGCGAACGATACCTGCATGCGTGCGGCGAGACAAGCGTTGCCAGTTAGCGGCGGGAGGAGGTGGCCGCGATGCGTTCGGCGAGATAGCGAAGGATATCGCGGATCGAGATCACGCCGGCGAGTTTGCCTTCGAAGAGGATCGGGATGTGCCGATAGCCGCCGACGTGCATTTTGTGCAGTCCGTACGCGATTTTGTCGTTGGTTTCTAGCGTGACGGGATCGGCCGTCATGTATTGCGAGATTGGTTTGTCTTTGAGGCGGGGGGCATCGGTGTTGATCTTCATGAGCGCGTCGCGCTCGCTGAAGATGCCGACGAGCCGGCCGCGGTCGACGACCATTACGCAGCCGATTTCCTTATCGACCATGAGCTTGAGGACCTCGCCGACGGTGGTGTCTGGCGAGACAGATGCGGGCGACTTGGGCCAGAGCCGTTCGATGCGATCGCGAAGCAGGTCGGCTTCGACGCTCGACGCGGGAATATGGCGGCTTAGCTCCGTGAGCGCTTCGCCGCAGGCCTGGCACTCGTCTGTGCCTTCCATGTTCTCGGCTTCGCAGTAGGGGCAGAGGATGGAGCTCATGGGCACCGCGATTTACGATTCTTTGTCAGGCTCAGCCTGACCTACGCCTACGCTACTTCCCAGGTGTCGCCGGAAGCGAAGAGTTTGTCGAGGTCGCCTTTGCCGCGCTCGGCGGTCATTTGTTCGACTTGGTCGTTGATCATTACGTCGTAGCGCGGGCGTTCGACGGCGCGGAACACACCGATCGGTTCCGGGAAGCCATCTTCGTAACGCATGCGGCTGAGGAGGTATGCAAGGCTCGGTTCGGCGGCCTTCTCGTCGTGGAAGAGCAGATCATCTTCCGAGATACCTTTGCCCAGCTCGACGACTTCGGGATTCATGCCGTTGAGGCGGATGCCTTTGTCGCGGTTCTTGCCGAAGATCATCGGCTTGCCGTGTACGAGCTCGAGCGTCGTATCGGCCTTGGTTTCGCGCTCCTTGGCGTAGGCCCAAGCTCCGTCGTTGAAGACGTTGCAGTTTTGGTAGACCTCGACGAACGATACGCCTTGATGCTCGGCGGCCCGCTTGAGCACTTCGCCCAGGTGTTTAATCTCGGTATCGATGGCGCGGGCGACGAACGTGGCTTCGCAGCCGATCGCGATCGAAAGCGGGTGGAGCGGGTTATCAATGGCGCCCATCGGCGTGCTCTTGGTTTTCTTGCCAAGCGGCGACGTAGGCGAGTATTGGCCCTTCGTGAGGCCGTAAATGCGGTTATTGAAGAGGATGATGTTGAGGTCGAGGTTGCGGCGGATGGCGTGCATGAGATGGTTGCCGCCGATCGAGAGACCGTCGCCGTCGCCCGTGATAACCCACACTTGTAGATCGGGGCGAACTGTCTTCAAGCCAGTCGCCACGGCGGGCGCACGGCCGTGGATGGAGTGCATGCCGTACGTATTCATGTAGTACGGAAAGCGGCTGGAGCAGCCGATGCCGGAGATGAATACGATTTTTTCGCGCGGGATGCCGAGCGTGGGCATGATTTTTTTCATTTGCGCGAGGATCGCGTAATCGCCGCAGCCGGGGCACCAGCGCACATCCTGATCGCTGGCGAAGTCGGCGGGCTTCAGAACGGGAAGTGGGAGATCAACGCTCATGGCTAATTATCGCCTTGATGATAATGAATTAATATTTTCTTGGATTAAGTCTTCTCAACCGCCGTGCGAAACCTTTTCCAAAATTGCTTTAACGGGAGCTTCGAGATCGCTCATTTCCGGCGGGGCTTCGGTGCTGGAAAGGTCGCCGCGGAGGACGGCTTCCATTTTGTTCGCAACTTCGGCCACGCTGAATGGTTTGCCTTGCACTTTGTTGAGGCCGATGGCATCGATCAGGTAGATGGCACGAATGATCGTGCGGAGCTGACCGAGGTTGAGTTCGGGAATCAGCACTTTCTTGAAGCGCTTCATGATGTCGCCGAGGTCTTTCGGCAGCGGGTTCACCCAGCGGAGATGGCAATGGCTGACGGCTTTCCCCTTGGCTTGTAAGTTGTGCACGGCCGTGGCGCAGGCGCCGTACGTGCCGCCCCAGCTGAGCACGAGTAGGTCGCCGCTCGCCGGGCCATCGATTTTTTGCGGTGGAATGTCGTTCGCCACGCGGGCGACTTTTTCGGCCCGCAGGTTCACCATGTGCTGGTGATTCGCCGGGTCGTAGCTCACGTTGCCGGTGATATCTTGTTTTTCGAGACCGCCGATGCGGTGCTCCAAGCCCGGTGTGCCGGGAATGGCCCAAGGCCGGGCCAGTCGCTCGTCGCGGCGGTAGGCCAGGAATGTATCGCCGTTGGATGGCCGGCCCGGGTGGGTGATTTCGATTTTCTTGAGGTCCGCGTACTTTGGAATTCGCCAAGGCTCGGAGCCGTTCGCGATGTAGCCGTCCGTGAGCAGCATCACTGGAACCATGTAGCGAACGGCGATCCGCCACGCTTCTTGGGCGACGTCGAAGCAATCGGCTGGGCTGCAGGCGGCGATCACCGGCATCGGGCACTCGCCGTTGCGGCCGAAAATCGCTTGGAACAAGTCGGCTTGTTCAGTTTTGGTCGGCAGACCGGTCGAGGGGCCACCGCGCTGCACGTTGATCACGATCATCGGCAGCTCGGTCATGATCGCGAGGCCGATGCCCTCCCCTTTGAGCGCGATGCCGGGTCCGCTGCTCGCGGTGACGGCCATCGCCCCGGCGAACGCGGCGCCGATCGTCGCGGTCATCGCCGCGATTTCGTCCTCCGCTTGGAACGTGAGGACGTCAAAATTCTTATGCCGGGCGAGCTCTTCCAAAATGCTGCTCGCCGGCGTGATTGGGTACGCGCCGAGGAACAATCGCTTGTTGCTCAATCGAGCGGCGGTCATCAGGCCGTAGGCCAGCGCCGTGTTACCAACAATGCTCGTGTACTTGCCGGGTGTGAGCTTCGCCTTCGGCACGTGGAACTGGGTGTTGATCGCCTCGACCGTTTCGCCGTAGTGGTAGCCGGCCTTGAGCGCGGCGGTATTCGCCTGGGCGATTTCGGGCTTCTTGCCGAACTTGTCTTCGATGTAACGCAGCGTTGGTTCAAGCGGCCGATCGTAGAGCCAGAACACGAGGCCCATCGCGAAGAAGTTGCGGCAGCGGTCCTTTTCCTTTTGGCTCATGTCGAGCCCTTCGACCGCGGCGCGGGTGAGTTTCGTCATCGCCACTTTGTGAAGCCGATACGACTTGAGCGTGCCGTCTTCGAGCGGATTCGTTTCATAGCCGGCCTGGTCGAGGCCTTTGGCCTCGAAGGCGTCGCTGTTAACGATGAGGATGCCGCCGGTGCGGAGGTCGCCGAGGTTGGTGGCGAGCGCGGCGGGGTTCATTGCCACCAGCGCGTCGACTGTGTCGCCGGGTGTGTAGATATCCGTACTGGAGAAATGGACTTGGAACCCGGACACGCCAGCGAGGGTGCCCTGTGGCGCGCGGATTTCGGCCGGGAAATCCGGGAACGTCGCGATGTCGTTGCCCATCAGGGCCGACGTGTTGGTGAATTGCGTACCGGCAAGCTGCATGCCGTCACCCGAGTCGCCACAGAACCGAACTGTGGCTTCGTCGAGTGTGTGTATTTCCTTCTCCAAAACTGCGGTAGTAGACATTGCTCGAATCTATCCTCGCCCTCAGTTCCGCACTGAGGAATGTTAGACCAGGCCGTTTCTCTTAATTATTGACAATTGTTGGATGAATGCGGTCGGCCGACAACTTGGGTAGCTTGCGGCCTGTTATTAAGCGCCCTCTCGCTCCTTATTCTTGGACTTGGGATCGGGGGGCTGGTTGTACACGGTTTCGGGAAAATGGTCGACCAGGTAGTGCACGATGCCGTGAACGGCCAGCACGCCCTTGGGTTTTTGTTCGCTATCAACGATCGGCAGATGGCGATAACCACCCTCGGACATCTTGCGAATCGCGTCGCCCACGGTGGCGGAACTCGCAATCGTAGCAGGCGGGCTCGACATGATTTCGCGCACCGATGCCGTAATGCTGATATCGCCAGACATCGCCTTCAGCGCATCGCGCTCGGTGACAATGCCGACGAGCTTCTCGCCTTCGCAGATCAGAACCGAGCCAGTGCGCTGCGCACGAAGAAGTTGCATCACGTTGCCGACGCTGTCGTCGGCCGTTGCTGCCAGCGGTTGGTCGGGGTAAGCGGAACCGACCCCTTCGCTTTCAAGGCTTAGCTGAAAGTCCACGGCAATTCTTCTTGAGGGGTCGCCACGGCGACCAAGTGCACATCATGCGCGAGAAAACATTCGGCGGGATGCACTACCCAGCGGCGTACTATTCAACGCCATAGATCAAATTTACCACGCGAATTGCATCCATTGAACCGCAGAACCCGCGTTTTTTCGCTGAATTATTTAATCGTTACAACCGATTGTAGTCATCTCGCTCCACGAGATGGGTTTTCTTCTCGCCGAGCGAGAGGCCTACATTCCCGGCGGTCGTTCATAAAACTTCGAAAGATCGATACCGCCACGCTGCTCTTCTTCCATGATTTTGAGCCGCGTTTCGAGCTGCTCCAGCCGGCGAGCTAGCTGCGGCAGAAGAGCCTGTTCTTTGCCGACTGGTGTCACTCGCGGTGGTTCCGGATAGCCCAGCTGGCGATTCAGCGACGAAAACAAGTAGAGCGGGTCTTTCTTGCGGTTCGCGAGCGCGATGCGGCCTTCGCGCTCTCCAAAGAGAACAGGTGCGTCATTATTGGTTTCGCGCGGCTCCGGGAGGGTGCTCGATGATGAAGCGCGGGCTGAATGCTCGTTCGCACGTTGGCGCTGCCAATAGTATTCGCTGTGGACATAGATGACGTCCGCAATATCAACCATCCCAATCTGCCGACGTAATTTGCGGATCCAATCGCGCCAGACGCCAGCGAACGCGGGATCTTTGGCGATGGCTTCCATACCGTGGTCGTAACCCAATCGATTGCGGCACAGCACTTCGAATTGGTAGAGAAACAGTCCCTGATGAGTGGGTTCGTTCGCGCGATACTCGGCTTCGCGACGCAAGATTTCCAAGCCGACACGCAAATCGAAGCGTAGCCGTTCGTTCTCCGATTCCTGAACGATGTACGCCTGAAACGGCGTGAAGTAATGCGGCAGCAGGCTCATCGCCGGGCCGAGCACCCCCTCGTGCCGCAGTTCGCCGAGCAAAAAATCGATCGCCAGCGGCAGCTTCGTGGTTGCGAGCACCTCTTCGCGTACTGATTGCAGCACCTCCTGCGCCGGCACGTTCGATTCCAGCCGCTCGGCGAGCGCCCGAAAAAAATGCGCCTGCTCGATGTACTCCTCGCGGCCGAGCGGCGCGAGCGGCGACGGCTGCGGCTCACTGCCCATCGCCGGCCCCTTTGCTGGGAGCGGCGGTCTTCAATCCGTCGCCATGCGAGTCGGCCGCGTCCGCGGCAACCACTTGTCGCGGTTGTTCGTTTTTCAGATAGCGATCGGCGAATGCAAACGCGTGGTCCATCGCGCCTGCATCGAACAGAGCTTGTAAATGCCCCGCGTTCTTGATGGGGTACATTTCCGCCGTGAGGCCGGCCGCTTTGAGTGAACTTACCATTGCGCGTGGGCTCGCAATCGGCACGAGGATGTCATCCTCGCCGCTGAAGAAGTACATCGGAGGATCGTCGGAGCTGATGTACGCGGCCGGCGAGGCGTCGCGGTACATGTCCGGCTTTTCCGCGCGGGTGCCTCCGAGCCAAAAAGCAATCTGCGCGCTATCCGCCGGGATTACGCGAAAGTCGCACGGCGCGCCGCCGGCGAGGACGCACTGAAGGCGGGCGCTCGGCGCGTCCGAAGGAAGGCCAGATTCTTGAAGCGTTTTGTCGTCGAGCGTTCCCAGCAGGGCAACCAGGTGGCCGCCGGCCGAATAGCCAAATCCACCAATTCGTTCTGGATTGATTTTGAACTCTTTCGCATTCGCGCGCATCCAGCGCACGGCGGCCTGGCAGTCGTAAATCTGCGCCGGAAACTTCGATTGCGGCGCCAAGCGGTAGTCGACGGAAATGGCCGTGTATCCGCGCTTTGCGAATTGAGATGAAATTCCAGCTAGCTGGACCCGCGTTCCCATGCGCCACGCGCCGCCGTGAACGATGAGCATCGCTGGAAACGGCCCCGTACCATGGGGCATGTAAACGTCTGCTTCGAGCGGTCCGGTGTCGCGCGTCGCGTACGTGCGACCGTACGACACATCAAACTGGGGCTCATCAGCGTTGGCGATCGAGCCGACGGCGATCAAGATTCCAGCGAAAAGCCATCGCGCGTAAAGCGAGTGCATGCTTCGATCCTTTTTATTGGCCTTTGAATTGGTCGCCATTCGCAGAGTTGGTGGCGCTCGCCCGGTCACCTATAATACGTATCATAGAAGCGAGCAGCGGCCGGGCCTAGTTCGGCGCTTTTCGCAGGAAGGTCTGTATTTCGTGAACAAATCGTTTTCCACCATCGAGCAAGCCATCGAGGCTATTCGCCAAGGGCGGATCATTGTTGTCGTTGACGCAGAAGATCGCGAAAACGAAGGCGATTTTATTTGTGCTGCTTCGCTGGCTACCGCCGAAACGGTCAACTTCATGATCACGATGGGCCGCGGCCAGCTCTGCATGCCGATTCTGCCGGAGACTAGCGATCGGCTCGATCTGCACCCCATGGTGGATACCAACACCGCCCCGTTGGGTACTAACTACACCGTGCCCGTGGATCACCGTTCGACTCGCACCGGTATCACGGCCGCAGAGCGGGCGCGCACGATCCAAGCGATTTGTGATCCCACGAGTACGCCGGGCGACTTTAACCGACCTGGCCACTTATTTCCGCTGGTAGCAAAAGAAGGCGGCGTGCTGCGCCGCGCCGGGCACACAGAGGCTGCTGTCGACCTCGCGCGACTTGCGGGTTTGCTCCCCGCCGGGGTGCTGTGCGAAATCTTGAACGACGCAGGGGACCGCGCAAACCGAAAGCAGCTGCACGACGTTGCTGAGAAGCACAATCTGCCGATCATTTCGATCGAACAGCTCATTGCGTACCGCCGGGTGCGAGAAAAGCTCGTCTATCGCGAGGCCGAATCGAAGCTGCCCACGAAATACGGCACTGGCACGATCATCGCCTACGGCGTGGAGTACGAATCGCAACAGCCGCTCGTATTCGTGCTGGGTGATCCCATGAAGGTTGCCGCCCCGCTCGTGCGGCTGCATTCTTCGTGCTTCACCGGCGACCTGCTCGAGTCGCTACGTTGCGACTGCGGCGATCAGCTGCATATGGCGCTCGAAATGATCAGCAACGAAGGCGCCGGCGTGTTGGTGTATTTGCCGCAGGAGGGCCGCGGCATCGGAATCGTCGAGAAGATCAAGGCCTACGCGCTGCAAGACCAAGGCCTCGACACGGTCGAGGCGAACATTGCGCTAGGTTACAAAGCCGACTCGCGCGACTACGGCGTCGGTATTCAGTTGCTTAAAGATTTGGGATTGCGCAGGGTGCGGTTGCTCACGAACAACCCGAAGAAAACCGACGCCTTTATCTACAGCGGTTTCGACCTCGAAGTCGTCGATCAGATTCCGATCGTCGGGCCGATCCACGAGCACAACGCTGACTACCTCGCGACGAAGCGCGACAAGATGGGCCACAAGTTGCCGTAGCGTGGCGGTGATGGTATCAGCGTCGTAATCGGCGGGTAGTAGCAGCGAACAAACCCGTCAGAAATAGGATGGCGCTCGACGGTTCTGGCACCGCGAGCGAGTGGCTGAACATCCAATCGTACAACTCGGGTGCATTGAGCGCTCCGAGCGATTCGTGCCCGCCAAGTTGCGGCTCATAGTACATCAGGTCGAGCTTTGGATTCGCCAAAAGAAAATCTGTCGCGGGTTCCGGAAACTGATGGACCAAGTCTCGAAATTCTTCGTGCGCCGGAATCGCTTCATTCGACATGATGAACGTCGCTGGATCACTTGCAGCAAGGTATGTTGGCAGCGGTTCATGAGCGGCTGCGAGAATGCTATTGAGCACGTTGCGCGTGAAGCCCACCGAGTTGGTCGGGTCGTCGCGAGCATGCAGTGTAAAGATCGGAGTATCGATCAAGTGCGCCGGCACGAAGTCCGGTTGCACCATCCCGCCGCTCAAGGGAATTGCGGCGGCGAATCGGCCCTCGTAGCGGCTGAGCATGGTCCAAGTTCCGTACGAGCCCAGCGAATAACCGGTCAGGTACACGCGATTCTTATCCGCGTTCAAGGTGCTGATCGCGCGGTCGACCATTGTCATTACTTCATCCGTGACGGTTTTTGAACTCCAAGTGCTGATGGTCTGCGGCGCGTAGATATAGGCGCCACGATCTTTCGCTTGCTGCAACATGCCGTCCGTGACTTGGTCGAGTTGGGCGAGGTTGTTTGACCCATTCGCGCCACTGCCAGCGAGAAAGATCATCAGCGGGCGTGGTGAATTCGGTTCTGCCGCGGCTTGCGGCGGCACATACAGCCGACCCGGCAGGAGGACCGTATTGCTCGGACTCAAAAGCGAGAAGTCGACAAAGTCAGCAACGGAGGCCGCCCGCGATGAAATGGTCGCGACACCTAACATGGCCAGCAGGCCAATTGCGACGAGTAGTGATTTCACGAGATCGTTCCTTTAAGCCTGACAATACTATGTATGACATAGCAATGGCGCGGATTACGAAGTTAATTTCATTAATGGTTAGAGACGCTGACCAACGAGATTCGCTGCTACGCGACGCTGGAGTCACCAACTCGTGGAGTCGAATTCTTTTCGCGTCGTCAGTAAGTTGCGCGCGGAGACTGCAAAGTTCAACTGACCTAAAATAATGAGCTTCTCGAATTGATCGACCGCATTTGGTGGCTCACTTCGAAACTGCTGTCGTCCAGATCACCCAATCGCCATCCGCTGGCTTGGCATCGGCCGGCATCGTCCACGGAAGCGTAACGCCGTTTTCCGTAGGCACCGAGCGGCCGTTGTCGTCTTTGCCATCCAGGCCGACGCTGTAAACCAGCGGGTTGTCGTCCACGACTTTGTAGTGCAGCGGCTGGCCCGTGACACGATCCACCGGCACTTCCGGCAACCACTGCGGCGCAAGTTCTGCGAGCGACTCTGGCCACTTGTGATGCTGCCGATGGTAGAGCTCGAGCGCAAGACCGAGATAGACGCCGTCGAGCTCGCTGTTGGTCATCACAATTCGCTTCAGCAAATTGTCGTAAGACGGCAGCATAAGATGTACGAAGAGGTAACGGAATTGCCCCAGCGGAGAGCGCTTCTCCTCCTCCGCCTCGAAATCATCCAGCGGCCGCTCGTCGCGTAGTTTCCAATAGGGCTCCGAAATCCGCGCTTGCGCGGCATCCGTCAATTTGTCGAACGCTTCGAGCATTTCTTTTCGCGATGCGACGACCATGTTCGCCGCCGGCATCGTCAACATCGCCAGACCCGAATTCGCCAGCAGCGTGTCTCCCGGCGCGCCTTCGCCCTGATTTACCGATGCGAGCATTTGAAACAGGTTTTGGTCTTTCGATACACGAAGGGCAAGTCGGCCGTCGCCATTGCCGTTGTCGGTGTAAACGCGCTGCATGCAGTCGTAGAAGCCAATGCGTTCGCCGCTGATGCCGCGCGCCCAGTCGATCTTGGCGCCGGCTAACTTGTGCGCAAGATCGTGCAATTGGGAGTCCGTCCACAGCGCGGGGTATTCGCTGAGAACGTCGCGGATCGTGTTCCGCGCAAAACTCTGGATTCTGTCCCCGACCATGACCCCGACCAGAAATGGTATTTCTTGCGCATGCCGGCTGACACCGAGCAGAGCGGTTACATCAGCGTAAGCAATCGCCCCATCGCCAGCTTCGGCCGCGCGATGAGCATCGGCAGCCAACAACCGGGCGGTGATCATCAAACTATGCAGGTCTGGCAACAGCGTCGATATCAACCAACGGTCTTCGAGCGTCAGTTTTTTCTCGGCCTCGAGCTGCTCGGGTGTGAAATGCATGCCGAAGAGCTCGCGATCTTTTTCCGTGAAATCTGCATGAGAAGTCGACGGCACGAATCCGAGTTTCTCATGGCTCGCCGCATCGCGAAGCATGGCCAACGAGTCGGCATGGTTCGTGAAGAATTCTGTCGTCTGAAGCCATTTGGCATCGCCCGGTTTTACGTCATCCTTTATGAAATCTGCTGCCGGCGAGTCGTGCGTATCATCTTCTCGAAAGCCCATCGCCAGGAGCGCCTCGCGATACTTGGGCCATGCCCGATCGCCTTCCGGCACAGCAAGCGCGGCCTTATTGAGATCTGCGAGGTAATTGATACGCACGGTCGGTCGACCGGTGGCCATCCACAGGCCCAACATCACGTATACCAGAGCTAAACCCGCGGCCGTCATCCAACCGTAGTGAAAAATTTGCCAGCCTACTGGCCGGCCGCGTCGCTTCGCGCGGCCGATGAGCTGAGAGGCCGCTTGGGTATCGCCAAATGCCATGAGAAGGTGCTCCGGGGTTTGACCCGCTTCGAGTCCGTCTTGAAAATGAGAAGCGAGCTCCGTTGCCACGGCCGCTTTCTCGCTGCGCCACAATCGCGATTTGCTCACAACTTGCGTGACTGCGTTCGCAAGTTCGGTGGGCAGATTGGCCGACGCGATGATCTGTCGCCAGTCGAGCCGCGCATCCGGCCGGCCGCGCAGCACATCGCGAAACCGCGAGTAATAGATCCGTCGCCACAAAGAGTCACTCGAGGCGGCCGAGGTCATCGCGCACCTCCGGCCATCATTGCGGCAGGTTGACCGGAAATTCCGAGCGAGCGGAACGCTTCCCACAGGGCTTGCCACTGCTTCGTGTCATCCGCCAATTTGCGACGACCGAGTTGCGTGAGCCGGTAGAACCGCCGGGGCCGCGCGCCCGTTTCGTCAACGCGTGACGTGACGAGGCCCTTCGCCTCCAGGTTGTAAAGCAACGGATAAAGCGTCGACTGCCCGACGCCCAATACGCCGTTCGATTGGCGAGCCAGTGCCTCGACCAATTCGTAGCCGTATTTTTCGCCCGCGGAAAGCACTTGCATCACCGCTGTGGGGGCTGCGCCTCGCATCAGCTCGCGTTCGAGTTTCATCGCATCACCTATAAAACACTGTTTAATATGCATCGCATACTATGCAATACATAGTGTACCGGCCTGACAGGTGCGAAGTCAAGCGAATATCAACCAAAATAAAAAGCCGCGAACGAATGGCCCGCCTTGCGGCGTCGCCATCCAATCGCGGCTAACTGTCTATCGATCAAAACCGCCAGAGCGGCGAACTATTACTTCGCCGGTGCGGTATCAGCTGGCTTGTCGGCCGGGGTAGTTGCTGGGGGAGCTGGGGTCGCTGGCTTGGCTGCCGGCTTTGGTTTGTCGGCGCAGCCCACAGCGGCCACCGCCGTGCCGAGCAGCATCGATGCAATTAGCTTCTTCATGCCTTGGTCTCCTGAAACATAGGAACTTACTTACCACCCGCGAACGGGGTGGTTCATTAAATATCATGTCGCGCTGTCGCAGCGCCTAGTACCCGTAGGCTTCCGCGCCGTTCACGCGCCCACTTTTTCTTCGCTCAGTGGGGACCAAGCTTGGGCGAATTTCTGATGCGAGTATCTCCGGGCGCTCAAATGGCCCACAAATTGCCCGTAAACAGGCTAGATTCCGGAAAACTTCTGCCGGATTACTCGGCCAACAATTTGTCGACGGCTTCTTCGATATCCGCCGCTGTGAATTGTTTGGTTGCCGTGGGGACGATCCCGAATGTCTGCCGCAGGCGTCCGCTGCGGTCATACAACTTGTAGAACGGCACGGCGCCGGTCGAGATATCGAACTCCTCCATGGTCCGCGGACTGCCGCCAAATTGGCTGACCAGGTTGGTCGCGCCACCTGCGTTCTTCGACGTCAAAAACGTCGCGATACGGTCGGATTCGGTCGGCTCATCGCAGCTGACCGTGACGACCGCCAACCCGCGTTCGCCGAGTTTTTTGCCAAGCGCGAGCGTGTGGGGGAGCTGTTCAACACACGGCTCGCACCAAGTGGCCCAGAAATCGACAAGCACGACTTTGCCGCCGAGCTTCGCGATGGCTGCGTCGTAGCCGGCTTTGTCGACGGTTTGAAGTTGGACAGGTTTTGCGGCAGCCGATTGCGTTGCAGCCGGTGTACGAACAGCCGGCGGCGGCGATTCGTTGGTTCGGCAGCTCAACAGCGCAGTACAGCCGATGATCACCACCGCCGCAATTCGCTTTGCGCGTCGGGCGCTATTCATAGCGAATGCCGCAGCCGAACTGCTTGGTCACCGCAACGGAAGGCTCTTTGCCGGCGAGCACGGCGTCGACCGCGTCTTGGAGGCTGTGCTGCTTCACGTTGCTCTCATCCATGTTGTCGTCAATCGCGCCCGTGTAGACGATCTTTCGATGACCGTCCAGCAAGAAGACGTGTGGCGTGCAGGTCGCGCCATATTGCCGGGCGCTGTCTTGCGAAGGATCGGTCAGGTAAGCGTACGACAGGCCCTTCTTTTCGACTCGCTGCTTCATGGCATCCAGGTTGTTGCGCTCGTCCTTGTTGACGTTGATCGCGACAACCGAAACGCCTTTGTCCTTGTAGTCTGTCGCCAGCTTGTTGAGGCGATCTTCGTAAGCTTGGGCAACCGGGCAGGTGTTGCACGTGAAGATGATCACCACGGCCTTTTCTTTTTCCAAGTCCTTCAGGCTGTGTTGCTTGTCGTCGGTGCCGGTAAGGCCCTTCCAATCCGGACCTTGATCGCCAACCTTCACTTCCTTTTGTTCTTTCGAGCTCTCACCTGTGGCAACCGTTTGAATGACCTTGCCATCGATTTTGGTCGCCGCATTCGGATCGGGGGATTTTGATTTCGCTTCTTGGCAACCGGCGAAGATCAATGCACTGACGACGACGCTTACGATTCCAAACGAACGCTTCATGACCAAACTCCTCGGCAACGTGAATTACCCCTCGCAGTGCCCAACTCTCGTATCATCGTCCGCTCGCGAGGTGAGTCAAGTGCGCTCCCTCGTCACGGTGCGTTACTTCGAACGTTTCAGCCAGTCAAAACCGGAGATATGCGCAAGTGCCAGCATCAACGAATGCGTACCCATTCGCCCGTGACCTTGCGCCGCGACGGCTTGGTACAACTGTTCCGCGAGTGCTAGCCCCGGCACGGAGATTTTCATCCGCTTCGCTTCGGCCAGCGCGATGCCCATGTCTTTGATGAAGTGCTCGACAAAAAATCCAGGATCGAAGTTGCCCGCGATAATCCTGGGACCATAGTTCGACAACGACCAACTGCCGGCCGCGCCAGAGGCGACGGATTCGAGCACAGTCTCCAAATTCAAACCCGCCTTGTAGCCGTACAACAGCGCTTCGCACACGCCGATCATGCCGGTGGCGATCAAGATCTGATTCACCATCTTCGTATGCTGCCCCGCCCCGGAACCACCTTGGCGAACCCACTTTTGGCCCATCGCCTTCCAAATGGGTTCGAGCGCCGCAACGGTGTCGGGATCGCCGCCGATCATGATCGAAAGCGTGGCGTTGCGCGCGCCGACATCGCCGCCGGAGACAGGCGCGTCGATGCTGAAGACGCCCTTCTGTTTCGCGCGATCAGCGATTTCGATTGCGAGCGACGGTTCGCTCGTCGTCATATCGACGATGACATTGCCCGCTTTCGACCCGGCAAGCGCGCCATCTTCGCCCAGCAATACTTGCCGCACGTCACTGGGGAAACCGACGATTGAAATCACGACGTCCGAAGCGGCCGCGACGTCGCGCGGCGAGCCGGCCCACTTGGCACCCTTGTCGATTAGCTCTTTCGCCTTGTCCTTCGTGCGAGTGAAGAGCGTAACCTGGTAGCC
>Ga0206917_1134_pt1 | contig 19225 bp, 21 predicted proteins | sample Alteio_BWOrgHeat_68_FD_152931 | JGI IMG/M metagenome (GOLD analysis project Ga0206917, IMG submission 152931) | Enriched cells from forest soil in Barre Woods Harvard Forest LTER site, Petersham, Massachusetts, United States -... | ecosystem: Environmental > Terrestrial > Soil > Temperate forest >...
GCTCTTGCAGAGTTCTTTAACTTGGCCGCGAATGCGAGTGGCTACAGATGTTTCGCCGCCGGAGGAGAGAACTTCGTTTATCCAAGCACCGATGGTTTTCATTTCGCTGACACCCATGCCGCGGGTCGTGAGGGCAGGTGTACCAATGCGAATTCCGCTGGTGACAAAGGGGCTTCGAGTCTCAAAAGGCACCGTGTTTTTATTTACCGTAATGCCTGCGTGTTCTAACCAAAGTTCTGCGTCTTTGCCCGTGAGATTTTTATTCGTGAGATCGAGTAACATAAGATGGTTATCCGTTCCACCGGTGACTAAATCAAATTTGTATGACATTAGAACTTCAGCTAATGCCCGGGCATTTTCGATAATGCGCGCGCAATAGATTTTAAATTCTGGTTTTAAAGCTTCACCAAAAGCGACGGCCTTTGCAGCGATGACGTGCTCTAAAGGGCCCCCTTGAATTCCGGGAAATATTTTTGAATTTACGGTTTTGCCTAGGGCTTCGCTACACAAAATCATTCCACCCCGAGGGCCCCGCAGTGTTTTGTGAGTTGTGGTCGTGACATAGTCGGCGTAGGGAACGGGTGAGGAATGGAGCCCGGCTGCCACAAGACCTGCAAAATGGGCCATATCAACAAAGAGTTTAGCCCCGACTTCGTCTGCAATTTCTTTAAATTTCGCAAAGTCTAAAGCGCGCGGATAGGCCGAATACCCGGCAATAATCATCTTAGGTTTTTCGAGCCGTGCTTTTTCGGCAATGATATCGTAATCAAGATATTTTGTTTTTGGGCTCACTCCGTAATGCACGGCTTTGTATAAACTCCCACTAAAAGAAACAGGAGAGCCGTGGGTGAGATGTCCCCCATGGGAGAGATCCATCCCCATGACGGTTTCACCGGGTTTAAGTTCGGCCATATAGACGGCCATATTAGCTTGGGACCCGGAATGGGGTTGCACGTTGGCATGGGTACAATTAAATAATTTTTTCGCACGATCGATAGCCAGCTGTTCTATTTTATCTACAAATTCGCAGCCCCCGTAATAACGTTTGCCAGGGTAGCCTTCGGCGTATTTATTTGTAAGCACACTCCCTTGAGCTTCAAGGACAGCAGGAGAAACATAATTTTCACTGGCGATCATTTCTAGGCCATCGAGTTGTCGATTCCTCTCATTTTCAATGTTTTGAAAAACATCGGGGTCTTGAAGTTGAAGGGTAGACGGCATAGCGGCCTCCTCTTTTTTAAGGGCTCAAATTTTTTCCACTCTAGCAGAAAATTAATTATTTTCCCGAAAAAAGTTCAGAGAGCCAGTTTTCAATACGGGCGAAGGACTCATGAACGGTGCTCGTCCCTTGGGGATTAGATTCATCCCCTTTAGGCAGAACAAACCTTAGCGCATATTCTCTTATTAAAAGAGCATCATAAATATGAGGAAGGGCTATCGAGACAAGTTGAAGGGATTTTTGGTCAACAAGTTGAATTTGTTTGGTGTGTGAAAGGATCTCAAGGACGACGACAGAATTTGAGTAGGTATTCATAAAGGGCCAGAAATTGTGATTTGTGAGATCTCTATCGAGTTCTTCAATATTACGGTAGCCGGGGCTAATGTCGCTAAAGCCTGGTAGGTATCCTACTTTTTGGACTTGGTTTTCGATCCAAACTTGCATCAACCCGTGAACTCCATCGTCTGGTTGATGCTTCAGTGTTTTTCTAAGATTACTCAAGAACCTCTGAATATCCTTTTTTAAATAGTATTGATCCCTAAGGGGGATTCCTTCTTTTTTCTCTAGGAGCCTAATTTCTGCTGCAAGAGGTTCGTGCTGCAAACGCAATTTGGCCGTTAAAGTGAGCGAACTTATTCGTAAACCCGATAAAGACCTTGCGCAGTTATCTTCTAGGGAATTTGCAAAAGTGGAGGAGGCTAGGAAAATAGGAAGAAGAACAAACGTGAGAATTTTCATGAGTTCAACTAATAGCAGTTGAATTACTGATTACAAGGGCGAATCTATTTTTTCTACTCTCGCCAAATGCCGTCCACCCAAGAATTGGGTATCGAGCCATGTTTTTAAAATTTCTATATTGGTTTTTTCGTCAACGACACGACTGGCAAGACAAAGTACATTTGAGTTATTGTGTTCTCGTGAAAGTTTTGCTACCGCAGCGTTCCAGCATAAGGCGGCCCGAATTCCTTTGAACCGATTGGCTTGAATGGCCATCCCCTGACCACTACCGCAGATTAAAACTCCTTCATTGGCTCGGCCCTTTAAGAGCTCAAGGGATAATTTTTTTGCAAAGTCTGGATAATCAACGGACGTCCCATCTTTTGGCCCAAGATCTAGAAATTCTACTTCTGGAAAAAGATTTGACGACTTGAGAAATTTTTCTTTTAACTCAAAACCTGCGTGATCACTGGCTATGAGAATTTTTTTCTTATCCATTTCTTTAGTGTCGCTTGAAAATGAGGGTGGCGTTAGTGCCCCCAAATCCAAAACTATTTGAAAGAGTATGGGTCAATCTTTTTTCTCGAGCGGTGTTTGGAACATAATCGAGATCACACTCGGGGCTGGGCTCGTGAAGATTTATCGTCGGAGGAACGGCGTTATCTCGCAAAGCCAAAACCGAGACGACGGCTTCTAAACCTCCGGCGGCTCCCAAGAGATGACCGGTCATACTTTTTGTGGAACTAACCCATATTTTCTTAGCTAAATCTCCGAATACGCGTTTGAGAGCAAGGGTTTCTGCAACGTCTCCCGCCCCCGTTGATGTCCCGTGGGCATTGACATAATCTATATCGGATGTATTAAGGCCAGAATCTTTAAGGGCCATCTCCATACACCGAGCAGCCCCTTCTCCGCCCTCAGAAGGGTTCGTAATATGATGAGCATCGCAATTGAGACCGTAACCCACAAGTTCGGCGTAAATTCTTGCACCCCGTTTCATTGCGAATTCTCGTTCCTCTAAAACCATAACTCCTGCGCCTTCGCCAATCACAAAACCATCGCGATCTTTGTCAAAGGGCCTTGATGCGGTTTCGGGAGAGTCGTTACGAGTCGAGAGGGCTCGCATAGCCGAGAACCCTCCAACAGCAAGGGGGCAAATTACCGATTCTGTACCGCCGGCGATAAAGGCATCACAAATTCCGTCACGGATATATCGCATGGCCTCACCAATGGAATGGGCACCGGTGCTGCAGGCAGAAACAATGCATAAATTGGGCCCCTTGGCATTGTGGGCAATGGCCAATTGGCCCGCTGCTAAATTAGGGATAACCATAGGAATAAAAAATGGAGTCACTCGACTCGGGCCCCGCTGGGTCAGAGTTGTGTGGGTTTCTTCTATTCCTGGAAGGCCACCCATGCCCGCAGAAACTATGACGCCAAAGCGTTCAGATATTTTTTCATCGACCTTGAGGCCAGAGTCATCCATGGCCATTTTGCCTGCGGCGATGGCGTAGTGGATGAAGGTATCCATCTTTTTTTGTTCTTTTTTCGCGATCCATTGATCAGGATTAAAATTTTTCACTTCCCCTGCGATTTGGGAAGAGTACTGAGAGGCATCAAATCGAGTGATCTTAGTCACACCCGACTTACCCTCGAGAAGATTTTTCCAGCCCTCCTGGGCGGTTGAACCCACGGGAGAAATGGCACCCAATCCTGTAACGACGACGCGTCTTTTATTCATGGGAAGAGAAAGCTTTTAGGCTTTTCCTTTTGATTGAAGATATTTTGTGACGTCGCCCACGGTTCGAAGTTTTTCAGCAGCTTCGTCAGGGATTTCAAGGTCGAATTCTTCTTCCATCGCCATAACTAATTCAACGATGTCGAGGCTATCTGCACCCAAATCGTCAATGAAAGAAGCTTCAGCTTTAACGCGTTCTGCGTCGACGCCAAGTTGTTCAACGATAATGTTTTTTACTTTTCCGTCTAAGGTCATTTCAGGGCTCCTTTTAATTATGAATTCATATATAGACCGCCGTTAACATTCAGGGTTTGCCCCGTAATGTAACGAGCCATTGGTGACGCAAGAAATAAACATGCTGCGGCCACATCCCAAGCTTCACCGATGGATCCGAGCGGGATGCGATCTAAAATCCCCTTCTTCTGCTCGTCAGTCAGAGAATCTGTCATATCTGAATGAATAAATCCAGGGGCAATGCAATTTAAACGAATTTGGCGGCTTGCCACTTCTAGGGCAATTGATTTTGTGAAAGCAATAATTCCTGCTTTGCTGGCGGCATAGCTACTTTGGCCAGGGTTTCCGGTTTGACCGATAACACTGGTTATATTGATTATAGACCCTTCAGCCCGTGCTTTAAGCATGAGTTTAACGGCAACTTTAGTCGTTAAAAAAACACCCCTCAGATTGGTATCAATGACTTGATCCCAATCTTCAGCTTTCATGCGTAAGAGCAGTTGATCCTTAGTGATTCCAGCGTTATTAACGAGGATATTTAGGCCCCCCATAGAATCCACCACTTGGGCCATACCCTCATCAACACTTTCGGGTTCAGCGATATTAATTTTAAATATCTTATGACCTGAACCTTTCAGTTCTTTAAGGGTTTCTTGGGCGGCGGCTTCATTAGATTGGTAGGTGAGTGCGACCTTAGCACCCGCTTCGCTAAAGAGTTTTGCAATGCCTCGGCCAATACCTCGGCTTCCGCCGGTGACCAAAACAATTTTACCTTCAAGTTTAAGATCCATAAAATCAACTTCCTATTTTTGTGGCGTTTTTTAAGTTTTCTAAAACGTCGATATTTGTCGTATGGGCATCGGGAAGAATTTTTTTAACTAAACCCGTCAAAACTCTTCCGGCCCCAAACTCCATGAAGTCATTGACCTTTGAATTTCTGATTGAGCTCGCCCATAGAACTGGCTTTGTCATTTGGTGATAAAGAATTGAAACCAGTTGGGTTCCGTCGTGATTTCTTTCGGCAGTGAGATTATGAATGACGTCGAAATCAAATTTGTGATTCCAAGCTATTTTCTCCAATTGTTTTTTAAGTTTCTCAGCGGCTGGCTTCATAAGGGACGAATGAAAAGGAGCGCTCACAGCCAGCGGAATCATTTTAAATCGACTCGCTCCATAATCCGATGCCACAAGGTTGTCTTTCATAAAGTCCAGGGCCCTTTGATGGCCGCTCACAACCACTTGACCTGGGCTATTAAAATTAGCCACTTCTAAAACGCAATTTTTTAATCCCGCCTCAGTAACGGCCCTTGATTGCATATCTCTACAAGCTTTAATGACTTCGTCGTCTTCAAGACCCAAAACTGCCGCCATCCCACCAGTTCCTACGGGAACGGCTTCTTGCATGGCTTGCCCTCGAATTCTCACGGCCACTAAAGCATCGCCGAGAGTCAAGGCACGTGCGGCAACAAGGGCTGAATATTCTCCTAAAGAGTGCCCCAAAGTAACCGTCGGTCTCATTGGGGATTCAGATTCAAAGACTCTCCATGCGGCGATACTGGTTATGACCAGGGCTGGTTGTGCATTGGCCGTAAGTTTAAGTTCACTATCGGGGCCTTCAAAGCAAAGTTTTTTGAGATCTAGTTTTAGAAAGTCAGAACCTTCTTCATAGGTATGTTTGGCAACTTTAAAATTATCGTAGAGTTCTTTTCCCATTCCCGTATGTTGACTGCCCTGACCTGGAAAGAGTGCCGCAAAGTTTTTCATCTTTTTAGTATCTCAACAAAAGGGCGCCGGAAGTTAAGCCCGCGCCGAAAACGGTGATGAGACAAATATCTCCTCTTGCGATTCGTCCGTCTCGAACGGCTTCGTCAAAGGCGACGGGGACAGTGGCCGCTGACGTATTTCCAGTTCGGTCTAAATTCATTATAACTTTTGTCATCGGGAACCCCAGTTGTTTTGCAACACCTTCTAATATTCTTTGATTGGCCTGGTGGGGGATGATCCATTTCACATCGTCAAGAGTCATTTTATTAGCTTGGAGAACTTCGCTAGCCCCTCTCGACATTGTTCGAATGGCGTTTTTAAAAATTTCCCGGCCCTTCATGGTCATATTGTTTAGACCTTTATCAAGAACTTCATGGGTGATGGGGAGTTTAGAGCCTCCAGCAAGAAGGGTAAGAAGATCGCCTAATGTTCCGTCGGCAAATAAACTCTCAGCTAAAATTTCACTTTGGTGAGAGCCGTCGTCTCGATCCTCTTCACTTCGACCAAAGATCATGGCTCCGGCGGCATCGCCAAAGAGGATGCATGTGTCTCTATCTTTGTAGTTCACAATTCGAGAAAGAACCTCTGCGCCTATAACCAAGATATTTTTATACATTCCGGTTTTTACGTATTGATTGGCCGTGCTGGCTCCAAAAACAAAACCCGAACAGGCCGCATTGAGATCCCATGCGACGCACGTTCCGGCTCCAAGTTTTGCTTGAAGAGTGCAGGCCGCATTGGGCATGGCCTGATCGGGTGTAACTGATGCAAAAATAATCATGTCGATATCAGTGGGTTTAATTTTTGCTGCTTCGATGGCCCTTTGGGCTGCGATAAGTGCAAGATCACTGGTCGCCATATGTTTTGGAGCAATATGGCGCTCGCGGATTCCAGTGCGCTCTACAATCCAGGCATCATTTGTGTCGACCATTTTTTCTATATCGGCATTGGTGAGAATGCCCTCTGGAAGATACCCTCCGGTCCCTAAAATTTTTGTCTTGTACATGGTCGTCAAGAGTTTATATCTCCGCTGGCCTTGATATGGGTACCTTCAAGGCTCTTAAAATTCATGGCACATTCGAGTTTTTCGACTAAGCCCTCTTTATAGTTCTTTTCTGCAGCATGTAAAGCATTCTTGATTGCCGTCGCCGTACTTCTTCCGTGACAAATTATGCTAATACCACCAATTCCCAAGAGTGGGGCTCCACCATATTCCGCATAATCTAATTTTTTCTTTAGGGGACGTAACGAATTTCTCGCTAAGAGATAACCCAATTTTCCTGCTAGAGAGGAAGAAAAACTTTCTTTAAGTAAACCCATGAGGGTCTCACCAAGACCTTCGGCTGTTTTTAAAATGACGTTACCCACGAAGCCGTCGCAGACGATGACGTCAAACTCTCCCGTGAAAATATCTCTGCCCTCGCAATAACCAGAATAATTAATTTCTGGAATTGATTTTAAAAGTTGATGGGTCTCTCGGGTGAGTTCATTTCCCTTAGTGTCTTCTTCGCCATTACTGATAAGACCAATTCGCGGCCGATCAATTGATTTTATAACTTGAGCATAAGCATGGCCCATAAGTGCAAAATGCAAAAGATGAATAGGTTTGCAGTCGACATTGGCTCCCATATCTAGACAGTAGGTTGGTTCTTTTAAAGTGGGAACCGGAGTGACTAGCGCGGGCCTTTCCACATATTTGATTCGCTTCATCAAGAGAAGACTCAGAGCCATCATTGCAGCCGACGACCCTGCCGAGACACAGGCGTCGGTTTTATTTTGAACTGCAAGGTCAATGCATTTATAGAGACTAGAATCTTTTTTGTGTCTGAGATTGGCCGAGGCTTTCTCGGCCATGGGAATAAGTTCGGGTGCGTCTATAATGTGAAGCCTCGGTGAACCCGCTCCAACTAATTTTTTTAATTTTTCTTCTGGACCCGTGAGGACGACCTCAGCCTGTGACGACTCTTTTAAAAATTCTTGGGCACCACGAATATTGACCTCAGGGCCTAAATCACCCCCGAAGGCATCGAGACTTATTCTCACGTGAGTAATTTCAAGACTTTCTAATTTTAGGCTTGAGTCCGAGCAGCGATGACTTCTTTGCCCTTATAAAAGCCGCAGTTGCATACGCGATGGGGAAGTTTCAGCTCACCACATTGCGGACAGTTACTTGGATTAGGGCGTAGAAGAGCGTGATGACTTCGACGCTTGTTACGCTTCATCTTTGTTGTTTTATCTGCAGGTACTCCCATTTTTTATTCTCCTCTTAATGCTTTTAGTTTCGCAAATGGCGAATCAGTTTTATCTTGTGATTCAGAATGAACGTGGGGCTCTTCTGAATTTAAATTGGCTCCGCATTGGGGACAAAGGCCTTTACAGTCTTCAGAACATAAAGGCTGAAAAGGAATATCAATGGCAATTTGTTCGTGGACCACGTCACCAACATCAAGTTCGTTGCCAGAAATAAATTCGATATCAAATGACCCTTGAAGATCATCGAGGCCCTCAGAGAGAGTTTTTATTCCCTCTTCAGATTTAGAATAAATTGTCGTGAATTTTTTCGCTAAAGGACTCTCAAAATTTTCAACGCAACGAGAGCAGGCTTGGGTAAGAGTCGCTGAGATACTTCCTTTGAGCTGAGTCACGGAGTCAGAGTGATTTAAGAGGAGATCAACCTTGTATATCGGAGCCTCGCCAAGAAGATCGAAGAGGGCCGTGTCTAGCTCGTGACTTTCGCTTGAGTAATGAAGCTCAAGACCCCCTTGAGGGATCTCATTCAATTTGACTTTTAAATTCTTGATGTCTCTCATTTATTTCCGACCAGAGGGTTATATATGCAAAGACTCAATAGGTAGTCCTGGACCAGTAAAAAGTCAAGAAATCCTATCGTTTAGATTGCTTTTATAGGGCCTAAAACTCTAAGATTAATAAGGGAAACCTATGAAAATAGCATCGGAGACTTTGCACCATAAAATGACGTTATTAGCCTGGGCCATCATAGCCGGGTTTCTCATTACTAGTCATGCTAACGCCACGGAAAAACTTACTATTGTTGTGGATCAAGTCAGAGTTTTTACAAGCCCTAGTATGTCGTCCCCAGTCATCACGATTCTTAAAAAAGGCCAAGTTGTACCGGCTGGGGTTAACCCAGGGGGTGGATTCAAGAAAGTTCTGGTTCAAGATGCTACGGGTAAGAAAATTATTGGCTATGTAGCCCTTGTCGATTTGACCCCACCGATTTTCGGAAATGGAGCTAAGGATGATAATAGTAAGAAAAAGGGAAAAAAGGGTAAGGCTACGAAAGGAAATAATTTAGGTCTTAGGCGTCACTATGCTTTGGGTGTGAATATAGGTTTCAATTATCAATTTCAGGGATCAAAAACACTCTCTGATTCTGCAGGGGATTCAGCTACGGTAACGGGTCTGTCGGGAACAAATGTTGTCCTAGGGATTCTCTTTGATATTCCCTTATCACCTACTTTTAGTCTTGAATTAGATGCTAACTACAAACCAAGTAGTCTCACGGGAACGGGAACCGACGTCGGCATCGGTGCTACACTTCCCAGTACGATTGTAGACCAACAAGTTTTTTACGCCTTGGGAGTAACGGGAAAAATCTATAGCGGAGTGAATAGCGATTGGTGGTATGGCCCGGGTTTAGAGTATGATCACGGGAATTCGGGTTCCTTACAATTTGGCGCTAACCCCACCTACACCTTCACTTCTTCTGATCTCGCTAACTATATTATGGTTTATGCAGCCACAGGCTATGATTTCTCATCGTCTAAGAACTTCTATATTACTCCTAGTTTTCGCTTCGGAGCTGTCGTCAACGGTAACCCGCCTATTTACGAATTCGATATGATCATTTCGGGAAGCTATCGGTTCTAGATTACGCCTTTTTAGAGCGAGCAGACTTTACTCTTAAGCCAAAATGGGCTATTCCCTTTTCAAAGAATTAACTGCTGTTTTAAGGCAGCACAGGAAGGGATTTATGAAAGTAAAAGTCATTTTAGTTTTAGCCTCATTGATGATGGGGACACTCGTTCATGCCACTGAAGTGAAGGTTGATTCAGTTCCGCTGGAACTCAATCCCGCTGGTTTTGGTGCCGGTCAAGTTGCCCTTGCAGGTTTTGGTTTCGAATTAAATCAAAAGCTTGGTCGCGCAAGACTCAATATTGATTATGTCGATAATCTTCCATGCCGAGCCTATGAGCCAGGCGGACAATATTGCCCTCCCGCTCCTGAATCAAGTCAAGTGTTGGTTCCCGGGCTGACCTTTGACGCCAGTTCCTCAGAAGTTGTTTATAAAGATGACAAAGGTAAAGTCGTTGTCTGTGCTACGGTCAAGAACACCTCGGGGTTTTTCGGACATCGCACTCACATCAAGAAAACGGGGAATTGTTTCTTAACCTCCAAGATCGGAACCAAAGACGACGGATTTAACGTTTCTAAAGTCTTAGATGTCTATTTTAATACCAAAAACTAAATTTTAGAGTAAGGCCATCTCGGAAAAAAAGAGATGGTCTTACTTTGACTCTTTCAAAATCCACATTGCGATTTTCTCACTGACCCCTTTATTGGCATGGACGAATTTGAGTATTTTCTCACGACGCTTTGCCGATTCTTCAGAAGACATACAAAAATTCTCAACAATAAGATTTTGGATTTCTGCAGACGAGGCGACTTCCCGGGCAAGGCCTGCCCCTCGTAATGCTAGAGCCTCTCGGTTATTATGATGGAAGGGACCAAAGAATGTGAAGGCTCCTGAGGCTGCGGGTTCCATCACGCTGTGAATTGATTTTTTAAAACTTCCGCCGACAAAGGCAAGGGATCCAAATCTATAAAGGTCCGCAAGAACCCCGACTTTATCGATGAGCACCACGGGAGCCAGAGACGGGTCAGTCAAAATGGAATAGCGCTGGGTTTTGACTCCTAAAGCCTTAAATGCCCCTTCTAGACTTTTTAAATGGTGTTCTGTCGGTTCGTGGGGAGCCACTAAAGAGGTAAATTTAAAAGATTTCAGAGCTCCCGCTAAAGCAGGAAGGATTTCTCTCTCGTCTTCAGGCCAAGAACTTCCAACCACAAAAATATTGCCAGATAATTTTTCGGTCCATAGGGGGTGGGGTCGGCGCTCATCAACCCTGGCGATGGCTTGATCAAAGCGCGTGTCGCCATCCACAGAAATTATTTTTTCTAATTCATCCGAAAGTCTTAAGAAATTTTCTTTGTCATTTTCGCTGACGCAAGAAATAGCCGATAGTTTTTCAAAAATACTGGCATAAAAAAGTCTTCCCCAAAAACTTGAAACCCTTCCGCTACTTTTTGGAAGGGTAGCTGAAAACAAGATCGAAGGAATTTTAAACCGGTAAGACTGCCACACGAGATTGGGCCAAGTATCTGTACGCGAAATGGCAAGAACCCTCGGGCGGTAATGATTTAGAAATTCTTGCCAGTGTCGAGGGGTATCCCAGGGCATGGGGACAAAGAGATCTACTTCCGCAGTTTTTTCAAGAGAAGAAACAACGCTTGGAGAAAAATATGTCACTAAGATTTTAGGTTTAAATAATGGATTGTTTTTTAAGAGTCTAATGACGGGTTTTGCGTATTCTAATTCTCCACTGGCAACATGAAACCAAACCCAGGATATGGGGCTACCAGTCTTATCCTGAAATGGCCTGATCCAACTTTTATTCTTCCGTAACTTAAACCCAGTTCTGATTTTAGAATTAAAAAAAGAAAGAACAAAAAAACAGAAATGAAGGATTGGATAAATAAAGAAGTTATAAAAAAAATCCATAGATGTTTAGGGCTCCACTTGTCTTAGTAGGGCATTAAACACGGTATCGGGCTTGATGTCTTTCATACATTTTTGAAATACAGGATTAAAACAAAGCCCTGAACCATCTTTTGAGCAAGGTCTACACCAAAGGGGAACTTCAAGAGTCTGACTCTTTAGTCGAGATGGAAATCCAAAAGGAGTGGGGCCGAAGAGCCCTATCACATCTTTTCCTAAACTCTCAGTCATGTGGAGGAGCCCCGTATCAGCCACAATAAGTGCGTCACATAAGTTTGTTGCCGCGGCACTTTCCAGTAAAGAAAGTCGACCTTGAAAAGAAAAAACTCTAGAAGAATCTAAGATGAGATTTTTGCAAAATTCGTCTTGGGGTCCCCCTAAAATTAAAATTTGATAATTGGTCTCTTGTAAAATTTTGGCGATAAGGGCTTTCCAATAATCTTCTGGCCAGGTCTTCTTGACCCATGCTGTGGCTGGGGCTAGAGCGATGGTTCTTACGTCGGCCCTATTTTCTAATTGGATTAGTTTTTTTACTTTTTCTAATGTTGCAGGATCAATATGAAGGTCCCCTCCGTGATGATCGCTGACCACTCCCCAAGGCCTTAAGGGCTCAATGAAACTTTCCGAGGGTTTATAGTGTTTTTGAAAGAGATTTATCTTAAGCCAAAAAAGTAAGAACCTCTTAAAGCGATTTTTTGATCGTCGCGCAAAATATTTTGGTTTTAAGTGTGGAGTGAGAAGTCTTGACCTTAAGTTGTTGTGGGCATCATAGACGTGGGTGTAGTTTTCTTGGGCAAGATTGCGAGTAAGCTTACCCCATCCCGAAAGGCCCAAAGATCTGTCAAAGACGATGACCTTGTCGATAAAAGGGTTAAATTTCACAAGTTCTGTATTGTCAGACCGCACGAGCCAGTGAATCTCAGACCTTGGAAAGAGTTTTTTTAGATTTCTTGGCACCCCAGAACACTGAATGATGTCGCCAATGCTACTCAATCTGATAATTAAGATTTTTTGGAGAGCGCTTTCGCCCGAAGGTTCGTTCATGGAAGTGATCCTAACTCAAGGTGACGAATGTTGACAATACTGCAACGCATAATAGTTGGAATCTTCTCATATTTAATGTTAGTTAGTAGCTCAATGACAAATGTCACCGACTACAAGGCAAGCGGAGTTGATATGGAAGCTGGCGATAAGCTAGTCGACTGGATCAAAAAGCAACCTCCAACGGGGCCTTACTCCCAGGTTGTCAGTGGTATAGGCGGTTTTTCAGCTCTTTTCAAACTTGACTTTAAAAAATACAAAAAACCACTTCTCATTTCTTGTACCGATGGCGTTGGCACAAAAGTTAAGCTCGCCGTTGAACTTGACCGAGTCAAAGCGACGGGGGTTGATCTTGTCGCCATGTGTGTCAATGACCTTATCACCTGCGGAGGGGATCCGCTTTTTTTCTTAGATTATTACGCTTCTGGAAAATTAGAACTTAACCAAGCCCAAGAGTTAATTTCTGGAGTTCTTCAAGGTCTAAAAGAGAGCGATTGCACTTTGATTGGCGGGGAAACGGCTGAAATGCCCGGTGTCTATCAGAAAAATGATTATGATTGTGCAGGATTCTGTGTGGGCGTTGTGGACGAAGACAAAGTCATCGACGGAAAATCAGTTGAAGTGGGTGACGTTGCCATTGGTTTAGCCTCCAGTGGATTTCATTCTAATGGGTATTCTCTTTTGCGAAAAGTTTTTGAGAAAGACTTAAAAGAAAATGCTGATTTTTTAATGACCCCTACGCGAATCTACGTCAAATTTGTCCATGAACTTAGAGATAAAATAAAAATTAAAGCCATGGCCCACATTACGGGAGGTGGAATTCTCGGGAATATCCCTCGAGTATTGCCCGAGAACACGGCTTTAAAAATTCATAAATGGCCTTGGCCAGATCCGTTTGTTGAAGTTCAGAAGCGAACCAATATGTCGGCAAAGCAGATGCTTGAAACTCTCAATTGTGGAGTGGGGTATGTTATCATTGTAAATCCTAAAGATACCCAAGTTGTTTCTGAGCTCGCAAAAAATTATGGATGGTCCCATTGGAATTTAGGACCCATCGTAAAGCACTCTGGGGAATCGGAAGTGCTTTTGTGAGAAAAAGAATCGGAGTTTTAATTTCAGGAAACGGAAGTACGCTCCAAGCTATTTTAGATTGTCGTGATCTCTGCGATGTGGGGGTTGTGATTGCCTCCAAAGAAAATGCTTACGGCATTACAAGAGCAAAACGTGCAGGGGTTCCGGTGGAAATATTACCGGAGGGCTTGCGTAATAAAGAGAATAAGAGTGAAGCTGAAAAGTGGATTTTGTCAAAACTAGCCGCGTTTCGAATTGAAAAAGTAATTCTTGCTGGCTTTATGAGAATAGTCTCTCAAGATTTCATAAAAAAATATTCTGAAAATATTTATAATATTCACCCATCCCTTCTTCCAAAATATAAAGGAATAGATTCCTTTGAAGAGGCCTTAAAATCTCAAGACCAAACGGCTGGGGCCACATTTCATCATGTTGCAACTGATGTGGATTCTGGAGAGATCATTCTTCAACGAGAATTTGAAATTCCCGATCACAGAGAAGCATCTTTAAGTCATCTTTGGCTTCATATTCAAGAGCAAAGGGTGTTGAAAGAAAGTTTGAGAAAGGTCTTATGGCAGCCAGTTCAGATATAGTCATATTGGGTTCGGGTTATCGAGGGCTTTGGCTAGCCTCTGAGCTTGTGAAGTTAGGCTGGTCGGTTTCGTGGTTTCAAATTCATAAACCGCCGCCTGCTACAAAAAAAGATAATTTTGTTTTTGATGATTGGCCCTGGCAAGTGGGCCCTCATATAAATAAGTCTCATTTTGTAAATATGGCCCGAGAGTTTATTGCCGACGTCATAAAGCCTTCGGAACAAGAAATTGCCATCCAAGTGATAACTCCCTCGGGGCCCCTGGAACTTTCGGGGCCTGGCCAACAGGCTACACTTAGAAAATTCTTTCCAAAAACTTCTAAAGATATTCTTGCTTACTTTGAGACGGTTAAACTGAGCCAAAGAATCGAAAAAGGGCAGAGATTATTAAGTAAGCACACGTCAAAACTTTTTGAAAAGCCCCTTGGTGAAAGATGGTGCCTTGAGTGGCTCGGGGGATTACGAAGATCCCGCGCCATGGGTACTGAGGAGTGGGTAAAAAATTGGGAAGGTGATCTTCTTGACCCTTCATCGCATTTTTGGCTCCTCAATGATCCTCTTTCGACTGTGGTTGAAAGAGCTTTGGTGTGGGCTGAATCTAAGGGCGTTTCGGTAAAACGAAATGCCATAATTAGTGATATCGGTGTTGAAGGGCGAAGGGCCACAGGTATTGAAATTCAAGGTGGCGAAGGTTTTTTAAATTGTAAGCAAATTGTTTTGGCTTGCTCCTACGATGCGGCTATTAAAAGTGTTCCACGATTTGCTAAACATATTACTCCCCAGGTTAAGCCCGATTCAGAAAGTTTTGTTTGGTCTCGGTGCGGATTTTATTTAAAACCCGGAACAAAGCCCTCGGGCCTTCTTGAATTTTCTTCGTTTGTTATGGACCCCTATATGCCCCTTGTGGGTTCAAACGTCGGACTCCTTAAATGGCGGACCGCGGAGAAGGGAGATTCTCTTACGGTTTGGTGTCGCATTCCATTTGCAGAACTGAGGCGACGAAGTTATTTAATGAACCTCACTGAAGAGTTAGAAAAACATTTGGGGAGTTTATTCCCGTGGTTTTCTAAACGATTAGTGGCCGTATTTCCCTTTGAAGAATATTTTCATTCTCCAGGGGCCATTCGAGATGATCTTGCCATTGTTTATGATAAGGCCAATAAATTTAAACCTTCGCCCTCTCGGTTGAAAAATATTATCCAGATGGGCCCGGGCGCTGATCGTGGTTTAGAGTTATTATCTCAGTTAGCCACTGAGTATCGTTTGCTTAACCAACTCTCAGAAATTAGAAAAAAGGAGCTTAAGCGTGATCGAACGCTACACCCTCCCCGAAATGGGGAAAATTTGGTCCAGCCAAAGTAGGTTTCAATGTCTTCTTGACGTCGAGATCGCCGTGGCCAAGGCTCAAGCAAAATTAAAAATAATTCCTCCGAAAGCTGCAAAGGCTATATCAGAGAGGGGGGGATTTGATATAGAACGCATTAAAGAAATCGAAAAAGAAACAAAACATGACGTCATCGCTTTTGTCAGTAACGTTGCTGAAAAAGTGGGCGAACTCGGCCGATTTGTTCATTATGGTCTCACCTCTAGTGATGTTTTAGATACGGCCATGTCTTTACAAATCTCAAGAAGTTATGAGTGCTTAGATTTAAAACTTCAAGGTCTGGAGAAGGCTCTTAAAGATCTCGCTTTACGACACAAAAATACAATCACTGCCGGTAGAACCCACGGCATGCATGCAGAACCCACAACATTTGGATTTAAAATTTCGGGTTTTCTTATGGAACTTAAAAGAAATCGCCAGCGAGTAAAGACTGCCTGTGAAGAAGCTTGCAGGGTAAAATTAAGTGGAGCTGTGGGAACGTATTCAGCCCTTGGCCCCGAAGTGGAACGGGAGGTGGCTAAGAAATTAGGGTTTCCCGTGGAAGACATCGCCACTCAGGTTATTCCCAGAGACCGCCATGCCCAAGTTTTTTCAAGTCTTGCTCTTTTGGGTTCAGGCTTTGAAAGATTGGCCGTTGAAATCAGACATCTCCAAAGATCAGAAGTGGCCGAGGCCGAAGAGCCTTTTGAAAAAGGGCAAAAGGGAAGTAGTGCCATGCCTCACAAAAGAAACCCCATTGCCTCAGAAAATATAACGGGGTTAGCGAGACTTCTCCGAGGCTATATGGTCGCCGCCTTTGAAAATGTGGCCCTATGGCATGAGAGAGACATTAGTCATTCTTCGGTTGAAAGAGTCATTTTCCCCGACGGGTTTATTGTTGCAGATTACGCGACCCATCGATTGACCCAGGTCATAAAGGGCCTTCAAGTAGACAAAAATAAAATGAAGAAGAACCTTGGAATCACTCGGGGTCAAATTATGAGCTCTCATATTTTACTAGAGTTGGTTAAAGCCGGTTTTTCTCGGGAAGAAGCCTATGCCCTTATTCAAAAACAGGCCCATTCCTTAAAAGACGGTCAAACTCTAGAGAGCTCCATAGCCGCTGATCCTGAATTGAAGAAGGTTTTAAAAAAATCATCTTTGAAAAATATCTTTTCTGGTGAATCATATCGCAAGTCCATTGAGCCTATTATGAAGAGGGCCATTAAATGACAACAGAATATTCAAAGACTAAGCTACTCTACGAAGGCAAAGCAAAAAAAGTATTCTCTACTTCAGATAATTTGAAACTTATTCAAGAATTTAAAGATAGTTTGACGGCCTTCAATGCCCAGAAAAAAGGTTCTTTTAAAGGGAAGGGCGAAATCAATTTAAAAATTACGACCTGCATTTTTAAATACTTGGGAACTCATGGTGTTAAAACCCACTTTCTTAAGCGCCTCGATGATCAAGATATGCTTGTTGAAAAACTGACAATGATTCCACTGGAGGTTGTCGTGAGAAATAAGGCGGCTGGATCCATTTCTGCTCGACTGGGAATTCCAGAGGGGACCCAGCTTAAATCCCCCTTGGTAGAATTTTATTACAAAAAAGACGAACTTGGTGACCCCATTGTGAATGAAGATCATATCGCTATTCTCGAGGCAGCGACACCTCCTCAACTGGCGGAGCTTAAGAAAAGAGCTTTTCAAATCAATAAGCATCTTCAAAAAATATTCGAAGAAGTGGGTGTTGATCTTATCGATTTTAAAATTGAGTTCGGCGTAAACGATAAGGGAGAGATAATTTTAGCCGATGAAATAAGCCCCGATTCTTGTCGTCTATGGGATTCAAAAACTGGTGAAAAATTGGACAAAGACCGTTTTCGTAGAGATTTGGGGAAAGTTGAAGAAAGCTATCGCCTGATTTGTGACAAAATTTTAGAAAGATGGGGAAAGTCATGAAATTCAGAATTCAAGTCATGCCTAGAATTGAAGCCCTTGACCCCCAAGGAAGAGCCGTTCAAGGGGCCCTTGAACGGCTTGGATTTTCAGTGAAGGACTGTCGCATTGGAAAGTCGATCCTTGTAGAAGTGAATGAGACTGATAAGGCAAAGGGGAAAAAGCTCGCCGAAGAAATGGCTCAGAAGCTTTTAGCTAATCCCCTCATAGAAACCTTCGAGGTAGAATCGGTTTGAGAAGCGAAGCTAAGCCCGTTGGTATTTTAAGATTTTTGGGCACTAACTGCGATGCTGACGTTGTTTCTGCGTGTGATACATTAAAAATTCCAAATAAATATATTTGGTGGGCCGACCATTTTAATTTTGAAGAGTATTCAGCTTTTATCCTGCCCGGGGGCTTTAGTTACGGTGATTATTTAAGGGCTGGCGCTTTAGCGGCCCGCTCTCCCGCTATGGATGACGTGAGACGGGGTGCAATAGCGGGTTATCCGATCTTAGGAATTTGCAATGGCTTTCAAATTCTTTGCGAGAGTGAACTTCTCCCTGGTGTTTTGACAAAAAATGTCTCTCAAAATTTTCAAGATGAATGGGTTGATCTCGAAGGAGTTACTGAGACGACAAAAAAATATCGGCTTCCCATCGCCCACTCCATGGGGCGCTTCTACGCGACAGAAGAAAAAATAGAAAGTCTTTTTGAGCAAAATCAAGTTTGGCTCAAATATTCTAAGAACCCGAACGGGTCTTTGAAAGACATTGCCGGAATCACAAATGAAATGGGTAATGTCAGAGCCCTTATGCCCCATCCAGAAAGGGCCATGCATGATTGGATGGGCAGTCGCGACGGAAGAAATTTATTTGAGGAGTGGTTGAGTGGGAAATAGACAGAGCCCTCAAATGTCCACCGAAGCTAAACTCAAACATTACCGTTTAAGTCACGACGAATATGAACTTATGAAAAAATATGTGGGGCACGAACCCACACAGATCGAGTGGGCCCTCTACTCTGCTTTGTGGAGCGAACATTGTTCTTATAAAAGTTCTAAGGTGCATCTTAAGAAGCTCTTTACGAAACATCCTAGAGTGGTTCAAGGTCCGGGGGAAAATGCTGGAGTTATAGATCTCGGTCTTGGCGAGCGAGTGGCTTTTAAAATGGAGAGTCATAATCACCCAAGTTTTATTGAACCTACACAAGGGGCTGCCACAGGTGTAGGGGGAATTTTACGGGATATTTTTACGATGGGTGCCAGGCCCATGGCTTCAATGGATTATCTTTGTTTCGGTGAAACTCAAAATGAAAATACATCGAGACTTTTGCGAGGAGTCGTTAAAGGAGTTGGGGGTTATGGAAATTGCGTGGGAGTACCTACAGTCAATGGCCAGACTACATTTCATAAGAGTTATAATAATAATAATTTAGTCAATGCGTTTAGCTTGGGATTATTTAGACCCAATGAAAATATATTTTTTGGTAAAGCTGAAGGAATTGGAAACTTAATTGTCTATGTCGGAGCAAGAACAGGTCGTGATGGTGTTCATGGGGCCGCCATGGCGAGCGAAAGTTTTGATTCAAATAGTGAGAAGAAAAAACCAAATGTTCAAATTGGTGACCCGTTTTTAGAGAAACTTCTTATCGAAGCTTGTTTAGAGGTGATGAAAGAGAAACTCGTAGTTGGCATTCAAGACATGGGGGCCGCGGGTCTTACGAGCTCGACATTTGAAATGGCTTCTC
>Ga0206917_1012_pt1 | contig 19190 bp, 11 predicted proteins | sample Alteio_BWOrgHeat_68_FD_152931 | JGI IMG/M metagenome (GOLD analysis project Ga0206917, IMG submission 152931) | Enriched cells from forest soil in Barre Woods Harvard Forest LTER site, Petersham, Massachusetts, United States -... | ecosystem: Environmental > Terrestrial > Soil > Temperate forest >...
CGTTGGAAGACTATGAAGAGAGACGACCCGATTTTACGTGCGAGCAAGCTGCACTTTTGCGCAGAATGCTCGGCGATTTTGGCGGAACGTAGACATGTTTGGAATGGCTGGGTAAACTAGTTTACGTCCTGCATTTATTATTGTTTGCGGTTGGCGGGTGTCAATCGAGGTCTGCGGTTGGCTGGGAGCTTTCGGACCCGGATTGCGAAATATGAAGAGCGAAGTGGAAGCAAAAGTACGGCGGACGTTGCGCCGAATCGACGATGGCATGAATGGTTTAAAGCATGCCGACGGGGGGGCAGTCGCGGAGATTCCTTGGCAGGATCGGCCAGCCCACAGCCAGGACATTGTTTGGCGGCATTCGGAGAACCCGGTTATTGGTCGGCATCACATGCCGGGGGTGCAGGGCGTTTATAACAGCGCCGTCGCGCCGTATGGCGACCGGTTTGTGGGAGTGTTTCGGCTCGAGAAGCGGGATCGCTTTCCGCATTTGCACGTCGGCTGGAGCAATGATGGGCTCGATTGGCAAATTGAGCCGGAGCCGATTGAGTTTGCGAAGGGCGATCCGAAGTCGGCGGCCGATTATGCGTACGATCCGCGGCTTTGTGAGATCGATGGCACTTACTACATCACGTGGTGTGGTGGGCACAATGGGCCGACGATCAGCGTGGCGTCGACCCGCGATTTTCAGACGTACGAGCGGATGGAGAATGCGTTTCTGCCGTTCAATCGCAATGGCGTGCTGTTTCCGCGGAAGATCGGCGGCAAGTTTTTCATGCTCAGCCGGCCGAGCGATGATGGGCACACGCCGTTCGGTGATATCTATGTGAGCCAAAGCCCGGATATGTGTCATTGGGGCATGCATCGGTTGGTGATGCGGCGCGGAGGAAGCGATGCGGGGCAATGGTGGCAGCGGACGAAGATCGGCGCGGGGCCAATTCCGATCGAGACGGACGATGGTTGGCTGATGATCTATCACGGCGTGATGGATACGTGCAACGGGTTCGTCTACAGCATGGGTGCAGCGATTTTAGATTTAGAGGAGCCGTGGAAAGTTTTGTATCGCGTGAACCAACACTTGTTGACGCCGGAGGCAGATTACGAAGTGTTTGGGCATGTGCCGAACGTGGTGTTCCCGTGTGCGGCGCTGGTGGATAAGGCGGCGGATCGGTTGGCGATTTATTATGGAGCGGCGGATACTTCGTGCTGCGTGGCGTACGCACATCTGGACGAGCTGGTGTCGTTCGTGAAAGAAAATTCGCACGTGTTTTAGCCGCGGTGGGCGGCTTTTCAATTCGGTTGGCGGCGCTTCATGACGATTCATCCCGTCGATGTGGCTGTGCTCGTGGCCTACTTTGTGGCCACGATTCTTGTCGGTTTATGGGTTTCGAAGCGCGGGTCCAAAGATATGGACTCGTATTTCTTGGGCGGCAAATCGCTGCCGTGGTACCTGCTGGGCATTTCCGACGCTTCGGGGATGTTCGACATCTCGGGCACGATGCTTCTCGTGTATTGGCTGTTTGTTTACGGCTTGAAGAGCATCTGGATCCCATTCTTGTGGCCGGTGTTCAATCAGGTTTTTCTGATGATGTTCCTGAGCGCGTGGCTGCGCCGCTCGAACGTGCTTACGGGGGCGGAGTGGATTCAATTTCGGTTTGGGCGCGGGACGGGCGCCAATTTGGCGCATCTGAGCGTGGTGTTGTTTGCGCTGGTGAACACGATCGGGATGTTGGCGTACGCGTTCAAAGGAATCGGCAAGTTTGCGGAGATTATGGTGCCTTTGCACCTGTCCACGCAGACTGAGGGGCTGTTCACAAATGAGAATGTGTATGCGTTGATAATTCTGTCGCTGACGTCGATCTATGCCATCAAAGGAGGCATGGTGAGTGTGGTGGCGACCGAGGTAATGCAGTTTACGATTCTTACCACGACGGCGATCGTGGTCGGCGTGATCGCCATGGCCAAAGTTTCGCCGGAGATGATTGCGAATTCGGTACCGCGGGGCTGGGCTAACCCGTTTTTTGGCTGGCACTTGAATCTGGATTGGACCGAGATTCTTCCCAAGGTGAACGACGCCATTCGAAATGACGGGAATGAGTGGTTCGGGATTATCTTCGGGCTGATGTTTTTTAAGGGCATTTTGGCCAGCCTGGCTGGGCCGGCGCCGAATTACGATATGCAGCGGGTACTGGCTACGCGCACACCGCGCGAAGCATGCCTGATGAATGGTATGGTGAATGTGGTGTTGTATTTTCCGCGCTACTTCATGGTAACGGGAATCACGATTCTAGCGCTCGCCTTTTGGATGCCGGAACTGCGTGCGATGGAGAAACCCGATTTCGAGCGGTTATTGCCGCTGGTTCTCACTCGCGACGTGCCAGTGGGCGTGGTCGGATTGTTGCTGGCGGGCCTCCTCGCTGCGTTCATGTCGAACTTTGCAGCGACGATTAACGCGGCCCCGGCATACATCGTGAACGACATCTACAAGCGGTTCATAAACCCGAACACAACGCCCAAAGCGGAAGTGGCGATGAGCCGGGTGTCATCGCTCGGTGTATTGTTGGTCGGCATTATTTGTGGGTTGCTCACGCACAATATTGTGGGTGTGATGATGTGGATTGTGGGCGCGCTTTACGGCGGGTATGTGATTGCGAACGTGCTGAAGTGGTATTGGTGGCGGTTCAACGGGTATGGCTATTTTTGGGGTATGTTGGCCGGGATATTGGGGGCCATGATTGTGCCAGCGCTGGTTCCGCATGTTGCACCCCGGATTTTTTCGCCCGAGGTGGCGGCGATTGTGGAGTCGAATCAGCTGTATGCGATTCCCGTGCTGCTGGTGCTGTCGTTAATTGGATGCGTTGTTGGCACGTACGCCAGTCCGCCAGAGGATGATGAGATCTTGATGCATTTTTACCGGACGACGCGGCCGTGGGGCGTGTGGGGGCCAATTCGCGAGAAGGTGATGGCGGAGGATCCGTCGTTTCAGCCAAACAACGATTGCGTGAAGGATTCGATCAACGTGGCGGTCGGAATAGTATGGCAGTTGTGTTTGACGTCGCTGCCGATATTTGTTGTTTTGCGATCGTGGGATTGGGCGGGCGGCGTGTTCGCTCTGCTTGTCGTGACTAGCGTGTTCATCAAATTCAATTGGTATGACAAGCTGCCGAGAAATGAAGTGGCGGCGACTGTTGGATAGCGATTAAATGAGTTCACGCATTTCTAAGACTGTGCTTCCACTCATTTTTGTGGTTGCGGCCTGCGTCTTCACACGTGCTGCAGTTGCCGAGGAAAAGGCCGCGAATTTTATCACGCGGCGCGGAGATCAGCTGTTTGACGGCGAGCGGCCGTATCGATTCATTTCGATGAATATTCCGAACCTCATGGTTCAGGAGGATGCGTACGAGTTCACGAAGCCGAATCCCTGGCGGTGGCCGGATGAGTTTGAGATTGAAGACTCGCTCGAATCCGTGCGGCAGATGGGCGGGCAGGTCGTACGCACGTATGTGCTGAGCGTGCGTCGCGACGGCTCAGATATGGGCAACATCGTTGATGTCGAGCGGCCGGGGAAGTTCAACGAAGAAGGCTTTCGGACGCTCGATAAAGTGACCGAAATCGCGCGGCGGAAACACATTCGCGTGATCATTCCATTTGTCGATCAGGCGAAGTGGTGGGGCGGGATTGGCGAATATGCGGCGTTTCGCGGCAAGCCGGCGGAAGCGTTTTGGAGCGATCCGCAAGTCATCGAGGACTTCGAGGGAACGATTAAGTACCTGATTGAACGCAAGAATTCGTACACGGGGGTGGCATATCGCGATGAGCCGGCGGTGTTTGGCTGGGAAACCGGCAATGAGATTCTGCCGCCGCCGGAGTGGACGCGGCAAATCGCTGCTTACATAAAGCAACTCGATAAGAATCACATCGTGATTGATGGGAAGTCACTCAAGGGCGTGCCGATCGGGTCGCTCGAGGATCCGAACATTGACGTCATCACGACGCACCAATATCCGTTTGGACCCGATCACGATTTTGCCAAGCAGATTCACGACGCACGCGAGCTGACGAGGGGGAAAAAGGCGTACTTCGTCGGGGAGTTCGGATTTGTCGAAACGCCGCACCTAGCGAACGCGATGCAAGAGGTGATCGATGACGGCGCGAGCGGCGCGTTGTTGTGGAGTTTACGGATGCATCGTCGCGAGGGCGGATTTTATTGGCACATGGAAGTGGGGACGGGCAAAAACATCTTCAAGGCGTTTCATTGGCCGGGGTTTGATTCCGGGGAGCGGTACGATGAGAAGGCGGTGATGTCGCTCGTGCGGGAGAAGGCTTATGCGATTCGTGGTGAGAAACCACCGGCGATCAATCGGCCAGCGCCGCCGAAGTTGTTGCCGATTGAGAAGGTGAGCGCGATTTCTTGGCAAGGCTCGGCTGGGGCACGCGGGTACGATTTGTGGCGAGCGACGGCCGCGGGCGGGCCGTGGGAGAAGATTGCGGAGAACGTTTCGGATGCCGACGTGCAATATCGGCCGTTGTTTCATGATGATCGCGCGAAGCCGGGCGAACGGTATTGGTATCGCGTTGTGGCGAGGGACGAAGCGGGCGAGTCGAAAGCTTCGAATGTCGTCGGGCCGGTGGTGGCCGACTGTCGCACGCTCGTCGATGAGTGTGATGACGTATCGTACATCGCAGAGTTGGTTGGCGGCGTGAAGCCGGAGAGTGACAACGCGCGGACGGTGCAGGAGGACTGTCATCGACTTGCTCTTGAACCTGGTTCGGCGGTGGTTTACCGCGTCGACAAACCGATCAGCGCTTGGAAGGTGTACGAGTTTTCGCCGGGCACGGCGAAGCTCTCTTATCAATTGTCGCGTGATGGAAAAGAATATCGCGCGGCCGACGTGAAGACGAAGGATTTCAAGTCGGGGCAAACGGTTTACGGGTATTTAATGCCGGAATTGGTGCAGGGCGAAGGGACGGGCGGCGCGAGATATTTGAGGATCTCGGCGCCGAGCGCTGGGAGCGGGGCCGAGACAGATCCGCAAGCGGTCCAGCTTTCGCGCGTGGAAGTGGAGTACGATCGCGCGGAGTCGAAGTCAGAAGCGAAAAGTACGAATTCGTCGAAGTCCACGCAGCTCAATTCTTCGGTGTTTGTGTACACGGGACTGCCGATTGAACCGGTGCTCGCGGCGATTGATGAGGCGGCCCAGCACGGCGAGCGGCAGTTGAATGTCGTGGTGACCGTACTCGCGGATTTCACGGAGGACTTGCAGCTAAAAAGCTTCGGCTCGATCACGGGCGAAGACAACGAGTACATGCCTTACGACGACGCCATGCGGGACACGCTCAAGGAAAAGCTGCACGCTGTTTTTGCGCGAATGGTCGAGCATCACATGGCGATCTACGTGTTGCCGCACATCGATGCGGGCGGCAAAGTGAAGCAATGGCGGAACTGGGTCGATTTCGATCCGCTGGAATCGTATGCGGGTTACTCGTACGGCGATTTGGTGCTCGGCACGATTGCGGACGAGTTGGCTGAAACTGCCACGCCGACGACGCATATTGAATTGTCGCTTTCCGGCGAGATGGGAACCAGTTTGTTTCAGCATGCAGATTCGTATCGCAAGATCGTCGAGCGATTGCGGAAGCGGCCGGATCTGAAGGAGATGAAGATCGGCATCAGTTGCAACCACGATAAGATCGCGGGCGAGGGAAATCCGAAAGGGAGGAAAGACGTTCAATTCACCGAGGAGCAGCGAAAGGAGATGCAGGCCCTTATCGACGAATGCGACTTCGTAGGGATGAGTGCATACATTCAGGCGAGCAATCCGCCGACCGTGGATGACATCGCGCGTGGCATCAATCGATTCATGAAACAATTCGCGGCGCTCGGTTTGAATGTGCCGACGAGCAAGCCGATGCAGTTTACGGAAATGGGGATTGGCGGACGGGAGGCGCGGGCGGGCGGCGCGGACTTGGATCAGATGCTGCAAGCGCCCTGGGAAGGAACAGCGGTTGTGGGAAAGAATCCTTGGGTGGATGAGTCGAAGCGGGACCTTCGCCGGCAGTATCATCAGGCGCTAATTGAGTTTCTGACGACCCAGCCGGCGGATTGGAAGGTGACCGCGGCGTTTTTCTGGAGCATGGGGTCATGGGATCCCTGGGGACATGGCGACCCGGCATTTGGCGATTCGGAAATCCAAAAGGCGATCAAAGACCATAATCGGGCGGCACCGGCGAATTGAGACGAGGGCCGTATCAAAATGGTTGCCATGTGGTCGCAGATGCGGACAAATCGTCGGTTCGGCGGATTTTGTAAAAAAATTTCTATTCGGGCGGCATAGATGGTAGACAGTCTTGCCGAGGGTGGGTAAATTGTGTTCAAGTAGTTGAACAGGCCGTCTGACGCAGTTTGGGCATCGCCGCCCATTCGCGTTGGACACATTATCTCTTATCGAACAGCTACGGTCGGGTTGGAGGCGGTTCTTTTTTGCAGAAGCGCGCGGGCAGGCGAGCGGCGTTGTCCCGACACGCTGAAAACACTGAAGAAGATCGGTTGGCTACTCGTGTGTGCATCGCACAGCTTTGAATCAATCACTTTGGCGGAGGTGCTCTAATGAAGTTACGTCTCGGGTTGGTGACACTTCTTGCGCTCGCGGGCGTTGGCCTTTCGGTCAAGCCAGCAGCGGCGCAATCGGCAAGTTCGCTGTATACGTTTGACTCTGGGGTTTCGGATTGGGCCCACAATTTCGGGACTGGTACCGGCACGCTGGGAAACTCGGGTGGTGCGTTGACTATTACTGAAACGAGCGCAACACCAGGCACGGGCGCGGCCTGGTCGGATGGATTCAATACGATCAAGGACACCGGCGCGCCGTTTACAAGCGGTTGCTGCGGCGGTCTCGATCTCTACGGTCTATCGTCGATTTCTCTCGACTTCGGACACAACGGCTCAGCGCCGGTGAATGTGCAGTTTTTCGCGCAAGCCAGCTCTGGAAGTAACTATGTCGTCCTGAACCCGGGTGGCACGGACATCGCGGCTAGCGCGGCAACGACCACGTACACGTTTCCACTCACGGCACTGGCATCGCCCGATCAGTCTGCGTACATCCGCACGATCGGCGTTACCATTCGCGATCATACAGCTCAGGGTAATTTGACGTTCACAATCGATAACGTCAGAAGCAACGGGCCAGGGGCGGTTTCGCGAGTGATTGCTGATCACGACGGCGGTGCCGCGGATTTTGACGGCGTGATTTGCAACTTTGACTGCGGCGCGATCGGGGGCGGCAATGGCGGCCAGAACAACAGCGGTATGTCCGTTGTCGGCGGTGCACTTCAATGGACCGATCTCGGCGGCAGCGCTGGGGCCGCGGTCACCTGGGGCAACGGCACGCAAAACGGTGGCGCGTCGTTCAGTGCTCGGCCGGTTGATCTCTCGAATTACCAATACGCAATTATTCGCATGTCTGCGACGGGCTCCGATTCATCGGTCTTCGTACAGTACTACGTGCAAACTGGCAGCGGTTTCAATTTCCAAGCGGTGAACGTCGGCAACCTGCCGACCGATGGCCAGTTACACGATCTTTACGTTCCGCTGTCGGCGCTCACGAATATGAGCTTTGTCGATTCGAACGGCATCAACCTAGGCGCTCACGCAGGCGATGCCGTGATCCGAGTTGATAGCGTCATTTATTCGCAGGTGCCAGAACCGGCGTCGTTGATGCTATTAGGACTTGGAATTGTCGGCTGCGGCGCGGTGCGTCGCGGTCGCCGAGTTTCAGGATTTGTTTGAGATGAAGAGAAGTTCGATCGCGCGCCGGATCGGCGCGCGATCGAATTCAGGTTGCAAAAATTTACGGTTCGGTTCGAGCGACCAAGGATGTCCGGCGTCGTTCGATTTAAGATCCCAGGCGAGGAGTAGGCGATGAGCGTAATCTATCGAACACGGGTTGGTGTAGCGGCGGTTTTGCTAGCGGCAGTTTGTCTTGTGTTTGTGGGGGCGGCATCGCTGAACGCTCAAACGGTGTACTCATTCGAAAATACGTCGCCCGTGCTGGATGGGTGGACCGCAGGCGATGCGTCGATCGTTCCATCGACCACGTTTGGAGTGACCGACGGCTCGAAATCGATGCTGATCGACAACTTAACATCGAGCTTTAAGAACAATATCGGGTTCATTCAAACCACAGGCGGAACAGACTTTGGGTACTTCAGCGACGCCGCGACCGCAATCGCAGCGGGCAAGAACGTAAAGCTCGAGTTTGATTTCAGCTGGGATTTGACGAACGTGACTGGACCGGCGGCTTTTGCGCAACTCGGTATGTTTCTAAACAGCGGGGGCCCGGGATATACGGAGTACCAGGTCGGGCAGTTTCTGGGAGGAAATGTGGGGACCGGCGTGACGGACTTTTTTCCTCGTTTGGATCCGAAAGCGGCCGGCGACGGAGTATCTCTTACGAGCGTGGGACCAAATACAATTCATCTGGCAATTCCGCTCGGGGCCTCCACACCTAGCCAGCCGAAGACATTAAACCTTGGTACCGGCTCCACGTACTACCAAGTTGGGTTCAAGTCGAATGGCGGTTGGGGCGGCACAATGGATTGGGCCATCGACAACATCAAGTTCTCTGGCGCGCAAACGCCTACCACTTCGCAAACGTTGTTTTCTTGGGAGACGCCGGACAATCCGGCTACGACGGGCGTGGATGAGCGCTTCGAAGGTTGGGTGCAGGGCGGGGTTGGCACCAACACGCCACACATTCACTCAATCGTTACGACCGGGGCGACCGACGGGACTCACGCACTGCAAATCGACCGCACCGGCCAGGCTTCCGGGTTCACGTGGGGCAGTTCGTACAGTTTGAATTCGGTTGTGAACCCCGGGCCGAGCCAAACGATCGATCCAACGATTCAGGGAAAGATTGATAGTCTGATTAGCAAAATATCAGCGGCAGATTTCGTAGCGTTTGATGTGACGTACCAGTATAAGGACCAATTTCCGGCGCCGAATCCAACGTATACGCAATTCGGCCTGTTCTTTACTGATGACGCGGGCCACCAATTCCAGGCGTTTGGCCCGGGCATCAACATCTCGTCGACCGATCCGGCTCAGCACACCGCGACAATCAAGATCTCTCTCGCCGATTTCTTGGATTTCAACAACGCCAACGTGTCGCTGAAAACCGAAGGGTTCCACGTCGGCAGCAACACGTTTGAAATCGCCCTCGCGACGAATACCGATGGCGCGCAGGTTTATCAGCTTGATAACTTTCGTTTGCTTACGAACGTTTCACAGGGTGTGCCGGGTGACTACAACGGCAATGGTGTAGTCGACATGGCCGATTACGTGCTGTGGCGTAATGGCGGCCCGCTGCAAAACGAAGTGAATTCGATCGGCACGGTCGATTCGTCGGATTACACCGCCTGGCGGGCGAATTTTGGGCACACGAGCGGAAGCGGAAGCGGCGTAAGCGCTGCAGCGGCCGTTCCGGAGCCAGCGAGCTTCGGCCTGATCCTGGCTGCCATGGTGGGAGGCCTATTCACGGTACGGAGCAAAAAGTAGCGTCGGCGGCATAACGCTGCAGAACTTCGACCTAAAAGGCGATCGAATTTGACGCCCAGTTTTTACGTAGTCGCGTTGGCACGCCAGGTTATAATTACGCCAGTTAGGGCGTTCTGATCGATTCGGTGGGACACGACTGGCACTCTCTGTGGAAATGTATTAAAACGTGTTCAAGTGCTTTAACGCGGGAAGCGCGGGGTTGGCAGGCGGAGGTTAGGAACATGCTCGGCCCGATACGTCGACGTTCAAGTGGCGGCTTCACGCTCGTTGAACTGCTCGTGGTGATTGCGATCATCGGCATCCTCGTGGCACTATTGCTGCCCGCGATTCAAGCGGCTCGCGAATCCGCTCGGCGAGCTCAATGCACGAGCAACCTCAAGAATGTGGCGCTGGCGCTCCACAACTACCACGACACGAGGAAAGAGTTTCCCGCCACGATTCGCTATCCGGCGGGCTCGAACTATCAGCCGCTCGATGACACGCGGCTGTTTTGGAATTGGGCGATCGATATCTTGCCTTATTTGGAAGAGAAGGCGCTCGCTGATTCTTTCAAAATCGACGCCACTACGAGACTTTATACGCCGAACGCAGCGCCTGGAACGGACGTAAATGCGGTGCCGCGAAGCGTGGAGATTCCGGTGCTGCTTTGCCCGAGCGATAACGGCCGGGGCAACCCGTTCACGGGTGGCGGCACTTGGGCTCGCGGAAATTACGGGTACAACGCGTTCCAATTCTGGCCGAACGCATCGTGGAGGACAACATTCACTGATCCGACAACGAGAGATCTTTGGAATTACAACATCGGCATGGGCGGGTTCGACGACAGTATCACTCGGCAGGTCCTGAATTTCAGCAAAATTACCGACGGTTCAACGAACACGATCATGCTGGAAGAGATGCGAGTCGGGCTTAACAACGACGATCGTCGCGGCGTGTGGGCCATGGGGATGTGCGCTTCGAACTTTCACTGCCGGCACGCAGGATACGCCATTAACGACTGCGGCGGTTACAACGATGATATTATGGGCGGTTCGACTGTTGCTTCGGAAGTTGGGGATACCGTCCTTCAAAGCGAATGCATGAAACCGGATACGACCGTGGCTTATAGCGGTCAATCGACCGTGCGAAGCCGGCACCCCGGGGGCGCCAATGTGGCCATGGCAGACGCGAGCGTCCGATTCATGAGCGACTTCATTGATGCGGGTTCGATTGGCGCGATCGGCGGCATGATCGATAAAACGCAAATTGATCCAGGGATTTTCAGGCTTTGGCAGCGGCTTAATATGTCGCGAGACGAATACCCTGTGGATAGTTTTTAACTGGGTTGCGCGATATACAAGGCATGCCGGCTTTCAGATTTCAAATGCGCCTTTTCGCCGTGTTGCTCTGCTGCGTGTGCGTGGGGTGCGGGCCTCGAAGCCCTTTTAGTTATGTGAAATCGCGCGGCAAAATAACGTACGAAGATGGCAGCGTGATTCCTGCTGGGATTCGTTTGAATTTCGCCGCGATGGACGCGCCGGAGGTGGCCGGAGCCCATCCGCGACCCGGATTAGCAATGGTGGACTCGCAAGGCGAGTTCGCCTGCGTGACAAGCTACAAGTACGGCGACGGATTGATCGCGGGAAAGCATAAGGTGTCGATCGATCAAGCCACGGACTCCAAAGGCAAATTGCTGGTGCCGCGTGAGTACACGAGCATCGCCACGACGCCGCTCGTTGTGGATACGAACGCCGTTCCCTTCGAGATTAAAGTGCCGAAGCCTAAATAATGCAGCGCGCGAGGCAAAGTGTGCAGGGTCTTCTGCGAGTCTTAGTGCTTTCACTTTGTGTCGTCGCCGTGGCGCGACATGCGATTGGCGACCCGGCGATCTACGAAGTCGGCAGCGACCCGGCGCTGGGCTTCAATCTCATTTCCTGGTGGAATTTCGATAATTCCAGCACGCCGAACGTCGATGAGGGAGTCGCCGTTTGGCAGAACGCCGTGCAGACGCTGTACGACGCCGGTTTCCGCGAAGTTTCGATCAGTCCGGTGCGGTATTTCGACACGACGACGTTTTCGATCGCGCAGACGTCCGGCCAGGGGCCGCTGCTGACTTCGATCGATGCAGGCGTCGCGAAAGCCAAGCAGTTGGGCATGCGGGTAACGATCAATCCGTTTGTCGAGCCGAGTGGTTCCTCGAATTGGCGCGGAACCTATGACCCGACGGGAAGTGCGGCCACGACATTTTGGAACGACTACCAAAACTACATGGTCGCCGTGGCCCAAATTGCACAGGCGCACAATGTGGACGCCATGACAATCGGCACCGAGCTGAAGGCGATGAACGACGACGCGAGCAATGCCAGCCATTGGACTTCGGTGATCAACGCAGTGAGCGGAGCATATCAGGGGCCTCTCGGATACTCGGCGAACTGGGACGACTACCGAAACCCGCGTCTTACCTCTGCGATTTGGCAGAATCCGAAAATCTCGTTCATTGGCATCGATTCGTATTTCAACAACTTGCTGTACGACTATTACAAGTATCAAAACCCATCGCTGACGACGACACAAATCACAACGATGGTGAATAACGCAACGAATCCGATTCAATCGTATCCCGATCCGGCGTTTATCAATTTGATGACGGCCGCTTGGAACAAGATGCTGGATGTTGATTCGCCGACAGTGAACTCGGGCGGACACACTTACTTCAACTTGGATGGCATTCTGCCGTTTGCCGCTTCGCTGGGCAAAAAGGTGCAGTTCACGGAGCAGGGCTACCTGTATTACAACAACTCATCCGCATCACCGCAGACGACATCGGGCTCGATCGATACGGCCGAGCAGCGCATGGCGTTTCAAGGCTTGATCAACGCGCTCGACGGGCGCGGCAGTACGCTGCAGGCGGCCGATATTTGGCAATGGTATATGGATGGCTCGGGCGGCAGCCAATGGAACATCGACAATACGCCGCCGCTCGATCAGCCGAACAATCAGGCGCTGGCTCAGATGCTGTCGAGCTTCGTCGGCACGGCCGTGTATCCGCTCGCGGGCGATTTCAACCGGGATGGCGTCGTCGATATGAGCGACTACATTGTGTGGCGCGAAAACGTCGGCCAGCATGTGTCGGCGTACAGCGGAGCCGATGGCGATGGAAATGGAATGGTTGATGCGAACGATTACTCGATTTGGCGTTCGCACTTCGGCGGAGCTGCGGCCGGTGAGTCTCTCGCCGCGACAGTACCCGAGCCGACGGCATTTTGTCTCTTAATTTCATGCGTCCTAATGTTGGTGGGGCGTAGCCGAGGGGTGCGAAGTCACTAGCGCCGGCTTTTGTGCGCGGTGATCAACGCCGCGGTCGGTTAAAATGGCGGGCAACGGTGCTATTTGGGACGGGGGGATGGATTGAGATTATTGCGAGCGATCATCGCTGCGTTTCTTTTGGCAGCTTCCGCCCCTGCGCAGACGTATCGGTACGAAGCCGAGACGGGGCAATTGTTCGGCACGCAAGTGTCCCACTCCGTTGCCGGGTATTCGGGCACCGGTTACGTAACCGGTTTCGACTCGGCGAACGGCTCCGACTATTTGCAGCTGCAAATCAACGCGCCGGCCGGTCTGTATGAACTGGACATCGGCTATCGCTCGCCTTTCGGTCCTAAGGGGTACGACTATCGTGTCGGCTCCGAAACGGGCAGCGGAACGTTCGATCAATCTGCGGCGTTCACGACCGACCGGGCCGGCGTGTTCAGTTTGACTGGCGGCAGTACGACGCTGGATATCTACCAGAGCTGGGGATATTACGACGTCGATTATTTCGAGTTGAAGCCGTTCACTCCGCCGCCCATCTTGCCGGTGCCGGCGACGCTTGGGGACCCGCTCGCCAGTCAGAGCACGCAACAGCTCATGAATTATCTGACGAGCATTTACGGAAAGCAGACGCTCGCCGGGCATCAGCAAGATGCGAGTAAGAATTTGGCGTTCCCGAGCTCGACGTACCTGAACCTTTCGGGCGGCTTAATGCCGGCGGTGCGGAGCTCCGATTTTATTGAGTACTCGCCCACGCGGTTGCAGTACGGCTCGACGCCGAACAATGAATCCGAGCAGTCGATTGCCTGGGCTAAGCAGAACAACGGCATCATTGCGATGAATTGGCATTGGAACGCGCCCGCCAATTTGGTGAACACGCCGTGCGGGAATAACTGCGGGGCGAGTGATTATCCGTGGTGGCGCGGGTTTTACACTCAGGGGACGACGTTTGATTTACCCGGAGCACTTGCGAACCCGGCCGGGTCGGACTACCAACTTCTGCTTCGCGATATCGATGCGATCGGCACGCAGTTGCAGAAGTTTCAGGCCGCCGGCGTGCCGGTTATCTGGCGACCATTGCACGAAGCGCAAGGCGGCTGGTTTTGGTGGGGTGCCCACGGGCCCGATTCGTTCAAACAACTGTGGCGGCTGATGCACGATCGGCTTACGAATCACGATGGGTTGCACAACTTGATCTGGGAATACACTTCGTCCGCCGCGGAAGGAAACTACATGGATTGGTACCCCGGGGATGACGTAGTCGACATGGTCGGGCTCGATATCTACACCGATCCCGCGAGCAGCATGAGCGGGCAGTGGTACGACATGCTCAACGAATTCAACGGCAGGAAAATGCTTTCGCTCTCGGAATCGGGAACGTTGCCGAACGCCACGGCGCTTAGCACCTACAACATCGGTTGGGACTATTTCTCGATGTGGCAGGACGGGTATTTGTCGCAATACACGGCCCAGCAGGTGCAGACTTTGCTGAATAGCAACCGCATTATCACGCTCAACGGGTTGCCGTCGTTGCCATGGAGCAATAGCGTCGCGCTTGCCGGCGACTTCAACCATGATGGCAAGGTGGACACCGCGGACTATGTGATTTGGCGCGATTCGCTGAACCAGACTGGTTCCGGTCTAGCCGCCGACGCCGACTTGAACGGCCATGTTGACGCGGCGGACTACGCGATTTGGCGATCACACTTTGGCCAGACCGCGGGCAGTGGCGCTTCGGTGGTTGCCGTTCCTGAACCAGCGAGTGTGGTCCTTTTCGTTCTTGGCATCGCGGCACTTGTTGCAGGGCATGGCCGCCACAATAGACTCATCTCACGCTGAGAAGCCAACTCTACGGCTTGTGAGCACGCCCGCCGTCGGCGAGACTTGTTGCTACCGCGTTTCGGCATTTCAGTCTTGCTCGCGGGCAACCACACTTCGGAATTTCATGCATGATCAAACTCGGTTTTTACGGTGCGGCGGGCGAGGTGACGGGATCTTGTTACGTGGTGACGACCGATCGAGCGCGAGTCATGGTCGACATGGGGATGCATCAGGGCGAGAAGCAGGCGGATGAGCATAACCGCAAAATGATTCCTGCGGATTTGCCGGAGATCGATGCCGTAGTGCTGACGCACGCTCATCTCGATCATTGCGGGCGGCTGCCGATGCTCATCAAGGGTGGGTACCGCGGGCCGATTTATTGCACGGCGGCGACCGAGGATGTCACGGCGATCATCTTGCGCGACTCGGCCCATTTGCAGCAGGAAGATTACGCGCGGTTTTTGAAGCACATCCACGGGAAGCCGACCGATAAGGATGCGAACCGTCAGCCGTTATATACCCAAGACGAAGTCGAACGGACATTGCCGCGGATGACGAGCGTCGCGTATGAACTGGAGCAGAAGATCGCGGAAGGCATCACGATCAAATTGAGCGACGCTGGGCATATTCTGGGTGCCGGCAGCGTACGAATGACGGTGAATGACGGGAGCCGCACGGTGGTGATCGTGTTTTCGGGCGACGTGGGCCAAACGAACGCGCCAATCTTGCGCGACCCGGTGACGCCGACGCCGGCGGATGTCGTGCTGCTTGAATCGACGTACGGCGATCAGGATCACAAGTCGATGGAAGAGACGCGTGCTGAGCTTTTGGCGATTTTGCAATTGGCCGAAAGGACGCAAGGCAAGGTCGTGATTCCCGCGTTCGCAGTGGGCCGCACGCAGGACCTCGTATTCCACATTGGCGAGTTCATTCGCGGCGGGCAGTTGAAGCAGTTGCCGGTCTACATAGACAGCCCGATGGCGACATCGGTCAGCGGACTTTATTCGCGGTATACCGATCTGTATGACGAACGGGCCACGGAACTCATCAAACAGCAAATGGCGCCGCTCAGTTTTCCCGGCGTGATTTACACGCACTCCGTCGATGAATCGAAGCAACTGAACGATGCACGCGGCAGTATGGTGATCATTTCGGCGAATGGAATGTGTACCGGTGGGCGGATTTTGCATCATCTGCGGCACAACTTGCCCGATCCGAACGCGCATGTGCTGATCGTCGGTTATCAAGGAAACGGAACGTTGGGCCGGCGGCTGGTGGATGGAGCAAAGTTCGTGTCGATCTTCGGCGGCGACGTGCCCGTGCGAGCGAAGGTTCACACGCTCGGCGGTTTTTCGGCGCATGCGGGGCAAACGCAGCTAGTGCAGTGGGCAGCTCCATTCAAAGAATCGAAACCGCGAATGTTTTTGACGCACGGTGAAGATGGGCCGCGGAAAGCGCTGCACGATAAGCTCGTGGAGGCATACGGGATCGATGCGACGATGCCGTATTTCGGGAATGAAGTGGAGTTGTAGCGAAATACGCCGACGTTCAGTAGCGTTATCAGTTGTCAGCCCCCGGCTCTGCCGGGGGTTTGAAGCCTCGCAAACGTCTATGAACCCCCGGCAGAGCCAGCGAAGTGGCAACGCTAATCCTGCGAGTCATTTGGCGTCGCGTTTCAGGCCGGAACGTGTGGCTGGCGTCGCCAGCGGATCATCGGGCCACGAGTGTTTTGGGTAGCGGCGGCGGAGCTCTTTTTTAACTTCGGGGTAGCCGTTCTGCCAGAAGCTCGCGAGGTCGGCGGTCACTTGTTGCGGGCGATGGTTGGGGCCGAGCAGGTGGAGGACCAGCGGCACGCGGCCACCCGCGATGCGCGGTGTTTCGGCGACGCCGAACATTTCTTGAATGCGGACCGCGAGGATCGGCGGCTTACCGATTTCGTACGCGAGTGTGTGGCGATTGCCGTTGGTGAGTTCGTACTGAGCAGGCGCGAGGCGATCGATTTCGGGAAGGCGATCGTAGCCGACACGGGCTTGAAGCGTCGATAGCCAATCGGCGGTGCGAAGCTCGTCGAGCGAACGCAGCCCGAAGCAAATGTCCGGCAAAAGCTGCTGGATTTCGGCGTCGTCGAAGCGAGGCAAGTTGAGGTCGGGCATGGCCTCGGCGAGCCAGCGAACACGGGCCAGAAAGTTGCCGGCGGCGGAATCGGTAGACGGCAGAACTTTATCGAGGTCTTGCCGCGCTTGCTGGGCGAGCATTTCGGCGGCGGCCGCCTTGTCGGTGATCGCTGTGGGCGACTCGTCGAGCATCAGGTCGATCCAATACGTCCGGGTGCGGGCTTCCACCTGGCCTTTGGTGGGATTGAAGAAAACCTCTTCGCGTCGCGCGAGGATGTCGTCCGAAAGCCATTCGCGCTCCACGGCGGATACCAGCCGCGCCCGCGCTTCGCCGCCAATGTCGTTGATATCGATTGCCAGGAAAAGCGGTTCGCCGCGAACGCGCGAGCTGGTGTCGATTCGCACGCCGCGCCCGCCAACGAGCAACGCGCGGTCTTGCGTCCCTGGCCGCAAGCGGGCGAGGCGATCGGGAAAGGCATCGAGCAGCGCGTGCATCAAGGCTTCGTCGATGTGTTCCGCACGCGGAGCACGCGGGAAATCGGTCAGGTGGAAGAGTTGGTCCGCGGCTCGAAGCACATTGTGTGCGCCGCCGGGATGCGGCTGCAGGTCGGCGTCGTCAATATTCGCGCCGGCGTGGAAAGCCTGGAGCGCAAGCACGCGGTCGACGATATCGGAACGACTGCGCACGCGTCCGTACTCGCGGGGACCGCTACGGCCGCGCTCGGCGGTGCGGAATGGGTCGCGCTCCGACAACAGCGCCGCGGCGACGGAAGTTTCCCGCAGCACGCCTCGCTCCGCGCCGGAGAGAAGCAACCGCGCAAGTCGCGGATGGGCCGGGATATTGGCAAGCGTCTGACCCAGCGGAGTGATTTGTTCGGCGTCGTCGATCGCACCGAGCAGGCGGAGCAAGCGGTGCGAATTCTCGAGCGCTTCGGGCGGAGGCGCGTCGAGCCACGGGAATTCGTGTTGTTCGCCGAGCGCGATGAGTTGAAGCAACGGTTCGGCGAGGTCACTCCGCTGGATTTCGGGTATGTCGGCCGGAGGACGCGATTTGTGCGAAGTTTCCTCCCACAGTCGCCAGCAAATGCCGGGGGCAGTGCGGCCGGCGCGGCCGGCACGTTGATCGGCGGATGCTTGCGAGATCGGCACAAGCTCGAGGCGCGGCAAACCGGTGTCGGCCGAGACGCGAAGCTGTCGCGCTTGGCCGGAGTCGATCACCGCCGTCACGCCTTCGATTGTCAGCGACGTTTCGGCGACGTTGGTGGAAAGGATGATTTTGCGACGGCCGATATCATCGAGAACTTCGTCCTGTTTCTCGGCGGGGAGATCGCCGTAAAGTGGGATGAGTGCGTGGCCGCCGCGGCCAGCGATCGGGCCGAGCACGTTCTGGCAGCGCATGATTTCGCCGACGCCGGGTAAGAAAACGAGAACGTGGCCGGTAGTATCGGCGAGCACGTGGGGCAGTTGCGTGGCGATGCGGTCTTCGAGATACGCCTGATCGCCACGCCGTTGATAGCGAATTTGAACTGGGAACCGGCGGCCCTCAGCATGGATGATCGGGCAATCTCCGAGCAACTTGGCGACCGGCTCGGCGGCGAGCGTCGCGCTCATGACAATGATCCGCAGATCGGGCCGCAGCGTTTGTTTTATGCGAACCAAGAGGCCGAGTAGCAGATCCATCTCGATTGTGCGCTCGTGGAATTCGTCGAGTACGACTACACCAACCCCGTCGAGACTGATGTCGCTCAGCATACGCCGTAGCAGAATGCCAGTCGTAGCGACGATGAGGCGAGTGTCGCGAGTGACTTGGGCATCGAAACGAACATGGTAGCCGACTTCTTCGCCGATTCGGCTCCCACGCAAATGGGCGATGCGGCGGGCGACGGCGCGGGCGGCCAGGCGTCGTGGTTGAAGCAGCACAAGTTTTTGTGCAACGTCGAGATCGTCGAGAACTGCGGCCGGCACGAGCATCGTTTTGCCGGAGCCTGGCGGTGCGGTGACGACCACGGCCCCCCCGCGCGATGCGGCGACCACCTCGCTGAGAATGCTGGCAACGGGCAGGTCATGGGGCGACGACATGATCGCGAGTATACTGAGAAGTTTGCAGCAGGCGAATGCGACACTATAAGAATGTGGGATCGAGCGAGAGGCATGATGAGAACGCGGCAAGTAACCAGGAGTAGGCCGTCGACTTTGAAATTTCGGACCAGTTGTGTCGCCGCGTTGCTGCTGTCTTGTGGGCGTTTGGCGTTCGCCGCTCCGCCGGAGAATTTTCCGAAGTTCATCGTGCCGGGTCACGAGGCAGAAATGAATTCGGTGCGCGACTTGTTCTGGTTGCATTACCAAATCGCGGGGCCGCAGGTTCCGCTGTGGGACGAATGGTTGCGTTCGGCAACCATTCGTCCCACAGC